>Ga0213833_1002247_pt1 | contig 12687 bp, 11 predicted proteins | sample SWATP21_FD_160575 | JGI IMG/M metagenome (GOLD analysis project Ga0213833, IMG submission 160575) | Coastal seawater microbial communities from Marineland, Florida, United States - SWA TP2 #1 | ecosystem: Environmental > Aquatic > Marine > Coastal | place: USA: Florida | collected 2016-08-14
GGTTTGTGCCCTAATGGGCATCGAATGTGTGGTCTATATGGGCGAGATCGATATAGAAAGACAAGCACCCAATGTGGCACGTATGAAAATGCTTGGTGCCACAGTAGTTCCCGCTACTTCGGGTAGCAAAACCCTGAAGGATGCTACCAACGAGGCCATTAGGGACTGGATCAATAATCCTTCGAATACGCATTATATAATAGGTAGTGTGGTGGGCCCTCACCCCTATCCAGATATGGTGGCCAGGTTTCAAAGTGTGATCTCCAGGGAGATCAAGTGGCAATTAAAGCAAGTGGAAGGCCGTGAAGAGCCCGATTATATTGTTGCCTGCGTGGGTGGTGGAAGCAATGCCGCAGGTGCTTATTATCATTATCTGGACCAGCCTGAGGTTAATATCATTGCTGTTGAAGCTGCGGGAAAGGGCATTGATACCGGCGAAAGTGCAGCTACTTCGGTGCTTGGAAAAACAGGCATAATTCACGGCAGTAAAACCTTACTCATGCAAACTCCCGATGGGCAGATAACCGAGCCTTACTCTATTTCAGCCGGTCTTGATTATCCCGGCGTTGGGCCCATGCACGCACATCTGTATGCCAGCGGGCGAGGTGAATTTATGTCGATAACAGACAGACAGGCCATGGAGGCAGGCCTGGAACTTAGCAAGTTGGAAGGGATCATTCCTGCGATTGAGACCAGCCATGCCCTGGCTATTTTCAGTCAAAGAAAATTCAATCCTGCCGATGTGATCGTGGTAAATCTAAGCGGACGTGGTGATAAAGACCTGAATACCTATATCAATTATTTCGATCTATGACCTCCAGTGATTGTAACAGCATATTATTTTGGGCGTTACCCCCAATTGTATTGGGGGTCAGGCTTTCCGCTGTCTCCCTGTAGTAGTCGTGAAGTGAGCTTCGCTCTACATCATTGGCACTACAGGGGATGCCGCTCCAATCCTTAACGCATTAGTAAATTATGAAAAACAGAATACAACAAAAACTTAGCGAAGACGGTAAAATACTATCCATTTATTTCACGGCGGGCTATCCCAACATTAACGATACCGTACCTATCCTGCGATCCCTGGAGGAGAACGGCGTGGACATGGTGGAGATCGGTCTCCCATTTAGCGATCCCCTTGCCGATGGGCCCGTTATACAAGCCAGCTCCACTACTGCTTTGAAAAATGGTATGACAACTGCGAAATTATTCGACCAGCTTAAAGAGGTACGCAAATCGGTTTCCATACCGCTTGTGCTAATGGGATATTTCAATCCCGTACTCCAATTTGGGGTCGAAGCTTTCTGTAAGCAATGCGAAGCAATTGGAATAGACGGGCTCATTCTGCCCGATCTCCCCTTAGCCGAATATAACCTTCATTACCGGTCTGTGTTTGAACGTCACGGCCTTACGAACATCTTTCTTATAACGCCTCAAACTTCAGAAGAAAGGATCAGGGAGATCGATAAAGCGAGTCATGCTTTTATATACATGGTAAGCAGCGCGAGTACCACCGGAAAAACGAGTGGTTTTGGTAGCGAGCATAGCAATTATTTTAAAAGGGTAACGGCCATGAACCTCGAAAATCCACTGGTAGTTGGATTCGGAATAAAAGATCGGGAAACCTATAATACAGCTACCCAATTTACCAAGGGTGCCATTATAGGAAGTGCGTTTATTAAAATGTTAAACGAAAGTGGAATTAAAGGTATTCCCAATTTTGTAAGATCTATTCGTCCGGTTTAACCTTACCCTAACAGGTCGTTAATAATTTTTATGATACTGATTTATTATATTAGGGTAAATCAAAAGAAAAAATTATGGAAAGAAAATTTGAAAGAACAATAGAACAAAAGAATCCCACAAATCCAACCGGGAATATCAATCAGGTAACCAATAAGGTTGATTTTAACGAGAAGACCATTCGTAAACAACAAAACAAGAAATAATGGGTAAAGGCGATAAGAAAACGAAACGCGGAAAGATAATTCTGGGTACCTTTGGAAAGCTACGTCCCAGGAGAAGAAAATTTACCCTAAGGCCAACGACTATAAAGAATGGTCAGCCAAGAGAAAAGTAATATTTTACCGATATCCCCACAATCAAAAACCCCCTCCGTTTCCGGAAGGGGTTTTCTTTTGGTTGGTTAAATAATCTTTCGATTATTCTTTTATCAATCGCTTCACTGTTGTCGATTCTTCACCTGCTATCTGAACCATATAGACTCCAGATGCCAGTTGAGATACATCGATCACCATTTCACTTCCCATATTGCGAAGGTCGATGGTATTTACCAGTTTGCCATTCATATCATAGATCACTGCGCTATCCAGTAGGATGTTCGATCCGTTGGCAAGAGTTACTTGCTCTGCTGCTGGATTTGGATACATACTAATGGCGCTTCCCAGTTCATTGTCTGCTGCACCAAGAATACTCTCTACGGTGAGCTCGAATGTACAACATCCTTCGTTTCCATATTCGTCGGTAGCACATAGTGTTACTGTGTACACCCCGTCAGGAAGCTGTGAACCAGCCGGAGGATCTTGTGAGAAGACCGTTACCGGATCGGTACAGTTGTCTGCTGCTGTTGCATCTCCACCTGCCCAGTAATCTGGAACGGTGTAGAACAGGTTACCTGGTCCTGGATCTACGGTTTGGTCTGCCGGACAGGTCACCTCTGGTGCCAGGGCATCAACTACCGTGATCATAGACTGACAAGCCGCCAGGTTACCACTAGCATCGGAAGCAAATACCGTTGCGGTTAGGTTTCCTCCAGTTGAATACATTAATCGTAATGATAGGAAGTCGCCACCACAAAGTACGGTGTTTATGTTTCCGGCCACATCGGTACCGGTGAAATCTATCTGTCCGTCTGCTGCCCAGGCATCGATCATGGCTGCAGGGATCATAAAGGTCTCTGTAAGGGTTGTATTACACTGATCGGAAAAAGAACCAGTGGCACCAATAGTACCTGTAACGTTAGAGTCCTCGTCGGTGATGGTCCACATCTCCTCGTTTCCACCAGTTCCATCTATATCTCCAAAGGTCATTACCTCAAGGACAGCATCTGCTGTAGCTCCTGTGGGTGTTCCGGTGAAAGAGAATACGTTAGAAGACATCAAGGCAGGGTTAGTGATCGTGATCGTCTCATCGTAATCTGTTCCGATGTCATCACAAGTTACCTCGGTGATATCTACCGCTAGTACAGTAATACCACAGGCGTCAAAGGATAGTGGTCCTCCCGGGATCTCTACGAAGAATGCATCTCCATCAGAGTTGGTAAGGGTTACTGTCCAGTTAGCCGGATCGAACTGTCCGTTGAATCCAGGTACAAAGTTACTTACTGTAGTGGTACAGGCTCCAAAGAGTCCGTCAAGAGAGTACGATCGGAAACCGAACACATCTCCAGGGGCCAGATTGATCGGGCCACTGTTTCCACTTTGTTGTAAGGCTCCTGCAGGATCGGTAAGCTCTGTATAGACACCATTCAATAAGTATCCAAAGCTATCGAAAGCCGGGCCGTCAGGCGTAGTATAATCCCAATCGAAACTTACAACCTCAGCAGCTGTAACAGGAACGGTAAGATCTGTAAATCCTTCCGTACCGGATTGGTTATCACTACTAATAGTCACTACATCATAAGTAGATGGTGAGTTAGCCAACAGGTCTTCCGGGTTGATATCGGCAGTACCGTCTGGTCCTAGTTCGATCGTTACATCCTGGCATACTAATACCGGAGGCGTTTCGTCTATAACATTTACAATTGCCGTACATGACGATTCGTTTCCAGCAGCATCTGTAGCAAAGATGGTTACCTCTGTTATTCCGAGGTCATCACAGGTGAAGTCTATCACCATTCCTCCACCACCAGATCCTGTTTCATACAGAATGTTTCCGTTGAATACACGGGGTTGGAATGTAGTACCCGTAAATGGATAATTTTTACCCGCTCCTTCTAAGAACTCGATGTTGGCATCGGATGCAAAGACATTACCGGTTGCTGTACCGTTTGTATAATTGAATCCTCCTGTAGAGAAATCTGTTGGCGTTACATAGAACGCATGAGTTTCTCCAGCCGGGATAACATAATTAAGTGTGAGGTTTAATGGAGTAACTACTCCATCACCATTAGATACAACTCCGGGGGCTGTACCAATTAAGGTCCATGCACCAGGATTATTTTCAGATCCAACCCATGTTCCGGACTTGGCATATACTTCCACATCGAAAGTCGCACCCGTATCCCCATGAATATCGAAGGACTGGATTGTCACCTCGTTCAAGGCGTTGATATCGAACATGTTTCCGAAGTTTCCATTACCACCTGCTAATGTAGTAGCAAGAGTTGATGGCATTCCGCCACCGCCACCAGAAATTGTTACACCACCAGCGCCACAGTTATCATCCCATCCTATTACAAGGTCTGTTGCAGGAACTGAAGCCATACCATTGGCATCAAGAACCACATCATATGGTGCAGCAGCTATATCATAGTCTAATGAGAAATTATCTACTCCATAGTGCCATCCCCATGAGCCGCCGTTGTCGTCGAAAGTCCAACGAACCTGAAGGGCAGCATTAGAATATGCAGTAATATCGATAGATTCGGTTTGAATATCCGGATCAAGATCTACATTATAAAGAGCAACTTGTTGCCACGCGGCTCCGTCCCAAACTTCAACAGTTCCGGTCGATCCACCTCCAGCTTCCTGGAAGGCAACATCATAACCTAGAGTTACAGTAGCACCCCCTGAAGTATCATATACATCGGATAGTAGAGACGCATTACTCGCTGGAGCTCCTGCACCACAAGCATCATCATCAAAGAACATGGCCGGTGTAGTAAAGTCGTCTCCAGTTGGAAGATCGGTTCCATTTTCCCAGTCGCAGGTACCTGTGTTGATCACAGTACTCCATCCGGCTGGTAATCCGGCGTCGAAATCTTCAGAAACATTAACTGTGCCAGCAGAACCTACACATGTTACAGTTGGTGCTTCTACGTCGTTTACAGTAACATTGAAAGTACATTGTACAGAGTTTCCACCTGCATCTGTGTATTCCAGCGTAGTAAGAGTAGTTCCCACAGGGAATACATCTCCAGATGGGAATCCGGTGATGACCGTGTAAGGCGCATTAGACGCGTTATACTCATATCGAACTGCTCCGTTCCATACCCGTGGGCTGAAAACAGATCCTGTAAATAATCCAGAAGTAGCAGATCCAAGATCTAAGGTAATGTCTGCATTAGAATATTGCTCATTAGTACCATTACCGTTAGTATAATTAACAGACTGATCCATAAACACTGCCACTGCATATGTAGTGTTAGCGTTTAATGTAAGAGGTGTTGTTAATACCAGCGTTGTAGGATTGTTTGTGTCTGCTGAAGGTCCGGATGCAGTAGATGCAACGGCACCCCATGCCCCTGGATTCGTTTCGTTACCAGAGTATGTGCCACCAGCGATCAGGTAAATGTCTGCGTTCACAGTCACACCTAAAGCAGCATCGGTATTTATATCGATCTCATTTAACGTAAGAGTGTTTCCACCAATGGTTGCATCGAAATAAACGGTAGCGTTCGCTCCCAGACCATTTCCTCCTGCATATAGGGTAGAAAGTTCATCCATAACAATTCCGCCGCCCATAAAACAGTTATCCATTACTGTTGGATTAGGGTAGGTAACAACCGCACCACAAATACCCGGATCGTTATCCGTTACTATATCTGCAGGACAGGTTACTATAGGAATTTCGTTATCTTCTACAGTAATAGTGAATTGACAAGTAGAAGTATCTCCCTCATCATCAGTAGCTGTAAATTCTATAACGGTAACACCTACCGGGAAATCACTTCCTGATGGTGGCCCCATGGTTTGCATCACAGTTACCGGTCCGCCATCCGGATCTATTGCAACTGCGTCAGAGAATGAAACCTGAGCTGTACATAGCCCCGGATCGTTACTTGTAACAACATCCATTGGACAGTTGATAATTGGAGGAGGCAGAGCACAATTAAAGATCTGCATATGGTCAATGGAAGTATCAGATTCGAAAGTAGAGATAGCTCCATTACCTTCGGTCATACATACCTGAATTGTTACCATCAAACCTGCGTAAGCACTAAGATCTACTTCACCTTGTAACCAGGGATCGGTCTGGCTTGTTTGCATTTGGCCAGTAGCGATAAACTCCTGAGTACCATTTACATTGATGATCAGGTCTCCAATGTTGTCTCCAAACATGTAGTACCAGAAAGAAAGGTATAAAGGTGCAGCTTCGGCCGTTAGGTCGACAGTTGTACTCATACAATGAGTTTCTCCGGCGAGTGTAAAGGACCCTTCAAGAAATACATATTCCGGGCCGGACATTCCTTCCGGATTACATTCAGAACCAGTACCGGAAGACGGAGTATCTCCGTTGGTACTAATAGTTAGATCATTTGCACCCACAGGCACAGGATCTTCGGTAAATACTCCGAAGCCTGAATCGAATGTTTCTTCCCAGATCACCGCAGGGGTCATTACCCCTGGACAAGCTAAACCTGCCGGAGGATCGGGAAATCCAACAGTTGGAGAACAGCCGGGATTTTGACCCGTCGCCTCCGTTTGCATAAACAAACCGAAGGATGCAAATAACAGTGAGGTTATTAACATTCTCCAGTTCGAGAAAGTAACTTTTTTCATATTCTTCCGTTTAAATTTATAATTGATATGATTATGTTAAAAATAACATAAAAAATATTGAAAAGCATGGGATTTATAGGACGAATCGTTAAAAGGCTAACAAATCACGTCGATTTTCAAATTGTCATTAGAGAATATGCCAATTTCGGGGGATGAAAACGATTAATTTCGGGATCAGTTTAATTTTTCGGTAAGTTTCTTAAAGACCTTTTTTGGGTTTTTGGCTTCGTAAAGGATTTCGTAAACTGCATCTATAATAGGTGTTTTGGCTTTCTTTTTCCCCTTTTTCTGATTTAACAGATACGCACTTTTGGTCGCGTAATATCCTTCGGCCACCATACTCATTTCCATCATCGCACTTTTTACTGTGTATCCTTTCCCTATCATATTACCAAACATCCTGTTACGGCTAAAAATAGAATAGCCAGTTACCAAAAGATCTCCTAAATAGGCCGAACCGTTGATATCACGCTTCATTTTATGGACCTTTTTTACGTAGCGTTTCATTTCCCTTATCGCGTTACTCATTAAAACGCTTTGAAAATTATCACCATATCCCAGGCCATGGGCGATACCGGCAGCAAGCGCGTAGATATTCTTGAGCATGGCAGCGTATTCGGTCCCAATGATATCGTCACTGGTTGTGGTCTTTATATATTCGCAGCGTAATTTTGAAGCCACAAGCTCGGCCTTTTCTTCATCTGCACAGGCTATAGTTAGATAGGAAAGCCTTTCCATGGCTACTTCTTCTGCATGACATGGTCCGGTAATAACACCTATATCTTTAAAGGGGATGTTATAATGAGTGAAAAAATGATCTCCAACAATGAGGCTACTTTCAGGAACAATTCCTTTTATTGCTGAAAAAATTACCTTTCCTTCCAGAGAAACCTTTAATTTCTTTAGCTCGTTCTCTACAAAGGCGGATGGGATCACAAAGATGAGGTAATCCGCATATGTTACCATTTCGTTGATATCATTACTCAATCTAAGCTGGTCTGTATTGAACTCGATCGAGCTTAAATAATTAGGATTATGCTGCTCCTTTTTAATGTGTTCCAACGCATAAACGCTACGCATATACCAGCCAACCTCGTCAAGGTTTTCGCAAAGCATTTTCACGATGGCAGTAGCCCAGCTTCCTCCTCCAAAAACAGCAAATTTAGGTGTATCAGACATCCAAGATTATTATTGATTTCAAAAGTACAGAATTATAAACACATTGTAAACAACAGGAAAACAGATAGTTACAACTTTGGCATGCTTTTAGAGTTTTCCTAAGAGAATTATTAAAACCCGAAGTTATGAAGAAAGTAAAACTATTTTTAGGAGCAGCCATTATGGCGCTGATGTTTACTTCGTGTTATACCGAAGTTGTTGTAGAAGATCCGTATGTGGATCCTGTACCATCTATTACGTTGGGGGAACTGGTTTCCTCATACGAATTATGGTATGTGGATATAGATCGCAGTTCGGGTAACGGATATATTCCATTTATGCAGAAGGCATTTACTGTTTCCTTTCAGAATGGAACAATGTATGCCAATAATAACCTGGTTGGCATAGGTGCTCAGGGATATGGCTTCGGAATTGATGTAGGGTTTTATAACACGCATAATTTCGAGTTAGACATTTCGCATGATATCGACGGATTTTACTCCTTCGAAGTGACTCAGCTCAATAACAACGAGATCGAATTGTATTACCCGCCCTTACAGCTTTCATATATACTGGTTGGATATCAGCGAAACACCTTTAACTATGATGCTTTATTCTACGATAACATACATTATTTTATACAAGAATATGTAGCATGGGAAAAGACCTATACGAGTCCGTATGGTGAGCCTAACGAATTCGATTATGAAAACTACCTGCAGTTCCTGCCGGGTGGTGGAAATGGGAATTTCCAAAGTTCGGAAGACCCTAATGGGATGAATATTAATTCTATATACTGGGATTATACCGGGATCTATAATGTGGATGATGTACCGGGGGATCCTTACCTGAAATATTTAACACTTGATTATGATTTTATGGGCAATGAATACTTCCAATTGACCGTTATTAATGATCATACGATAGAACTGTTTCACGAGTTTTCAGGAACTGTTTATCGATTTACAGGAAAAGGATATATTCAGTATAAGAATACGGACGGAAAACTGCGTAAATCGAAAAAAGATATCGAAAAGGAAATGATAAAGATTAGTAAGTTTTAAATCAATACACGCTCACTAAGAGCCGGAACAACGATTTTTTTGGTTGGTTATGAACCGCCTCACGCCCATTCTTCGGGTTGTTGGGGCGGTTTTTCTTTATCGGTAGAAATTCATCTCGTCCAGATATTTCCAGACAGCATCCGGCAACATAGGCCGGATGTTCTTATTCTTCTTAATGGCATTTCTAATAAAAGTAGATGACAGTTCCATTATAGGTGCCTCGACCAGGGTTATTGCGGGATGATCTATGAATCGGGATTCTGTCCTGCCTTCCGAAATACGCGGATAAACATATATGGAATATCGTTCCAAAATTACTTCGTAGTTTTTCCACTTATGAAAACTCTTCAAGTTATCTTCTCCCATGATTAGGCAGAAATTATATTCTGGATACTTTTCTTCCAAATGCGCAAGTGTATTGACCGTATAATTGGGCTGGGGCAGATCGAATTCGATAGAACTCGTTTTAAGTTTAGGATAATCCTCTACTGCAATGCGTACCATAGTGAGACGATGAACGTCGTCCAGGAGAGAGTTTTTCTTTTTGTGTGGATTGTGGGGTGTGACTACTAACCAGACTTCGTCCAGATCGCTAAATTCCACCATATAATTGGCAATGGTAAGATGGCCAACATGAATAGGGTTAAAAGTTCCGAAGTACAATCCGATTTTCTTGCTTACCCTCATTATTTATTCTTCTGAATCTACTTTTACTGTTTCAGGATCTGAATTAGACGAGATATGTTTCAACACCAGAGTTTCGGCTTGTTTTAAGGCGTCATCCAGATTATCGTTTACGATCACATGATCAAATTGTGGAGCCGTGGCCATTTCAATGGAAGCCTTGGCGATCCTCATATTTATCTTTTGGTCGTCTTCAGTCTTTCTTTTTTTTAGACGGATCTTTAATTCCTCAACACTTGGGGGCTCTACAAATACTGCCAGTGTCTTTTCGGGATATTTTTTCTTAATACGAAGCCCGCCAACCACATCTATATCGAAGATCACGTTTTTCCCCATCGCCCATAACCTGTTTACTTCAGAATGCAAGGTTCCGTAAAAATTATCCCGGTACACCTCTTCCCACTCGAGAAAATCGTTATTTTTTATATGTTTTTTAAACGCTTCAGTTGAAATGAAATAATAATCTTCTCCTTCTTTTTCGGTACCTCTGGGCTGCCTGGATGTAGCAGAAACTGAAAATGCAAGATTTAAATGATCCTGCTTGAGTAAATGCCGAACGATCGTTGTTTTACCACTTCCGGAGGGTGCCGAAAACACTATGAGTTTTCCGCCCTTCATTACAGCACATTTAACGCTTGTTCCTTGATCTTTTCCAATTCGTCTTTCATCTGAACGACCAGCTGCTGCATAGGCGCATAGTTCGCTTTACTCCCTATAGTATTGATCTCCCGGCCAATTTCCTGGGAGATAAACCCTAGTTTTTTTCCGTTCGATGTATGGTTCTCTAGGGTTTCCTTAAAATAGTCTAAATGATTTTTCAGCCTCACCTGCTCTTCGGTGATATCGTATTTTTCGAGATAGTAGATAAGTTCCTGCTCAAATCTATTCTCATCCACACTTTCCTTTAATTCGGAAATTGCTTTCCGCAACCTATCCTTTACGTTCTCTATTCTCTGTGGGTCCATCTCGATCACTTCTGCTAGAAGGGCATCAATATTTACCACTCGCTGGAGAAATTCAGTCTCGAGCGCATTACCTTCACTTGCACGATATTTGTTAATGGCTTCAAGGGCCTGATCGACCGCTTCTACTATTTTATTGAATTCGGATTCGTCTATTTCTTCTCGTTCGGTTTTTAATGCATCGGGTAGACGGATAGCCATTTTCAGCAGGTCTGTTGCGTCCCCGTCGGCTATTTCAGAAAGCTGGCCCATATATTGCTTTACCACAGATTCATTTACCACAGAATTGGTAGATTCGCCGGTTAGTTCTACGTATAAGTTGAAATCGACCTTTCCCCTGGAAAGCGATTTTGAAATTCGATTACGCAGCATTAATTCTTTCTCACGATAGGCAGATGGAACTCTTGCGTTGAGGTCCATATTTTTACTATTCAGTGATTTTATTTCTACGGTAATTTTCTTTGTAGGTAATTCTATTACACTTTTACCGTAACCGGTCATGGACTTTATCATACCCTTTTGTTTATGCGAGCAAAGGTACACATTTTAGGCATTTGGCGGAGAATCACCCTGTATAAGATCACCATTTTCATCAAAGTGATTGGATAGATATTTTTCTGTATAAAATATTACCAGAAGTATGAGGATGGTATTTCCTACCACCGTAATAAGTAAATTCCAACCGGGGATCAGTAAATAAGTTACAGCCGGGATAAGAAAGCTGTAAAGGCAAAATTGCAACATTAATTGAGCAGCATATTTATTAGCCGCTTCCCAGGTCTTTGGATTTTTCATAGACCTTGTTGTTCGGTAGCCATAGAAGGGATTGATTTTTTTAGGGGGATATCTTTTTATGATAAACGCCAGTAGCATCATAAATCCACAATATCCCAGGGCCCACCAAAGTTGGCCTGTATCACTTATCGATCCCATAAAGTGAAGATTTTAATCGAGCCTCCTAATCTTTATATTTCTAAACCACACCTTATCACTGTGATCCTGTAGACCAATGTGCCCGGTTTGGTATTTTCCGAAGCCTTCCCAATCTTTAAATTTCGAGTTTGCCACCATGGCATCCCAGTCGTCACCATGAACAGGAAAGTTAACGATCTCTGTTCCATTCAGAGTTACTTTTCCTTTGTTAGTCTTGTGATTGATCTCGATCACACAGTGGTTCCATTCCCCTACCGGTTTGGTGACATCCTTAGAAGGTTTTATCATATCGTAAAGGGATCCGGCAGTATGGACTCCATCTCCCACCTTGGCGTCGGGATGTTTTTCATTATCTAACACTTGGATCTCGGGGCCTGTTTGGTAGGCTTCCGGGTATTTTTCATCTTCATGTACTCCCCAGAAGATCCCGCTATTTCCCGCCTCAGAAATTTTCCATTCAAGAGACAGTACGAAATTGGTATACTGGTCTTTCGTGATAATGTTCTTACCTCCCTCTTCTCCCGGAGTAAACGCCATCGCACCATCTTCAATAGTCCAATTGTCGTACATGGTTTCAGATAAATAACCCCTCCAGTTATCGAAGGAAGTGCCGTCGAACAATACGATCCATTCACTATTCTCGTCGGCTTTTTCCACTTCGGTCATTTCCATATTTTCATCCATATTTAAGCTTTCCTCCTTTGTTTTTTCTTTACAGCTAAACATAATTACTGCGGTAAAAGCATACAATAAAATCTTCTTCATTTTATTTTAATTTTAAATTAAAGTCCAAGTATTCTTTTCAATTTTTCCTTGTCAATTTCAGATCCGGCGAAATCATCGAATCGTTTTTGTGTTACTTCGATAATATGGTCGCTTATAAATTTAGCGCCTTCTCTAGCACCTTGCTCCGGACTTTTTATAACACATTCCCATTCCATAACTGCCCATACATCACAACCGTATTCAGAAAGTTTGCTGAAAACTGTCTTAAAGTCGATCTGCCCGTCACCCAGAGATCTGTAACGCCCGGCCCGGTCTTTCCAATCTCCATATCCACCAAATGCTCCCTTTTTCCCAGTGGGATTAAACTCCGAATCTTTTACATGAAACGCTTTGATGAACTCGTGATAATGATCTATGTATTCTATATAATCCAGTTGTTGTAATACAAAATGACTAGGATCATAGAGAATATTCACT
>Ga0213833_1002248_pt1 | contig 12682 bp, 4 predicted proteins | sample SWATP21_FD_160575 | JGI IMG/M metagenome (GOLD analysis project Ga0213833, IMG submission 160575) | Coastal seawater microbial communities from Marineland, Florida, United States - SWA TP2 #1 | ecosystem: Environmental > Aquatic > Marine > Coastal | place: USA: Florida | collected 2016-08-14
CATCTTCAGTTGGTTCAGCCTGCGAAATTGTTTCCTGGCTATCAACAAGGCTTACTGAAGCCTCTTGAGCAGGTTGGGTTCGTTTACAGGCAAAAAACAGAAATAGGGATAGTGCCAGGCAGGTTAATTTCATTTATGCAAAACTAGACTACAGGGTAATGTAGTCAGCGAATTCATCGAGCTCTTTTTTAATACTATGCTTGTGGCCGGAAATAGCCATGGTACTTCTCAGCAATATTTTTTCAACCCTGACAAATTCCTTTATTGAAAGCACACTGGCATGTTCATCACCAAAAAAGCTGTAAATCCTAGTCTTTTCTATGTCAAGCGAAGGATCGAAGATTTTGACAACGAGTTTTTCTCCGGGAATTTCTTCTTCGACTTCTAGAACTCTTTTGGCACCAATTTTTGAGTATTCAACCCATTTCTTGCTTTCGTTTTCAGAAATGAGCTTCACTTCATACACCTCATCCTTTATTTCTGGAAAAAGTTCAATAGACGTTACCTGATCCCAAAGGGTCTCTTTTGAGCAGCTGAATTGTTTGCTCATTTCGCTGCTCTGCTCTATGGGAGAGCAGAAACCAACTAAAACAAATGAAAGTGCCAAAGCGAATACAACCGTGCCAAAGAATACTAAAGATCTCACCTGAACCTGCTATTTGCTAGCAAATATATTTCATCAACCCTTTTAAGCAAAAACTTTCGCATTTAAGTTGCTGATAAACAGGGATGATATGATTGCGACAGCATTCAAGTAGGATTGTTCTTTCAATATGTCGACCTGCTCCTGTAAGCTGTATAAGATGTTTTAGTGCCGCCTTAGCTATGTCAGATTCGATATAGGCAGTGATTAAATGCGTTTCACTGAAGTTGTGGATAAAAACAAACAGAATACGTGCAATACCTTTTGTCGTATAAAAGACTATTTTTAACGCGTAGCAGGATTTATTAACCTATTCACCAGGCCACTTAATATTGAACTACCAAGACCAAATACCATCTCCGTGGGGAAGGAACACCCTGAAGAATCTACGCTTTGATTTAATTGCCGGAATAAGCGTTGCATTGGTGGCGCTACCTCTTAGCCTGGGAATAGCCTTCGCCTCTGGCACACCCACCATTTCTGGCCTGATCTCTGCCATTATTGGTGGCGTGTTAGGTGGTTTTTTTGGAGGAACCCATGTTGGTATAAAAGGACCTGCGGCAGGACTGATTGCTGTTACCATTGGGGCACTTGAGTATTTTGGAGGTGGTTTTGAAGCCTATAAGTATGTTTTGGCAGCTTATTTCGTTTCTGGCATGCTTATGATGCTCCTTGGCTTTTTGAGACTTGGAAAGATTGCTGATTTTTTCCCGGCGGCTGCGGTGAAAGGTATGCTGGCCGCTGTTGGACTGATAATTCTGGCTAAGCAACTGGATATGGGCTTTCTTGGTGAAAAAGGACCCTTTGTAGCCCCAATAGATATTTTGTTGAACCTTGGTTATTTCATCAGGAACATTCATCCTGTAGTGGCCATTATTACAATCAACAGCCTTGCCATTCTCATTATATTTCCACGAATAAGAAACCCTTTCATTAAGCTTTTACCACCGCCCATGTGGGTAATGCTGGTCTCTATTCCTTTTGTTTTCATGTTCGATTTTTTCGATACGCGTGAAATTGACCTGCTAGGAAATAGTCATTTGCTCAGTCCGGATTTACTGATCGATATTCCTGATGACCTTTTGGAAGGACTGGTTATGCCAAATTTTAGCCGGATTTGGGAACCAGGCTTCTGGATGATTGTGATATCGGCAACATTGGTGTCTACTATTGAAAATCTTGCTTCAGCCAAGGCAATTGAAGATTTGGATCCTTTTAAGAGAAAAGCCCGGATGAACCGTGATTTGATTAGCTCAGGTGGAGCTACTATGTTGGCTGCGCTTATTGGCGGGCTGCCGGTGATTACCGTAATTGTTAGAAGTTCAGTGAACATAAATCATGGAGCAAAAACTTTGTGGTCAAACTTCTTTCATGGAAGCTTTGTGCTGGCCTTTATTTTTCTTTTTGGCTCTGTGGTTGAAAAGGTGCCTCTTGCTGCATTATCGGCTATTTTACTATTTACAGGTTATAGGTTGGCCTCACCCAAAGTGTTTAAAGACGCTTATCTAAAGGGTGGGGAGCAATTTCTTATGGTGCTTATTACCTGCGGAGCGACGCTGTATACCAAAAGCTTGGTAACGGGCATCATAGTGGGAATTGTGGTTACTGTGGTCATTCATAATCTCAAATCAGGCATGTCAAATGTTTTGTTTTTCAAATACTTAACGAGCCCGGGAGTCAAGGTGATAAATGAAGAGAATGATGTTATTGTGAAGATTAAGGGAATTGCGAATTTTATTAATATTCTCAAGATCAAAAAGATCGTTGAGAACATACCTCCAGGACGGCATGTGTTACTTGAGTTTTCAAATGCCCGCCTTATTGATACCACGGTTCTTGAGTATGTACATAAGTATTCAAAGGAGTATAATAGGAAGGGGGGGCAGATGGAATTAGTCGGTCTTGACGTACATAGAACATCCAGCGATCATCCATTCTCCATTCACGTGCATGTTCCTTTAAAGATATTGAGGCTGTCAAGGAGGCAACAACAATTAAAAAGCCTGGCCCATGACAATCATTGGCAATTCAGCCCTGAAATCAACTGGTATACCGGCAACCTGGAGCGGTATCAGTTTTTCAATACACGGCCGGTTGAGTTTGAGAAAAATATTATCAAGGGCACTTACCGAAACCATGAAGTGAGCTGGCAGATTAGTGATATTACGTTTGATGAGGGGGCTCTTCTTGCCACAGAAGTTTACCACACTACTTTAATGACTATTGACCTACCATTCAGTATTCCTGAGTTTAGCCTTGAAAAAGAGTATTTTACTGACAAGGTTCTTGAACTCGCGGGCATTTCTGATGTAGACTTTGCTGATCATAGCCAGTTTTCAAAAAATTTCCTGTTGCACGGAGATAAAGATGCTCTACAAGAGCTTTTTGTAGATGAACTCAAAGAGTTTTTTCTGGCAAAAGAAATTTACCATCTGGAGTGTGACGGTAGCTCAATTATGATCTTTAAATACTTCAGACTGGCAAGTTTTGACAATGTAAAGCGCATGATCAATTTCGGAAACGATTTGATCGCCGTGTTAAAAGCAAACAGGGGTTCAGTTCAAATTGCGAGTTAACGAATCACTTTAATGTTTCCGGTTCGCTCGTATACTTCGCCGTTCATGGTAGTGAGCCTGATGTAGTATACATAAACACCTACTGGCACGTAGTCACCACCCAGCATGGTACCATCCCAGGTATCACCATCATTGGTTTGGAATACTCTTTGTCCCCAGCGATTGTAAATCTTCATGGTGTAGTCATCTGGCACAAAGGCTCCCTGAGGGCCAAAGTTGTCATTGATTCCGGCGCTGTACTCAGGACTAAAGGCTGATGGAATATAAATGAGCGGCTCTTGTGTAACACATAGTATGGTAGACCATGAGGCTTCGTGAAAACCACCTTTTTCTTCTACAGCCCTTATTCGGTAACAGTAGGTCATAAAGGTATCGTTAAGGCTACTGTCAACATAGGTGCGTATTCTATTCTCAACCGTGGTCAAATACATCCAGCCTGAACTGTCAATAGAACGATAGATTTCATACTCCTTAATACTATCTTGCCATTGGCCATATTCATTCCATTTCAACGAGTTGGCACGCTTGAGATTTCCTCCGGTCAGTACCATAATACAGCCATCGTTGCTTAAATCACCAACATTGCCGCACACATCTTCTACGGCCACCCTGTAACAGTACTCCTTTGGATTTGCAAGGTCTATATGGTCATCAAACCTCATTTGAGTGGTAGTGGTCTTTTCTACCAGGCTGAAGTCATCCTCAGATGGTGCCTTTCGATAGACATGGTATGATGCCGCTGATTTATCATTGGTCTCTTCCCACTCAAGCTTTACACCTCTGTTATAAGGTAGTACTGAGGCAGTTCTCAGGTAAATAGGAGCTGGTCTTGATTTATCAATAGCAACTGCCGTGTCGCTATTGGAACTCGCAACAAAACCTGTTGCTCCTTGTGCTTCAATTCGATACTCATAAATGGTGGTGTCGCAGCCCAGGTTAGAGTCAAGATAAATGAAAACACTATCGCTTCTCGCTTTGTCAACCTTGATGTTTCCTATTATGTTATTGTCACGGTATACATTAAACTCATTCACATCCCATCCTCGATAATTCATCCACTCAAGTTCTACTGTATTTGCCCGGGTGTTGGCTCCCATGGCAATGTGATGATGCACACCTGATGGAAGAACCTGCTTATTACCACAAGAGTCTGTGACTGTAATTCTGAATTGATAGGGATCTTTTGCCTTAATACTCAGTGCACTGGTAGAGTAACTTGTGCCCAAATGGTCTTCAACCAGCGTGTCCCATTGATTATCTGAGAAAAGCTTGTATGCCACGGTATAATACCTTGCATCTTTCGATGCTGAAGCATTCCATTCTATGTCAAGTGCTTTTGTGGTATTGTTGATGCTTACACGCCTCAGGCTTGTAATTTCAGGAAGGGTGGTGTCAAATCCAATGACGTTTTCAATGTTCGACTCAGCAGTGAGACCATTGTTCAATACGGCTTCTATTTTAAAGTCAATTGACTCACCACAGCCCACTGTAGTATCAATAAACCGGAATCTTGTTGAGGGGCTTGTTCCCGCAAGTTTGAAACCCGAGCCATCAACATCACTATAAATGCGGTATTCCTGTACGGGACCATAATACTCTGTCCAGGAGAGGATTGATTGCAAATTGAGATTAACCACATCAAGTAGAATAGGCGAACTGAGGCGACTTGTATCACCGTCAATCAGGCAGGTATTGTAGCCGGTTATTCTATAGAAACCTCGCTCATCTTTAGTGTTTACAATAGTGTGTGTATGAGTAGTATCATTTCTGGTAGGCTTGTCTGCCAGAAGTTTCCAATTGCCATTTAACGTATCACTCCACCATATTCTATACCCCTTGAGATAAGGTTCGTCAGCGCTTGAAATACTATTCCAGATAAATTGAACTTCACCATTTGCAACACCGGTTTTTTGCACAGTGGCTGTGAGCGGAATAGGGGCTCTTGGAGTGTTTCTTACTTTCTGCTTTACATCAATTGTGTCTGTAAGTCCTGAAACATTCACCAAGCTGTTATTTGCGGCTATTCTGTAAACATATTGACTGCCTACTTGCACCGTAGAGTCGGCATAGCTATTAATGCTTCCAGCTACTGAATCTATAGATTTCCAGGTTTTACCTGGTATTAGGCGTTGTATGATATAGAAGTCAAGGTTGCCATCAAACCCCTTGGCGGTAGTCCAATTGAGGTAGGTAATTTCTTTACAAGTATCTAATGTGTAATTGAGCAGGAAGGTGGAAACTGTGTCCGAGAATTTCGAAATGTGAGATGCATTACAACTATCCACCGCTTTGATTAAGTACTGGTAGATGCTGTCACCTGGGTTTATAATTGAGTCCACATAATTGTTCGTTCGCTCTACAGTATCAATTATGGTGAAATTGTTAGGAGTAGTCTCTTTGAATATATGATAGTATTTCACGTCTGAAGCCGGATCAAAACTCCACTTAAGCTCAAGTGTCTTATCGTCTATCACTGAGGCTGTATAGAATACAGGCTTATCTGGCACAATGGTATCAAATGGAGTAATTGTAATCCAGTTTGACATAGTTGTGCGGCTTCCACCATTCTCGTCAGCTGTTATTCTATAGGTAACAGCTTTGTTACATCCCTGAGCAGTATGCGTGTAGTTGGTATCAGTGTTAGAAAGGCTGGCTACTTGTACCCAGGTTCCATTGTCGTTCATTTCTACATAGTAGTTTGATAAACTGTACCCCTGGAAAGGGCGCCAGGCCAGATGATTTTCAAAATTTCCACCATAACCCAGGAGGTTTATTGGTTTGAAAACTGAAGAGGGAGTGGCGTTAAGACAGGAGTCAAGCGCCACGACTTTATAACCAAAATAATTACTGTCAAGCTTTACGCTATCGCGATATGTGGAATTCTGTTTAGGTTGAGTGAAAAGCATTATGCCATCAGTAATAAAACCTTTTCCGTTGCGTGACTTTTCTATTGAGAAACCATAGGTGTCAAGTGAATCAACCCCTCTGTAATCAATTCTGATATGGTTGTTGTTTACTACGGTGATATTCGTTATTTCAGGAGCATCAGGGGCAGTAAGGTCTATAGCCACGCCTGATGTGGTGTCTGAGTAAGACTTCTGGCTATATTGATTTACCGCAGCAATTCGATAAGTGATGACCGTGTTACAAGGTGCCGGGAAGCGAATGAAATCGGTGTCGTTGGCAGCTATGGTATCAATGTTTACGTAGTTGCCACCAATGAACTGTTGAAGAATATAGCTCACTACATTATATCCTTCATATGGGGTCCATTTTAAATCATGTATGAGTTGTCCGTATCCAAATTGCATATCCATATTTCTATGGATAGAAAGGGTATCAGAAATATTTGAACATGAATCAATATTTACAAGCAGGTATTGATGCGTTGTTGATTTGGTATTGATGCCGGTGTGCTTATACACTGAGTCCTTAAGGTTGATATTATCCTTTAGTAAGGTATAGCTGGCAGAGCCAATGTTTTTATAGTATAGCCTGCTATATTCAATTTGAGGTTGGCCTTCTTGTTTGCGCCAGTACACTTCAATTTCACCATTGCTATTATCTGACTCTGTAACAGATACGGTAAAGATTTCAGGCTGAGGTGTTTGAAATGGAAGTGCTCTCAGTTTTTGTGAAAAAGCCCGATTGGCAGATACGCCATTTTCAACAGCAACCACTCTGTAGTCATAGGTGTGGTGTTGGTTTACATTCTGATCAACAAAAGTCAAAACAGTAGACCCTAAAGTAGAAATTAGTTTTTCGGCATTGCCATCTATACTTCTGTAAACCTGATAGTTGGCAAGGCCATTCTCAAAGTTGTTGTAGGCGTTCCAAGATAACTCAACTTCGTTTTTACAACCTATTTCCTGATAGGTTAGCAGAAGACTGTTTACCCTGTCAGACATCTTAAAGCTCACATTCAGAACACATGAATCAATAGCCTTGAGTCCATATATCCAGGTTGAATCCGTTGTGTTTACAGTATCAACATAGCTCAGCTTGTTCAAGAAGGTGTCTATGGGTGTCATTTTACTACTATTCAATGACCTCCTGAAAAGAATGTATTGATTGGCATCTGGCGAGGTACTCTTGTCCCATGACACTTCAATTAATCCATCACTTTTTACACTAACAGATTGAATTACAGGCGCAACGGGGCTTATGGTGTCAAATGGTTTAAGTCTGATAGTATCAGAATAAGCAAACTCACTTGAATTGTTGTCAATGACTTTGATTCTGTAAGTAACGGTGTCAAAGCAATAAATATCAGGATGCACATAGGCAGAGTCTCCACTTGAAATCGTAGTCAGTAAACTCCAATTGCTTCCATCGTATGTTTCTAACTGGTATTCTTTTACAGTGAATCCCTGATAATGAGACCATCTGATGTTATTTCTAAGGTTGGCGCCTTCACCAGATAGCTGCACCGCATGATGTGGCCGGTTGTTTACTGACAGATTAAGGATTGAACAAGAATCTTCAGCAATAACCCGATAGGCGAAAGTGTCATTCTTGGCATCTACTGTATCAGCAGCATGAAAATACGTTTGACTACTGCCACCCCCTTTTGATTCAGTTGCAATTAACTCATAGGCTCCATTATTGGTGCTTAGCCAGATATTGTATTTGTTTACATCGCCAGATGAACTGTGCGACCACTCTAGTTTGAGGGTAGTGTCATTCTCAACGGTGGCGTACTTCAATGTGGGTTTGGTGGGCCTTATTGTGTCAAAAGGTGCCACCTTGATTTCATTGGAATATGTATACAGACTGGACTTAGACTCCTTGGTTTTTATTCGGTACTCAACGGTATCGTTACATGGAAGTGGGGCATGAGTGTACTTAACCGTTGATCGTGTAAGTTTCTGATAGTCCTTCCATTGACCGTTTACCTTAGTTTGAACAAAATAGCTATCTACACTAAAGCCCTCATTAAAAGTCCATGTCAGCCTGTTTGAAAGGTTTTGGGCCGTTCCGGTAAGAAATACCGGACAATGCAATTCGTTATTGTTCGAGAAGTTTTGTCCGCAGCTATCTATGGCGAGTACACCAAAACAATAAGACTTTGTTCCGGTGCTTGGGGTTTTCATATCAAGAAAAAAAGTGTCCTTATCGTTAAGCGGATGGGTGTAGAGGTAGGTATTGTCCAAAGACCCTTTCAAGTACTCAAGAGTAAAAATGAAATAATTGCTAACATCCGGACTGGTAGATTTCTTGAATACCAACCTTGTTGTTGTATCATTTACATGCGAACTGTAAAGAATATCTACATCTGCAGGTTTAATAGTATCCTTGGCTCTTACTGCTTCAGAATCAGAATATGAGATGGAGAAAAGCCCTCCTTTTTCTCTTGTTCGAATTCTGTATGAATAGCTCAACCCGCATAAAACGTCTTTGGCATCTACGTATTTGTTTGTTGTTGCTGACAAAGCCGCAATGGTTTGCCATGATTTTGTTACCGAATCCCAGCGTTCAACAAACTGTGAGTCTATTGTAAAGCCCGAATAATTGTTCCACCGGAGCTTGGATGTTCTTTGGCCTGCCAATACTTTAAGATTAGTCAGGCAATGAACCGCTGAAGTATCCCCTGAGTTGCCACAAGAATCCAGTGCTACCAGTCTATAGCAATAGTGTTGGTCATTATTGCTGAGGGTGTTTTTATCAGTGTGGGTAATGATAGTGTTGGTTGAATTGGTACTTCCTACACTTGAAAAGGCACTTCCATTGGCCGAGCGAAGAACCGTATAATCCGTTGCTTCAGCTGAACTGCTTTTTCTGAAACGTATATCAGTGGTACCATAATCCACCACAGAAGCTGCATATAAAGTGGGTGCTCCACTAGGTGCGGTATTGTCACGTGTGGTTGAAGTAGTGACTGAAGAGTAAACCGTACAGTACAGGCCTGTTGTATCAACAGATTTGATCCTGAAATCTGTTGCCAGATCGCAGCTGGAATGATCTATGAATAGATTTGTTGTGCTGTCTACATCAATAAAGTTACTGCCAACCTTTCTCTGTAGAAAGTACCTGATATTTTTACTAAAACCCTTATTCCAATCAAAACGTACTGTTTTATCATTGATTTCTGTATGAGTGAGTAGCATAGAGTTTACCGAGTCTGAAGGAAAGCCCTGTAAACCACAGGAGTTCTCAATTTTCAAATAGTACCGGTACTCATTTTTGTTGGCCCCCAGGGCACTGCTATCTGTGAATGATAGTACGGTTGAGTCGGTAAAGGTTTGTATGACCTTTCGCTCATTGTTTGGCCCTACACGGTATAAATACAGCCCCTTGAAATACTGAACGTTTCTAAGGGTATCCCATTCCACTTTGATAATTGAATCGCCCAGTATGCTAAGACATCGCATATCGGGTGGCGTATAGATGTCTCTTCCCCTCACATAGATGGAGTAGGTTCGCTGAACCGTGTTGCACCCTTCATCAGATATGGTTATCGTGAAAACATGTGGAGATGTGTAGGTAATATGATCACAGGTGGTTACCCACTCAAACGTGGTTGAAGCTTTTTTAAAACCTTTCGCATCAGGCATTTTGGCATAAGGAGCAGTAAGGTTTGAGCCTATACCCCCAAATATATTTCCGTTTGATACGATGTAAACGGTATCAGAATTGTCTTCAGCTTCAATGTCAAACTTAATCGTGTCTCCCGGATCAACCGTTATAGTGGAGCTTCCCGCTTTTGAAAAGTAGGGTGGGGTATTGGATGAACTTGGGCAACTACCCGCAATAAACTGAAGGTCTCGCCTTATAGAGCCCAGATAGGTGGCTTTTTTTGTCACCGGATCCACCCGGTATTCTTCAATCTTAATGGCTATCACGTAGTTGCCGGCTGAAGAAGGTTTTGCCTTCATCTCACCAGTAGTGGAGTTAATGCTTATTGCCGAACTGGATGATCCAAAAGGCTTAGTGCTTGAGTAGCCTGACTGATATACCACATTCTTGTAGACAGTGCTATATGACGGAGCAGGGCTTGATGGACCGGGAGCGGGTGCAGCCCGTAAACATTGCTCAGGTGAGAGAGGTGTTACTATCTTAAATACCAACGAGTCGCCATCAGGATCAAACACTACATGATTAAAGCTATTGGTAATACCTGTACAGAAATAGGGCACAGGCACAGTGAGAAACTGTGGAGATGAGTTGGCAAATTTATAAGGAGGTACCTCAGCAGTCCATACCATTCCAAAAGGGTTTCTCACCTGAACACAGGTACCGGTGTTACAAGCAGTATTGTTACTTGAAGACTGACACCTCTTCAGATTGTCAATGGCATGATTTCGCTCATGGCGATACCATGTCACAATATAGCCATCAGGGTCGTTGCCAAGTGTAAGCGTGTCAATATACTTTCCACTCTCAATACACAGCCCTGATGGTGTTACACAATTAGGCGATTCAGGTTGCACACTTTGAGCCTGTCCTACTAATGAGACTGTTCTGTGGTTAATGAGTATTGACTTATCACTTTTGTTGTATACCCAGTAAGTAATTGAGTTGTCAATACCCGTGCTTTGATCACAGTCACGATAGACCAAAAAAGTGAGTTCATAAGTGCTGTCCCCAAGATGCTTGTAAGTGAGGTCTCCACCCATTATATGCGTGGCACCGGCGCCATAGCCCATCATGAGCAGCAATAAACATAAGGAGGAGCGTAAGAGTTTATTTGACATGGAGGTATGACTCATTAATGCTATCAAAGTTAAAAAGGGACAATCAAATGCCTCTATGAGTTTTGCGGATTAGTCTTTTTAAGTTGCGAGTTGCTATAGCAAATGGCTGAAATTCCGGGCTGCTAAGGGACTGGCGCCATTAATGATCAATGTTGTGCCATCATGTTCTTCAAGTTCTAAAACCTGCTTGATTGTATAGAAGTGCTTGCTTGTGTAGATAATATCAATAGCCATGCCCAATTCACACATCATAATCCGCCATTCCTTAATCAGTGTTCTATTTATCGATCCGAATGACCTGGAAATTTTTGGTTTAAGCAATTTGTAGTTCATTCCTGCCACTTCAATAGCCTGATTATGGATAGTGTTAAACTCATTAACTATCTCGTTTAGCAGTTGTTCAAAGCTGTTCTCATCCCCGGCGATTAAGGTGATGACAATATCCACATCGCTTCTCCCCAACAGGGCCAGGCCTATGAGTAAGCCAATAGCAGATATACCGGTTCCGGCATCAATAAATATTCTTTCGAAGCAGACCTCTTCACTCATTTCGAAAGCAATGATTTCACTGCTCAAACCCAATAATCCAGGTATTGCATCTATTTGCGCCGCTCCTTCCTTTATCACATAAACATTATTCACTTTCAGCAATTCCTGATAGTATTCCGTCGGCATTCCAGATGTCTGGCCTATTTGGATAAAGGCATTTTTTTCTGAAATGGCATCCAGCCAAATGGCATTGCCTTTATTAGCACTCTTTGCTTCAGGGCAGGCAATTTTAAATGGGATTTGCATGCTTGAAAACAAGGATGATACTGCAAGAACATTATTCGATTGTGCACTTCCTTCTACTACTACAATATCAGGCTTTTGCTTATTGATAGCATCAACTATAGAAGCATGTTTACGTGACTTACTGCCACCAAGTCCTGCACCAATTTCATCTTCCCTTTTCATGTAAAGATTATCAAAGGATAAATGCGCGTTGAAATAGCTTGAAACCTTGTGAATACGACTTTTCTGAAGCAGCTCCCTCTTGGTGTTATCTGAAATGAGATGTTCTATCATTACAATAGATAAGCCCGACTTGGGGGTCGGGCTTAGTGCTTGGGTTTAGTTTAGGGACTTATGGATAATAGAGCTTGGTATGAACAAACTCTGTGGTCAAATATCAAGATTAAGTCACTGTTATTACAAATTTTTTTGGTAAAAAAATATCAACGATTTCTCGCAAAGATTGATCGGAAAAAAAGCTCCATTCATTTTTTTTAAAAGCCCCATTTTACTCATTTTGCAATCATGGAACTTAACTATAAAAAGTTTGGTGAATCAGGCGATAATCTCATTATTCTGCATGGTCTGTTTGGCATGCTTGATAATTGGACCACACTTTCAAAACGCTTTGCTGAAACAACCACCGTATATGCTGTAGATCAAAGAAATCATGGCAAATCACCACATAGTGATGATGCTGGATATGAGTTCATGGCCAGAGACTTAGACTTATTTATGGAGCAACATGGACTTTATACGGCCAACATAATTGGACACTCTATGGGAGGTAAGACAGCGATGCAATTTGCCGATATGTTTCCGGAAAGGGTAGAGCGACTTGTAATTGCAGACATTGCCCCTAAAGAATATGACCCAAAACACTCCCTTATTATAGAGGCGTTGCAGAGTTTGCCCATATCACAGATTAAGAGTAGAGATGAAGCTGAGCAATGGTTGTTTACACGTATTAATAGTTTGGGGGTCAGGCAGTTCCT
>Ga0213833_1002249_pt1 | contig 12673 bp, 15 predicted proteins | sample SWATP21_FD_160575 | JGI IMG/M metagenome (GOLD analysis project Ga0213833, IMG submission 160575) | Coastal seawater microbial communities from Marineland, Florida, United States - SWA TP2 #1 | ecosystem: Environmental > Aquatic > Marine > Coastal | place: USA: Florida | collected 2016-08-14
TGTGTGTGTGTGCGTGTGTGTGTGTGTGTGTGTGTGTCGCAACATTGGGCTTGCTGACGTCTGATGTGGGTGTCGACGCTGTGGTGCTTGGTTGGGTTGGGTGCGGCGGCATGGCATGGCATGGCGTGGCGTGGCGTGGTGCGATGTGCAGCACTCTGCGGGACTGCACTTGGACATGGACTGGAACTCAGACCCCGGTTCCTCCGGGAGTCAGAGCAGCACCCGGTCCCGCGCACATGGCCACGGCGGCGGTGGTCCGCCTTCCCCAGCACGTGGTGCGACGAAGCCCCCGCGGAAGGGGAAGGCACGTCAATTCCAGCACCCACACGGCGTCGACAGCTACAACGCCACCAGCGACGACACGGGCAGCTCCCGGCTGTCGTTCCCCCAGCACCCCATGACGTCCAGCATGGGCTCCTCGCGCCGACCGGGTTTGTGGAAGCCATCTGATGGCAGCGGCGGCGGCGGCGGCGGCGGCGGCGGTGGCGGCGGAAGTGGAAGTGGAAGTGGTGCCAACAATCAGCACGCGACGCGCGGTGCCGCGTCCTTCCAACGCGCCACGTTTCGGCCGCACCCCGTCACTTCCTCCCGCACACGCGCCGCGTGGGGGTGGTGTTGGGGCGAGCGGCCGGCCCTCCACCGCTTCGGCGTGTGCGCCATGCTGGCGTTCGTCGTGGCGTCCCTGGTGCTGGCGTGGCTGGGCCCGCACCTCCAGCACCTGCAGCGCCTCGAGTCGTCCTTTGCGCTGCAGGTCCACGCCGCACAGTGGCACGCCACACGGTGCATGGACGCCCTCACCGCCTCCCTGTCCACCACCGGTGTCGCGATTGGCAGCTGCGCCACCACCGCGGCGGCGGCGGCGGCGGCGACAGCGGGCCACAACGCCAGCGCGTTGGCGTTGGCGCACCGCGCCTGCCTCACGTCGGTGGTCACCGCCGCGGTCACCACGCCGGCCACGCCGGCCTTGGTGGGCGTCGCGTGGCTCCAGAACGTCTCCTCCGTGTCTGACCGCGCCGAGGTGGAGGCGCTGACGGGCGTGCCCGTGTCGCAGCCGGCGGTGGCGGCGGTGGTGGGCGGCGGTGGCGGCGGCGACAACGCTGACGACACCGCGGCGTGCACGCCCGTGAACCTGGTGCCGCACGGCGGGCTGGCCACCATCCCCACCGCCACATCCTCCCTCACAGCGGACACCCTGGCGGCGCTGCCGCCCGCGGTAGCCAAGCCCAACGCCACGCAGTCCCCGGCCGCCGTCCACGACTCGTACCTCGTCACCGCCAGCGTCGCCGCCAGCACCCCTGCCGGCGCCGCGGCGCTGCCGGCACTGGGTCTGGACGTGGCGCCGTGCGCGGCGCTGGCGGACGCGGTGGCGTTCGCGACGGCCGCCGGCGCACCGGTGGTGGCGGTAGTGCCGTGGACCACAACCACCGGCACCGCGGGCAGCGCGCAGCTCTTGTTCGTTGTGCCGCAGGCGCCTCCTAGTGGTGCAGGTGGCGCAGGTGGCGCAGGTGGTGGTGCTGTGGTGGGTGTGGTGGACGCCGGTGTGTTGGGTGACGCGGTGGTGGGGGCCCTGTCGGACGTGTCGCTTGTCAACAGCGACGCCTCCGTGCCGGCCTCGGCGTGGCGCCTCGGCATGGGCGCCACCGCCGTGGGCGCGTCCCTCTCGCCGCTGTTTTCTTCCGTCGCGGCCGACGTGGACAGTGATGACATGGGCGTCACGGCCGCCACTGTCTTCATCCCTCTGCTTTCGCTATCATCATCATCATCATCATCATCATCATCATCGTCGTCGTCGTCGTCGTCGTCGAGTGCGGCGGACGGCTTTGTGTCGCGCGTTTCACTTGCCATGGCGCTGCACGACGCTGACTCCACGTCATGGTTCGGCGTCGTGGCCGTGGCAGGCTTGTTAGTGGTGGCCTGCGCCGCATGCGTGGTCGTCGGCTGCCACGTCGCCGCCGTCACCGCCGACCCCACCGCTGGCCTCACGTTGAAGCCCGGCCTGTCCTTCCGCAGCATCACGTCGCGTGGCGGGCGCAGCGGGAACGCAGGCGCGGGTGGCGCTGGCGGTGGCGGTGGCGCTGGCGCTGGCGGGGCAGGGGCAGGTGCGGGGAAGGCGGGTGCGGGTGCGGGTGCGGGTGCGGGTGTGGGTGCGGGTGGCGGCAGCAGCCAACGCAGTGGCGGCCGGCGGCGGTTGTCCTTGTCCACGGGCATGGACTACGTGTTGTCGGAGCTCCGGGCGCTGCGCTCGCGCGCGGACGAACCCACCGCTCGGCGCACGTTGACCAACGTGTTGAACGAGCTCACGCACCGCAACGACCTGTACGCCGTGCGCAACGTGTCGCCCCTTCAGGAGCTGCAGCGGTCGGGACGGCGGTCGGGGTGGCTGGCGCAGGGCGTGTTCCTCTCGCCGCCGCAGCGTGTCAACCCGGGCATCGCGCCCACGTCTCGCAGCAGCTTTGACGGCTTTGTGGCTGTCGGCACCGGCACCGGCACCGGCGGCGGCAGCGGCGGGGGTGGTGGTGGTATTGGTGGTATTGGTGGTATTGGTGGTGGTGGTGGCCCTGGTGGCGTCGGTGGCCCTGGTGGTGGTGGCCCTGGTGGCGTCAGCGGCAGTGGCATGATGATGAGCGGCGGCGTGTCGGGTTCCTTGGGTGGGGCGTCTTCCTCCTCCCCGGACGCCCTCCGCTCCGCACACAGCAGCGGCGGCGCCAGCACCTTCAGCCGCTCCGACTCCATGCCCGGTGGCGTGACGGCGGCGGAGGGCCGCATGCCCGTCGCGGACAGCAGCACCCTGTCACTGGGTCTGGGCGCGTCCAACACCATGATCATCGGCGCCGGTGGGTCGTCGCAGCGCAGTTTGGCGCTGCGCCGCGGCGACTCGTCCGGGCTGCGTCGCACCGGCAGCCACCTGTCGTCGGGCAGCTCCTTCCTGTCGGGGGTGCGGGACCTGGACCAAATCTTGGGCCCCCACCACCAGCTGCCCGAGCTGCTGGACCAGGACAACATCCATGTGGACTTTTTGGAACTCACCAAGCAGACGCCTCGGCCGCTGGCGGCGGCGGCACATGCCATTCTGTCCAAGTGGGAGCTCGTGGACAGCCTCCACCTTCGCTCTGATGTGCGTTGTTGTTGTGTGTTGTTGTTTGTGTGTTTGTTTGTTTGTTTGTTTGTTTGTTTGTTTGTTTGTGTGTTTGTGTGTGTTTGTGTGTGTTTGTTTGTGTGTTTGTTTGTGTGTTTGTTAGTGTGTGTGTTTGTTTGTCGTGTGTGTTGAGGGCGACTGGACACCCGTTCTCCGCTTCGATCGTCCCTGACATGGTTGTGCTCGCGTGGTTGACGCGTGGCCATGTCGGTTGTTGTGTTTGCGTAGAATGTGATGGAGTACATGGCACGCATCGGCGACGGCTACTTGCAGAATCCATACCACAACGCGTCGTACGTGGCTGGCTGGCACACGCGCAGTCGTGTGGAGTGTGGCTGGCTGGCACACGCGCAGTCGTGTGGAGTGTGTCGTCGAGGCGTAGGGCGTCGAGTGTTGGCGCTGACGTCATGTGGGTGCCGCTGTGTTGTGATGGTCAGACATGCCGCGTCAGTGTTTTGGGACGTCCAGTACTATCTACGCCACACGCCGCTGCACATCCACGCAACCCCGCTCCAAAAGTTCAGCGCCCTCATTGCGGCGGCGGTGCACGACTTTCTCCACCCGTACGTGGTGCTCACACCTCAAAACGCTGATATTCTCTTTTGGTGCTTGTGGCTGTGGCGTGGCTGGTTCATGTTGTACTGGGTGTGCACCTGTCTGATTGGTTGGTTGGTTGGTTGGTTGGTGGGAAATGGGTACGCACTGTTGTCGTTTCTTGTGTCCCGACACAGAGGCGTGAACAACACGTTCCTTATTGAGATTAGCCACCCTATCGCCATCGCCCACAACGACAGCAGCGTGTTGGAGCGCTACCATGTGGGCGAAGCGTTTGCCGTCGCCTTCGACATGCAGCAGGACAACCCGTTCCTTGTATTCGCTGGTGTGGAGTATGTTCAATTGCGCCGCGTGGTGATTGACATGGTTCTCATGACGGTTCGTTCCATTCATTCACGTAGCGTGGCACCATCAACGCACCATGTGTGTGTGTGTGCGCGCGCGCTCGTGCGTGCCATCCTTTGTGCGTGCGCCTTCCCACATCCCGACACTGACGTGTGCGAACATTTTGTTGCTTCCCTCTCTGCGCCTCCTTGCAGGATGTGTCCACGCACCTGGAGTTTCTTGGAAAAGTGCGTACGACCTACCTCCGCGCACCGGCGCCGGACAGTGACGCAGAGGCGTGGGTGAAGGTGGCGTTGAAGGGCGCCATCATCTTGTCGGACATTGGCCACGCGGCCAAAACGTTTCCACTCCACGCGCGCTGGTCGCGGTTGGTCCGGCAGGAGTTCTTCCAGCAAGGTGACGAAGAACGGCGGTTGGGGTTGCCGATTTCACCCCTGTGTGATCGCAACAACGCGGAGCCGTTGGCCCAGTCTCAGCTCGGTGCGTGTTGTTGTTGTGGGGTTGTGTGTTGTGTTCGTTGTGCGCGTGCATTCGCGTGCCCCTGTGTGTGTGTGTGTGTGTGAGCGGGTGGGTGTGTTTCGTTGCTCACCTCGACGGATGTCGACTCCATCGTCGGTGTGATCTTGGGCGCATTTTCTTGGGTTCGCAGGGTTCTTCAACTTCGTCGCTCGTCCTCTGTTCCACACCCTGCGCGCAAACCTCTTCCGCCGCTCACTTTCGAAGCACATCGCGCAGATGTTCCGCAATCGCCGCGAGTGGAAGCGCCTGACCAAACAGGCAACCGTCGCGAAGCGTGCCCAGTCGTATGCCCACTTCGAAGATAAGGTCCGGGAGTCTGACAACAGCTCCACCCCGCCCGTGCCTGCGTACCTTCGATCCCAGTCGCACACCCCGTGGTCGCGAAGCGACTCGTTTGAACCTGGGAAAGGCACCCCACATGGCAGTGGGAGCAGTGGTGCCATGGGGTCGTCTGGTGCGAGTGACAGTGGTGACGCGTCTCACACAGAGAGCGACGGCATGCCACCGCCTTTGACGGATGACTTGGATGCCTGAGTTGGTCTGCCCACGACAACTTCGACCGCTTCGCCGTGTTTGACTCTTCACCGTTGTGCCCCGTTCCATCCCTTCGTCCATCCCCTCTCCATGTTTTCCTTCTCCTTGCACCCTCCCCCCCCCCCCCCCCCCCCCTCCCCCCCGCCCCCCCCCCCCCCCCCCCCCTGCCTTCGAGTGTTGGTGGTTGTTTTGCCACACGCCACACAAAACATGCTGCCGTTTGTTTTTTTGACGTGTCTGGCTGACGTATCTCAGCCGGCATGTGATCGAGTCATGGCGCGGGTTTACTAGATCGCTCTCCTTTCCAGGCGTGTCCACAGCGCGGCAGACATCCCCTCCGCCCCGCCCCTGTCCATTCTCATTGTCTTTTCTGTTGCTGTGTTTTCTTTTGTTGTCCTTGCTTTCTGGTTTTGCTGCTGCTGCAGCTGCAGCCTGCGCACGTTGTGGTCGTTTCTTCTAGTACCTACTTCCTCCCTTTGTTTGTGTATTTTTAATGCGGTGCGTCTCGCGATGCTGCGTTGCCATGCTGCTGATGATGATAAAGCGACCCTTTCTGTTCGTTGAGTTTGTGTGCACCACACCCACCTTGCAACCACCGCACTCAATTTGTCAAGCGCTCGTCAAAACCAAATCAATCAATCAATCAAATCACAGCAGCGACACCGCATGGATCGTGTGTCCGGTACAGCTGACCAAAGCCCTGTGCCGTGTTGGTGTTGATTCCGTGCAAGCAGCGTGACAGAACGCACGCCGGTGTTGCACACGGAACTGAGGGAGCAGCGTACCACACACGACACGAATAATGAGTCGCTGGGGCAATCCAAGCGCGCCGAAATTCTGGGCTGGGCCGAAAGGTTGGAGCGTCTGGAACCAGGTTTGTCACCCTCTGTGTGTTGCCGCCTCAGTGCAGTGCAGCCACGCGTGCATGGGTGGAAGTTGGTTGGGGGGCAAGTGTTTTGATCGAGGAAGTGTTGCACTGTGGCCGGCTCCAGGAATTTAGCTGGAAAGCGAGGTGCAAGAAAGAGAACGCGGAGTTCGATGCCAAGGTCGCCGCCGCCAACGGCCTTCCTCAAGGGGAGGGTGGCGTGTCATTGAACTTGGGGGCCACCAATCCACACCTCAGTGCAGACATGCCCGCCGCTTCATTGGGGAGTGTCATGCGTGAGCAAGCAAAGCTGTGCGTTGGCTTGGCTGGGCACTTGTGGATGACGGCGTCATGACGCACACCCTTCTCATCCTCACAACACTCTGTCTCAACCTTCCACCAGAAAGGGTGAGATTCGCGGCCTGCGAGAGCTCTTGTCAGTGAAGTACGAGCAAGAAGTGCGGGCGCGTGTCCTGGCTGAACAAGAGGTAGGCCTGTGCATGTTCGAGCGATGGAGCAGAGAGGTTTGTGTGACGTGGGTTGTGTTGCACGCGTGTGTGTCCAGGCTCGCGCACACAACGTGGAGAAGAACAAGATCCAGGCTGAGATCACGGCATACAAGAAAACTGTGGAACAGTTGAAGCGTCGTACGGTGCGTGGTTGCGTGTGTGTGTGAGGTGTGTCTGCCCTTGCACCCATGCGCATGGTAACGCGGCGAGACTCTTGGCGCGCGATGTTGTGGGTTTGATGTCCGGTACCTTGTGGTGTTGCGGTGTTGCGAACTTCGTGCAGCTTGGGTCGCGCGGCAGTGTTCGGACCGGTCGAAGTTATGGAGGTGGGCGATCGGCATCGGCTGCTCCCTTGTCTCCAGCACTGTCTGCGTCTGGTCTGTCTGTCGTGTCCAAGCGGTGAAGGCGGTGATAGCCTATCGGCGATTGGGTAGGCGTGGCAGTCGTGCCACGATACTTTTTGTTTTCTAACACCCCTCAGTCCATGGTGGCGTTTGTGGTATCGATGTCCACACTTGCTCGTTGGTGTCGAAGCGCTACACGAGCAGCTATTTGTCTGTTCTTTTTCTTTTTCTTTTTTCTCTCCACGGTGCACCTCAACGCCAAGCACACAGCAACAACGAAAACAAATGTAAACAAGAAACACAAAGAGTACTGAAGGGGACTCCCACAGCAGCAGCAGTAGCAGAAGCAGCAGTGGACCCATGGGTGCGGCAAACGCGGCATGTGGTGTGGGCGTGGTGTGGGCGTGGGGGCTTTGGCTTTGGGCTTTGGGGGAGGGGGATGAGGTGGTACGGTGTCGAGTGACGGCACAGCGCTTACGACAGGCCACGCGTTGCTATCACCGCCACAACCGCCCGTTTCACCGCGATCGTGTTGGGACACGGCGGCGTGGCGGCGCCGGCGCAGCAGCCCGATGTCCCCGCCGGCCCCCGGACGGCGGACGTCTTGATGACGACCCTGTCGTTGCCGCTGGCACCGCATTCGACAGGTCTTGGTAGCTCCTCCGCACGTCGTCGTGTTCCTCTTCGACGTCGTGGTCCTCTGGGAAGAAGTCTGCCACGCCGTCATCGTCCTCGGTGCGGTGCATGTCCAGCATGCGTTCCACGGTGGCGTCCCTGCCGCCTCCTTGTTTCAGGGCACGCAACGTGTCCACCCAGAGTTCTTTGGACTGAGATTGGTGAGCATACCGAAGAGGAAGGGGAGGTGAGAAGCACACGTAGAAGAAGAAGAAGAAAGGCTGGCGCGCTGCATCAACACTTCACCCATGCAACACACCTTTGCGTCTGGCGCGACCAGGTGCAGGACCTTTTCTTTGTACTGGAACCAAGGCCGCTCAAACTCATCCTTGAACTCCCCCGGATAGTGCGAGTCGCCCATGGTTCTTACAATGACGTCAAAGCGAGTGGCTGTCGTTGCAGACACAAGTGTGAGGCCAGCTGGTTGCTGCTTGTGTACGGGCGTGTGTGCAGCGTGCCATGCCGAGACTGCACACAGCACCACGAACACCCATCAGCCTCACCTACCTCCGTACTTTCCAGTTTGCACATCACGGATATCGACGATGGAGGACATGGGAAAGGCGCCATGCTCCTCAATCGGAACATTTACGAGCTGGCCAGACCACACACCTCGGACCTGACCAGGCAACAGTGCGTCACGCACACTGCGTTGCAGCCCGAGTACAGGGCACGAGAACAAGCACAACGCACCACTCGCTTGTAATAGCGCAGTTCGCGCACGCCTTTGTACAGCACAAACCAGTACTCGTTCCATCGACTGAACCAGTGCCGACCTTTCTTTTTCAAACTGCCGCTGAGCCATACGTTGGCTGGATTGCCCAAACGATTCACGACACTCACTTCTGCTGACTCTGGCACATGGACAATGTGTGCTTTCGACTCACTCGCCATTCTGTCTGTCGAGAAGCGGCGTAAGGGCGGCGGAAGGCACAGGCTTGAGGGTGGGCACGAGAGTTGAACCCAACGGCGACTCAAGAAGTTCTTGACAAGAACGCGATGAACGAGTATTTTTGCAAACTCACTCTCCGCGTACTGCTGCTGACACGTGCAAGAAGTGTCACTCGGCTCGGACACAAATGAAACGGGTGCGGTCCAATGGGACCAAAACAACAAACGCTTGAAAAACATTAACTGCCGCGCATACATCAACAACTGTGTACACGTCAAGCAGCACCACCTATGCGTCCGCTGCATCCCCCCCATTGAGAGGGGGGTGCAGGGACTCACGCCACTGGCGGCGGGGGGTTGGGAGGCAATGGTGGTGGTGGTACAGGCATGGATTGGAAGACTGGCGGTGGTTCCGGCGCAGGTACTGGCGGTGGTTCCGGCGCAGGTACTGGCGGTGGCGGCACGTCCATCGCGACCGCTGTGGGTCGGTGGTCGTCCGCGCGTTCGGGAGCAGTGCTGTTGGTGGAGTCAGAGGCTTCAGCGTAGCTTGCAGACAACGATTGCAGCTGGGAACGGCGCCACCCAGGGCCAGTCAGTACTCCGCTGATGCTGCGCCCGAACCCGAGCACCTGGCGCTGAGACAGCACCGACTCCATGGACGAGGCGAGGTGTTGGAAGCGCGCACGCGGCCCCAAACCCTGCTCCTCACTCTGCCCCGATTGCTGCTCCTGTTGATGATCTGAGGCAGCAGCAGTGGCAGCAGCAGTGGTAGCAGTAGTCGCAGAGGCACGGCCCTGTGGGGGGGACAACGCTGATTCTTCGCTGGATGTCGAGGGGGAAGGCCGCAGTGCGGTGGGAGACAGTGGGGCAGGCTCGACGTCGTTGGGTTGGTGCTCTATCGACTTCCAGCAGCGTTTGTTGTGTCGAAGCCGGGCAATGTGGGGCTTGATGGCCTCTCCGAACACGACACGGAGCTTGTTGTACAAGGGAAAGGCAACGTAGTCAAAGAAGCCTGCACAACAAGACCACGAACAAAACACAACACACAAAAACAAAGTGGAATTCGGGCAAGCACGCCAACGTCAGCAACAGCACCACCACCCACCCACCACTCCCATCCACCACTACGCGCGCACTCCATACCTATTTGCGACAGTGGCAAGGGGTTCGCACTGCGACGATCGCACAAAGGAGACACGGGAAGTCCCAGTGCGTACTCCTTGTCCCCTTGACAGAAGAACTCTTCACAGATCAACAGTGACCACTTTCTGTGCACGGCAAACGAGGCGGAGGCGTGGCCGATGTCGCTCAGGATGATGGCGGAGCAAAGCGCATCCTGCATGGATAGGGCACCAGCAATGGAAGACATGTCTGCGCCAGGTTGGACCACGGTTCGCGGGGCGGAGCCGATCTTCGCAAGAAAGTCCAAGTGCGTCGACACATCCTGACCACATACGAAAGAAAGAAGAGAGACGGAGAAGAAAGAGAAAGGAACAAAAAAAGAAAGAAAAAAAGACAAGTGCGCACACCAACACAGGAACAACGTATGTCAGGAGTGCTGGTTGACACGTGCCGGTACACACAGGTCGGCATGTAGTACCAGCGGCCACACACGCTACACGCCATGTGCCATGTGCCATACACAACACGCCATGCACCAACCAACGAGCTACACACCGTGCTCAACACCATCGCGATGACAAGGGAACGGAACTCGTGATGAGTCTCCGCCGACATGACAGCAAACGGTGAGCGTACCCCCATCCGCAACGCAATCATGAAGGCCTCTGCCACATGGAACCGCTCCAACACACTGCTGTCGTTGTGTGCGATCGCGACAGGATGCCCCGTGGCCACCAGGAACTTGTTGGTGAGTCCCCTGCTCCACGAGAACGGAAACATGCGGAAACACGACAAAGGTAAGCGGTGGCCTACCAACCAAACACCCCACGGCAAACGGCAAACGGCAAACGGCAAACGCACGGGTGTTGAAAGTCATGGATGCATGCAGCAATCAGACCGGCGAAGTACCTGCGTGGAGATCAGATCAAAATCAGATCAACACAACACATGAATCAGTGAGAACCATGGCACCAACAAACAACACACACCACACACACACGCAGACACACGCAGACACACGCACACAAAAAAACACACACGAACAAACGCACTGAACGGCAGTCATTTGGTGCAGGGCAGGAGAATTGGACATCCAGTGTTGCATGGCCCACACAACGTTGCCCGCGTGCGCCGCGTTGTGGTAGGAGTTCGTGCTCAAGTATCCATCGTTGATGTGGGCAATGAAGCTGTGACAACTCCAACACAACAACGCCAGCAAAGCAAACACTTGTGTCACACTCATGCACGAGTTGTGTGGACTCGGGGCATGCTTCATACATGGCACGGCACACATGCGCTCGCGAAGCGCCACACGACGCAACATGCAGCACACGGGGCAACCGCACACCAGCAACGCAACACGCACCGAATGGTGTGACGCTCTTCAAGCTGCAGGACTTCCAGACAATCGGTGTCTCCAATCACACGCACCATGACGGCCAGGAGCGGGCGAGCGGTGCGTCGGGCCACAGCCAGCATGTCCACGCTGGCGTAGTTCGTCAGGTCGTCGAGAAGGTCGAGCACCCCGTGCACTTCGTTCAACATTTCCGGAATTGTTGCGCCAGGCGCGTCTGTGTGCACGCGAAACAGGTTGTGGCGGGGGTCAGTCAGTTGGAAAGGGGACAACCAAACCAACATTGGAAGAAAACAAACAAAACAAACAAGAAGAACGCCAAGAAGAACGCCAAGAAGAACACCCAGCTCCGCACAGCAAAGGGCCACAGAAACACAAAAACAAACAAGAAAAGAAACAAAAGGAAACCAGTCGCACGACTCACCTGCCTCCAGCGATGAGGAGGGAGCTTGGCCGTAGTTGGCAGAGTTGCCGCCATCTGTGTCGCCCATGGACGAGGAAGACGTCTGGATGTTCAAGGGTTGTGTGGGTCGAGGGTATCGGGCATCTATGCCAGCAGCGACGCCCACAGCACGGCTGCCTGCATCGCTTCCAACTCCACCGACGCCAACGCCGACGCCGACGCCGACGCCAATGCCACCACTACCCCCATCCGAGTCGTCAGTACCAGACTCGTCAGACACCCGTGAGGCAAGGAAGTGACGGAGGCGGCTACCACTCGCCTGGAAAATGCCGTTGGTGCTTGAGGTGCCGGGGGGTGGGACCACGGCTTTGGCTGCGCGTGGTAGGAACTGGCTGGGCAGGGATGGGATGTCGGTCGCGGGGCTCGTTGCGTCAGAGTTTTCGTCGGTGAGTGTGTGTGCCGAGTCAATCTGCAACGCAGCAACAGCAGACGACGACACAGGCGAGGAGGCGCGCACGTGGCCCCCCGCTTCCTTGCCATTTCCACGGGGCTGTTGCTGTTGCTGTTGCTGTTGCTGTTGCTGTTGCTGTTGCTGTTCCGATTGCTGTTCCGGTTGCTGCTGCGGTTCCAACGGTTGTTGCTTGTGCCGCTGCTGCCGCCGATGCCTGTCGAACCTGGCGCCATCCGGCGACGCCCCCGACTCCCCCACGTCCATCCACACCAGCGCAGCGTCGCTGTCGTGCGACTCCATGGAGCCACCACTGAACTCGGCCTGGGCCAGGTGGTAGCCGGCAAAGCCGCCGGGTCTGCTGCTGCCCGCGCCGCCACTGGTGGCCGCCCACATGCTGCGGCGACGCCGTGGCACGCGCGAGTGCCCCGAAATGGGTGCCGTCGCAAACGCGCGCTCCATCATCAGCGCGCCCCCACCGCCGGGTGTGAAGCCCGGCGCGGCGCCCGGTGCGCCACCCCTGACCGGCGTGGCGGTACCCATGGCCATCGCGGCCTCGGCCACGCCGCCTTCTCCCACCGCACCCACGCCCTCCGACTGCGACATGAGTGGTGCGAGGCTGGGGGCGGTGCTGAGGCCGCGGACACCGCGCCCATCCCGTGTGGTGCGCGGTTGGTGCTGCATGTCACCACGCAGGTGGTGGAGCCAGCCGGATGTGTGTGTGCCGGGTGTGCTGATGGCGGCGGGCGGCAACTGTGTCGCGAACAGGGTGTCGGGCTGCTGCAACGCCTCCACTGCCAGCGCCACTTCTTTGGCGGCGTACTGCGGCACCGCGTTCTTGACCTGGGGCGGCACAGGGTGTCCAGGGTGTCCAGGGTGTCCAGGGTGTCCAGGGTGTCCAGGGTGTCCAGGGTGTCCAGGGTTCAGGCGAAGCAACGTGCCACCACCGCCACCACCACCACCACCACCACCA
>Ga0213833_1002252_pt1 | contig 12642 bp, 11 predicted proteins | sample SWATP21_FD_160575 | JGI IMG/M metagenome (GOLD analysis project Ga0213833, IMG submission 160575) | Coastal seawater microbial communities from Marineland, Florida, United States - SWA TP2 #1 | ecosystem: Environmental > Aquatic > Marine > Coastal | place: USA: Florida | collected 2016-08-14
GCTATATTCACTGGTAGCTTTGGTAAGATAATCATATCCATTATCGTGATCTTCCTAGGTGGTATGCTACTACTTGGTAAGGTATCCATCACTACTGCTCTCTTCACTGTTGGCGGGATTGGGCTATTCGTTGGTGGACCAACTCTTGTCTTTAGTATACTTGGAGACGATAAAGATAATGTATGCAGTAACTTCACCATTCAAGATAGCTCGTATACTGGTGGTGCATAAACACACTATTTATATATTAACTATTATGCCTAAATTAGTCGCGTCATATGCTCTGTACCTCATGTCCTTATGTGTATGCGCGACCACCTATGCTACATCAACACATAGCGAAGATATGCTAAATCATGTAGATACATCACCCCCCGTAGCACAAAAAAGCCTGTCAAACCCAGATCATGTAATGTCATTAAGCTGTCAAACCACTCCCTTTGCCTCAGATTATACAAACATAACAAGAGTTAATAAGAGTAATAACACGTGGAGGAAAGCTGGGAGCGGTATATTCAGCGATGGACAGTATATTGTTGTTACAGGCAGAGTGATAGATAATCACTGTACACCGGTCTCAAACGCCCTAATAGAAATATCACTAAAATGTGGGCACAACCCCACAAATTACACAGATAAAGATGATCAATGTAATGACAATATCCTCACCGCATCTGCTCTCACTGATAACCTCGGATACTACAGATTCTATACTATCATGCCAGGCTCAATGATAAATGAAAATAACCAAGATTCATACGAAGATGGTGAAAATATAAAAAGCACAGGTCAATTAGGAGCAGATGATATACCATATATACAATTTGTTATATCGCACGAAGAGCTCCACCAATTTAGAACGCAGATGTTCTTTCCAGAGGAAAGGCACAGTATCGAAAAGAATTTTATGATAAATGCTGTTGTACCAAATGCACAAGAACGTAAGCGCCTTGTTGCACAAAAAATAAATGATGAATTTAGCGAAAAACCTTATAACATGGATATCACAAACTATAAGTTTGATATCACCCTGGACGGAACACTTATTTATAAAGAATAGATAGGTAAGATAGACAGGGTAATGTAGAAGATTCAATGATCACATAATCATCTCCGGCCTTGGCTCTTGCCTTGCTGATTTACTTCTTGAACAGGCTTTGTCTTCTCTGTGTTCTTAATCTGTAGAAAAAGGTTCTTCATATTAATTAAACTACTATATATGTTTATTGTTATTACTGTTTACTATTACATTTATTTAGTGTACACTGACATGGTGCATGGATGCGATACTTATAATTGTTTTTAATTTATATTTCATACTCGCTATGCAAGAAGCAGATATAAACCCAACAGATCCACAGATATGGATAAAGCCAAATAACGATGGCTTAATGAAGCTGTTCTATGAAATTGAAAAACTTGATCTTATATCAAATGCAGAGAGTAAAGTAGAGGCAATAGACGCTATATACCATAATTATACACAAAATACATATAGAGTAGAACGCGTACATGGCTTCATTCTACATCGTTATGAAGTATGTAAATCTCTATACCAAAAACTCTCCAGCGATGGCGAAAATAGAGGAAATCATTTTGCAAGCGAAATGGAGATGCTACAGCCCTTCCTTGACTCATACCAATCTGTTATAGATACTATCAATACTGCTTATAATATGGTACATTTGAATGATGATAACCCGCAAAGCTGTGATAGCTTATCCGTAGATATTAGCACTGCTCCTGATACTCCATATCACTACTGATTTAGTAAAAGGAGTGGGTAGTAAAGTTGCACCTCAACCACGAAGAAGAAAAAAGAGCAACACGGTACCCCTTTCTGCATACTGCAGCCCTACCCCACGCGCACAGCTACACCAACTTCACCACCACATGCCTCTTCTTCCCTGCAGATAAGGTGAAAAAGCCATCTATGTAATCGGATGGCAGTAAGATGTATGAATGGTCTAGAATATGCGCATCATTCAGCTTCGCCCCATTTTGCACAATCAACCTCTTCGCCTCACCCAACGAACTACACAGCTTCGCCAAAACAAACAGCTTATAAATAGGAGTAGATGGTAATAACTTAGCCTCTACCTCAATAGAATCAGCATCACGCTTATTGTGATGTACAAAGATGCTGGTAGCACGATCTTTAGCTAATGCAGCCTCCACACTACCATGGCATATCTCTGTCGCCTTGTCAGCAAGCAATACCTTCACCTCATTCAGCTCTGCCCCACGAAGAAGACTATACTTGCTGATCTCATCAATCCCCAAATCGCTATATAACAGCAAAAATTTAATCACATCATCATCATTCACATTGCGCCAGAATTGCCAATAATCGTACGGCGATAACATATCTTTCTTCAGCCATACAGCCCCATCCGCAGTCTTCCCCATCTTACTTCCATCACTCTTTGTAATGATGTGGCTAGTTAAACCAAACACTTCATTACCTGTAACCCTTCTTACAAGATCTATACCATTTACTATATTCCCCCATTGCTCAGATCCACCAAATTGAAGCTTACAACCATATTCTTTGTTTAAATGGAGAAAATCATATGCCTGCAATAGCATATAGTTGAATTCTAGAAATGATAGAGGAGAATTCTGCTCTAAGCGCGCCTTCACAGTATCAAATGTAAGCATTTTATTAATAGAGAAGTACCTCCCATATTCTCTCAGGAATTCTAAATAGCCCATGTCACCTATCCAATTTATATTATCCAATATAATTGGAGACACACCTCCTGATGTTGGTAAGAACCTCTGAATTATCGATAATATCGACTGCCTGTTCGATGCAATTTCATCATTATCGAGAGCACGACGTATAGCTTTTTTGTCAGATGGATCACCTATACTACTGGTTGCTGTACCAAGTATAATGATAGGCTGATGACCAAACCTCATCAACATGCGCATAATCATAATCTGCAGGAGATTCCCCACGTGCAGCGATTGCGCAGTACAATCAAAACCAATATAAGCTGCTATCTTCTCCTTAGATAAGAGTAGGTCCAAATCGCCAATATTCGTACAATCCTTAATATACCCCCTGCTACTCAGTTGATTAAGCAACTCCGACTTATATTTCATAATTCACTCAACACAAATTAAATAAACCCTATAGTACTTACAAAGCGTTCCAATATGCACTATTACTCGTCATACTTTTTCTACCCCAACTAATCATTAACAATTGCTATAAAAATACATGTACAACAAGAAGTATCAAAACAAAATTAATAGCCAAATCGAAAAGGCCATCATTACGCATATTAACAGTGGAAGATTCGACTTAACTATCCGCAAAATGATAGAAAAAAACCACGCTGAACTAAAACATAACCTCATAAACGAGATCACGCAAATGATCCAGAACAATATAGCAAAAAACTTTGACATATCAAGACAGAACATTATGCATAATGCTTTTGGTAACAGCAGTAACCAAATCATAAAGTCCTTAATGTCGGCATTCCGCAAAGCAATTAAATAATAGAATCACTAATAAGGTACACAAGAACTAGGTGCATCTCCGCACTAATTCTATTTACTATTTACATTTGAATCAAATAATACTACTATCCACCTCCGATGATTTGTTTTATTCAAATAAAATAGTTATGCTTTTATGGAAGATAGTAGAAAAGAGTTTGATGCTCTAGGTGAGGTTACTGTCCCAAATAAATATTTATGGGGTGCACAAACACAAAGGGCTATAGAGAATTTCGCCATAGGCAATGATAAAATGCCAAAAGAAGTCATAGATGCACTACTACTGATCAAGAAGTGTGCTGCAAGAACAAATGGTGAGCTTAATCTACTGGATCAGCATATAGCTGACGCCATAATAGAAGCTGTAGACGAAGTATCCAAATTGAGTAATCGCTATGATCATTTCCCGCTGGTAATATGGCAAACAGGATCAGGCACCCAGACAAATATGAATGTTAACGAGGTGATAGCAAATAAGGCAATACTGTCACTAGGTGGGAAATTGGGTAGCAAAAACCCAGTACACCCAAATGATCACGTTAATATGGGACAATCGTCAAACGACATTTTCCCTACAGCAATGCATATTGCCACAGTCCGCTCATTACATGAACGCCTCATACCAGCTATCCAGCATATTACCCATGGTATCTCCACAAAAGAAAAAGAGTGCTCAGATGTTATCAAAATCGGCAGAACACATATGCAAAGTGCCGTACCCATAAGATTAAGTGATGAACTGTCCACCTACCGTGTACAAATAGAAAACAGCGCGCAATCGCTACTCAGCCCTCTAGAACAGCTGCTAACTTTAGCACAGGGTGGAACAGCAGTAGGTACAGGGCTCAATACCCACACAATGTTTGCAGAAAAAATTATAAAACACATAGCGCAAGAAACAGGATACCAATTTAAGCCAGCAGCAAATAAATTCGCCCTCATTGCTGGTCATGATATCTTCATCACTCTAAGCGGTGTACTCAGTACATTGGCAGCTATATTAATCAAATTAGCAGACGATATTAGATTGCTTGCATGCTCATTTAAGGAAATTACTATTGCAAGCAACGAACCAGGATCATCAATTATGCCTGGGAAGGTAAACCCTACACAATGTGAGGCATTAATAATGGTTTCAGCACAGGTCATTAGTAACCATAATGCAATCACCTTGGGAGGACTACATAGCAACCTACAGCTTAATGTATCCAAACCACTCATCATACATAACATGCTGCATTCTATTAACATATTATCAGATGCAATGATAAGCTTCACAAATAAATGTATAAATACAATTAAACCACATCATGGTAATATTAGTGCATTCATGGAGAAATCTCTGATGCTCGTAACAGCATTAACACCACATATCGGCTATGATCGTGCTGCACAAATTGCTCAACATGCAGAAAAACACTCCAACTCACTAAAAGAAAGTGCAACTTCTCTGGGATATGTTACTGAAGAACAATTTGATTTGTGGGTCAATCCAAAAGAAATGGTATGATAATCCATTCTATTATGTACTATAGTAAACGTATCAAACAACTTCTATTATAATCTGTAAATAACTTAATAACTTAATAACCTAATAACTAAATATTTGAGCTAAACAATATGCTGGAACTGTGGAAAAAAATATTATTCGTCATTGCAATGCTAATTGTATATAGGATCGGAACCTATATCCCGCTACCAGGTGTAGATGCACTACTGCTCACTGAAGTAATCAAAAATAACTCCAGTGGTATGCTCGGTATGTTTAATATGCTCACAGGAGGGGCGCTAGGACGATTATCCATCCTCACACTCAATATTATGCCATACATAACATCATCAATCATAATGCAGATGATGACAGTTCTAATACCAAGCATGATATCATTAAAGAAAGAGGGAGCCATAGGAAGAAGAAAAATCAACCAATACACTCGTTTCCTCGCTATATTGCTCGCCCTCACACAGGGATATGGTATAGCAGTCGGAGCGGAAAATATCACTTTCCAAGGCGTATCAATCATACATGATCCTGGCTTAACATTTAGGCTTATTGCTGCATTAAATCTCGCAGGTGGCACAATATTCGTCGTATGGATCACAGACCAGATCACTACACGCGGCATCGGAAATGGTACATCAATAGTGATATTCTGTGGTATTGCCGCAGGATTACCTACTGCTCTTGGAAATGTATTAGAAATGGGAAAATCTGGAGCTATGTCCACTGGATTCACACTAATGATACTGCTCATTGCTATATCGCTCATGGTCCTAATAGTGTTCGTGGAAAAATCACAGAGGCGGCTCAAGGTTGTATATCCCAAGAAGCAGGTTGGACGCAAAATGTTCGGGGGTGACTCCACACACCTTCCATTCAAAATAAACGTATCAGGCGTAATAGCACCAATTTTTGCAAACTCACTCCTTCTGCTACCCACAACCGTATTAGGATTAGTGGATGGCAATTATGAAGTTGGCTCATGGCGCTATCATGTTGTTAACCACCTTAGTCATGGTAAAATTACGTATATGGTACTATATGCAGCATTGATTATGTTCTTCAGCTTTGTATACACCTTCATTGTCTTTAACGTTGATGAAACCGCAGACAATCTAAAAAAATCAGGTGCAATTATCACTGGATATAGGCCAGGCAAAAATACTGCACAATACTTAGAGTATGTACTCTCTAGAATTACTGTAATAGGAGCTATATACCTAGCATTTATATGTATTGTACCAGAACTTCTGATTGCCAAATACTCTATTCCATTCTACCTAGGAGGTACAAGCTTACTTATTGTGGTAAATGTAGTCACAGATATGCTGCAACAAATACAAATGTATATCATCAACAACAAATACGGTAACTTGGTGAAGAACAATATGTTAATGAATAAGTAATAATATCACTCCAATATGCCTTTCCCTCTACGCCTAGTACCACAACATACATCCATCAACTTTGTATCTAAACGGTATTATGCCCTTGCTTTTAGCATCGCCATTATGCTACTCACTCTGATCTTATTTGTATCCAGAGGATTAAATCTCGGCATAGACTTTACTGGAGGTACTCTCATAGAGGCTAGCATCCACAATACCATTACAATAGACGATATACGATCTAAAGTCACAAAACTTAATAGCAAAACTGTACTACATCTATTGGATAATAGTGACAATGATTATAGAAAAATCGCAATATATACTCCTCTGCATGGTAAGTTCAATGCAGACAGCAATAATACATTTACAAAAAACCTAGGATATGATGCCGAATTACTCAAAAATTCTTTAGTAGACGATTTCCATGACAACATCTCTTTCCACAAAATAGAATATGTTGGACCTAAAGTCGGGAAACACTTCGTGCTTAATTCACTTCTCGCTCTCTCCATAGCGCTATGTGCAATGATGCTCTACACATGGTCAAGATTCAACTGGCAGTTCAGTGTTGGAGTATTGCTTTCACTATTACATGATACAGTAGCAACTATAGGCTTCTATATGATCATGGGGTACGAGTTCGACCTCACATCCATTGCTGCTCTACTCACAGTGATAGGGTACTCCATCAATGATACTGTCGTCATATATGATAGAATACGAGAAAATGTGTCAAAGTATCCAAAGCGTGGCCTACTGCCTGTTATAAACATGAGTATTAACGATACTTTATCACGAACTGTGATGACACTTGCAACAACACTACTAGTTTGTCTCATTATCACATTCTGCGGAGGTAGCACCTTGCATAATTTCGGCGCGGCAATCTCTTTTGGAGTGATCTTCGGTGCATATTCTTCAGTTTATATATCTACTGCTATATTACTACTTTTTAAGCGATAATAGCGCGCACATAACATCAGCATCTAATATAAAGTCGAGGTAAAATAAATCTAACAGCATGAATAAAGCATTCTACATCACCACGCCAATATATTATGTCAATGATAAGCCGCATATAGGACACATGTACACAAGCCTAGCATGCGATGTCATTGCCAGATTCAAGCGACTAGATGGATATGATGTGCATTTTGTCACTGGAACAGATGAACATGGACAAAAAATACAGAAAGCCGCCTCAAAACTCTCAATCACCTGCCAAGATTTTGTTGATAACCTTAGTCAAAGATTCATGCAGCTCCTATCTGCAGCAAATATTAGCAATGACTATTTTATACGAACAAGCGAAACCAGGCATAAAGCATTTGTACAAAACATCTGGAAACAACTCATAGAGAGTGATAATATTTATCTAGGATCATACAATGGATGGTATTCTGTAAGGGATGAAGCATTCTATCACGAAGATGAGCTAATCAATGGCCTGGCGCCAACCGGTGCGACTGTTGAGTGGGTCGAAGAAGAGAGTTACTTCTTTAGATTATCCAAATGGCAGCAGGCATTGCTAGATTTTTACAAGCACAACCCCGACTTCATCTCGCCAAAAAATCGATACAATGAGGTTATATCGCTCATAGAAAAGGATGGACTTCGCGACCTCTCAGTATCACGCATATCAGTAGAATGGGGCATCCCTGTACCAAATAATGCAAAACACACCATATATGTATGGTTAGATGCTCTGTGCAACTACCTCTCTGCTCTACAAAATACAAACAATGGATACCAGAAATACTGGCCGTGTAACTTGCATATCATTGGAAAGGATATATTGAGGTTTCATGCAATATATTGGCCTGCCTTCCTAATGGCGCTAGATATACCTTTACCAAAAAAGATCTTCGCACATGGATGGTGGACTAATAATGGAGAAAAAATGTCTAAATCTCTCGGTAATACAATAGATCCACACGATATGATCAAAGAATACGGTACAGACTATGTAAGATACTTTATGATGAGAGAAGTACCATTTGGAAATGATGGTAATTATAGTCAGGATGCCCTAATATCCAGGATTAACGCAGATCTAGCGAATAATATCGGTAACTTGGTACAAAGGGTCACATCATTAGTGCATAGGCACTTTAACGCAGTAATACCAAATACACCATCACCAAAATCATATGATGATGCAGATAACGCACTGCTAAATAGCGTATATGAATCAGTTGCGCCAGTGAGACAGCATATTGACAATCAATCAATACACCTCGCCCTGGAGCATATTATATCCATTGCAAATAGCGCAAATATCTACATCGACCGCAATGCACCATGGAAGCTCATTAAAACACATAAAGATAGAGCTGGCCATGTGCTATATATATTGCTGGAAAGTATTAGAGTCATAGCAATATTACTACAGCCATTCATACCACAGAGTGCAAGAAATATCCTACTACAAATAGGAATAGTTGTTGATGAATGCACAGTGCCTTTTGCTCATTGCTCACCAGATTATGCTATTAAATCGAAAACACCTATACCTACCCCATCAGTAATATTCAAGAAATTACTGTAGCTGTTACTCCTTTATCAATAAATAGCTTCATATAGTGCTGTAAGATTTAAATAACTGACTTGACATTAATTGATCCTGCGTGTATAAAATGTAGCTCTTATTGCGGTATTTTTTGTATTTAGACCTTTATCGAAATCTCTTGTGACAAAAAGACTTAACAGAAAAAAAGGAGTATCCCGTAAATTTGGGGTGAATTTGTGGGGACGTGAAGATAGCCCTTTTGTAAAAAGAAACTACCCTACCGGTGAGCACGGCAGATTAGGATACTCTAGACCAACAGACTTTGGTGTGCAGTTGCGAGCAAAACAGATGATTAAGGCATACTACTGCAACGTTAACGAAAGGCAGTTCAGAGCCATATACAAAGAAGCTCTGCGGAGACGCGGCGATACAGGACAGAATCTCGTGGGATTGCTCGAATCTAGGCTAGACGCCTTTGTATACAGAGCAAAGTTGGCAGTCTCTATGCATGCAGCTCGTCAGCTCATTAGCCATAAGCATCTTACGGTAAATGATACCGTAGTGAATATACCGAGCTATCGCCTCAAAGTTGGAGATGTTGTTAAAATAAGAGAAAGATCTGCAAATCTGGAATGCATTAAGCATGCTCTGAGTGTACCATATAGAACAGTACCATATTACATTGACGCAAGTGAGGATGGAGTGGCTGCTACTTTTATCAAGATACCAGAATTATCAGAAATTCCATATGGTATAGAGATACAGCCGAATCTGGTGACTGAATTCTACTCCAGATAGGGGTGGTAGCGGTAGCATAAATCGCATAGCAAGCAAGAACACAAGGATACTACCGTAGTATCATGGCAGTTCACAACAACATCCACCAGATATGGGCACCTGCGTGTGTCACTGAATGAAGATACAATCTACACAAGAAGTGGTGTGACACCGGTGTACTGCTATATCTATACAACATAACCAATATCTATTCATAGTCTCAGGAAAATGTGACGAAAAACACGGGGGTGCACTTAACGAAAGCAGAAGAAGCAATAAATGCTGGAGTTAGATCAAATCCCGCTACCTCCTGGTGTTGCAAAAACGAAGCATATGAAAATGTACTCCATCAAGCCAAATACATGTAAATAGCAACCAAAAAGAAAGAAAAGGATACCAGGTCTAAGACCATTCCTGCAGTAATTAAAATAGCTTTTAGAAGTGTATCAATAAAAATGGTAACTTGGTATAGACGACTTTACTGGAGGCACTCCTATAGAGGCAGGATCACAACATACATCTATCATGGCTGCTCTACACATGGTCAAGGTTCAACTGGCAATTCAGTGTTGGAGTATTGATAATGATGACGGTGATGATGATGATAATGCACATCTACCCACCCACACCATATACAATCTCAATATGCGCGCTATCAACACTCCTCAATCTCACATTAATAATATGGTCAGCTGACCAACAACCTGATGCGATCTCTGGCCACTCTACTATACTAATATCCCTCGCTGCATCAACTATGGACAGATGCTCCAACTCTTCTACTCTCTTCACGCGATATAGATCGAAATGCCACACCGCTATATCAGACGATATGTTATAGCAATTCACTATATTAAAAGTTGGACTAGTCACTGCTATCTTATTGTGCAACACCACATCATTATGAATATCATACAAATGGTTAATTATCATAGCACTTAATGTAGTCTTGCCTGAGCCCAATTCTCCGTACATATGTATAGACATTCCTTTCTTAACAATAAGAGCAATGTCCTTTGCTATATCGTGCAATACCACCTTATCCGCTATCCTAGCTTGCTCTCCTTGCATCTTTTCACATTAATGAACACACATATCATATTGAGACCACTATATATACACGAATATGGTATGAGTCACCATGATAATTTCAAATTTTATGTAAAATTACCTCAGTTATAATAAAAATGTATTGCAAGTTACTTTTATTCTGATATCCTCTTCCTATCTACCGATGTATTGTTCTACAGTTTATTGTATAGCTCCATTATGCACATTAGTATTGACAGAGATGAATTGCTGAAGTCGCTTGGAAAGGTCAAGTCTGTTGTCGAAAGACGCGCTGCGATAGAAACATTTGAATATGTGAAGATAGACATAATCAATTCTGTGATGTACCTAACGGCAGTTGATTCGGATATGATGATCACTGACGCATTCTCAATCAACTCAAGCGAGCAGCAGATCAGCTTCACAACGCTGGCACACATGCTGTACGAAATCATCAGAAGAATCTATGATTCAAACAAAGTAACATTCATACTGGATAAAGAAGATGTACTTATCGTAGAAAGCGGTGGTAGTAGATTCGAAATTCCTTGTATCCCCCCAAATAAATTCCCTAGCTTCAATGCTAACGTGCAGGGCGGTAGCTGCGAAATCGCTGCGGTAGATCTGAGGTTCTTGCTGCTCAATACAAAACACGCTATTTCCATAGGTGAGCCCAGGTACTACCTTAATGGTGCATACTTACATACGGTATCAGCTGACGACAGCAGTAATAATGGCAGCACATCATTAGGAGATAACAACAAAAACGATAACGATAACAATAACAACAATGTGGACAAGAATTTGCTAAGAATTGTTGCGACTGACACGCATAGGCTCTCCTTTGCTGAAGTGAAACATAAACAATCAGCTGATGATAATAGCACGGAGCCACTTAACGCTATATTAACGAGAAAAATCGTTACTGAACTCATAAAATTATTAGAAGAAATAGATGATTCGTACAACATAAAGATAGTGTTCAATGCTGCCCGTATTATGTTCACTATCCAAAATACACGTCTCATTGCTAAGCTAATAGATGCAAAATTCCCAGCATATGGAAGCGCCATCCAAGTTATTGGCGATAAGTCACTTGTAATCAACAGCGATGACCTGCGAAAATCAATAGACCTAGTAAATGCTATATCGGATGGCAAAACAAAAGAAATGAAATTCCATATAGATCAAAACTCTGTATGCATCACAATGAGTAACACAGTGCTGCACAATAGCACTGCCACCCAACGAATCGACGCTACCTTTAATAATGATGAACCAATAGATATCTTACTAAACTCCAAATACGTGATGGACTGTTTAAATATTGTACATAGCGAGAAGGTCGAGTTTGTTATCAAAGATGCATTCGGACCTGTAATGATCCGTGAATATCAGAGAGAAGGTAATGATGGCCTTGTTCATATGTCTGCAGATGTTGATAACACTAATAAAAAAGAAACAAATAGTGATAAAGACAACAGACAATCAGATAATGATACAGCGAATTGCTCTGCTGCACGCTGCAACCATATCCTTATGCCAATGCGCATAAAGTATGAGGACAGCCATAAATAGGGTGGGAAACGACACGCTGCGCAAAAAAAATATAGTGAGACTAACTGAACGAAGTATAGAGCAGGAGAACTTAGATGTAGACATAGTGCAACACGCAATCCACCCACTTCATCTAACTTAATGATAGGAGAGCAATACGTAGTCCACACATTCACAACACACACACACACACCAAATCATTACAACAAATATTGGGACGGCGCCCCCCTTATACAATATGCCCTTCCGTGCGGATAATCTCTAAATTAGAGAGCCAACAATTGAGCAAAAACACCAACAGAAGAATCTCTACCAACTACCTGAGCAGCAACTCCAGCTGATCT
>Ga0213833_1002253_pt1 | contig 12636 bp, 2 predicted proteins | sample SWATP21_FD_160575 | JGI IMG/M metagenome (GOLD analysis project Ga0213833, IMG submission 160575) | Coastal seawater microbial communities from Marineland, Florida, United States - SWA TP2 #1 | ecosystem: Environmental > Aquatic > Marine > Coastal | place: USA: Florida | collected 2016-08-14
AAGCCTTTTGGGTGCTGATGGGGCGCACCACCACCACCACCACCACCACCACCACCACCTGGGGCGGTCGCGATCGCGGTCGCGGTCGTGGGCACGGCAGGGTGTTGGGGTTGGGGTCGCACGTGGCGGCGGCCGCCGCGACCGCGACGCTGCCGTGAGAGGGACGACGTGGACGAGCGAGTGGCGGCTGTGCTCGACGCGGTGGCAGGGTTGAAGAACATGGGAGCAGGTGCGGGCGCAGGTGCAGGTGCCGGCTCGGGCTCGGGCTCGGGCTCTGGCTCTGGCTCGGGTTCGGGTTCGGGTTCCGGCTGGAGTTGGGGCTGCAGAGGTTGCTGCAGAGGCTGCTGCTGTGGTGACTGGCGCGGCAGCTCAGGCTCTGCGGCCACGGGTCCCGCACCGGTTAGGGCGCTCTCGCGGTCACGCGAAGCGCTGAAAAAGGCGGCGGCGGCGTCATCAAACGCACCGGGGCTCGCGGCACCGTACGCGGGCTCACTGCCCACCGGCGAGTGCAAAATCTCGGCAGGCGTCAGTGGCTGGGGGGGAACGTCGACATCGTCCCCCACCTCCTCCGCCTCCGCCTCCGCCACCGCCACCGAGCCACCCGCCACATCCGCTGCACCCTCGGGCGCGTGCGCGGTGGTGGCCTGGTGGTGGTGGTGGTGGTGGTGGTGGTGGTGGTGGTGGTGGTGGGGTGACAGTGCGCCTCTCTCCTCACCCTGTTGGTCACCACTGAACTGGAGCATCTGTTGCCGCTCGTACTCTTCAAACGACGGCGGCGGCACATCATCCTCCTCGAGCTCGGGGGTACCGCCGCCTGGATCGCCTGGATCGCCTGGATCGCCTGGATCGCCTGGATCGCCTGGATCACCAGGGCCACTGCGACCACCCACTGGCGCATCATTCGGGAGAGCGCCGTCAGACGGCGCCTCCCCACCCAGGTGCGCAGCGTCAAGAACGCTGGCTGCAGGTGGCGCACCTGCGGGCTCGCCCGGCGTGGCCAGCGCAGCAACATCCATCACATCAGCGGCCACGGGGTCGGTTGCACTGGCTGCTGCGGCGGCATCCGCGTCGTCTGCAGGCACCACAGCGCCTGCAGCCTCGAGTGCCATGGCGCGACGGAACGGTGGGTATGCCACATCGGGTGCGGCATACCCGTTGGCGATGGCACTGTCGGGGTCCTCATGGAACCAGTCCGTGTACAAACGCTGTTGCTCCGCGTACCAGACACGGTACTGCTCGATGTACTCTTCCTGCTGGCGCAGCACCTCCTCTTCTGACACCGCCACGCCCGTGGCAGGATCAACCACCGACCCATCGACTGTACCACCAGCGGCTGTGCCATCAAGCCCACCCCCACCCACCTCCACAGCCGCGCCGCTTGCGCCGCTTGCGCCGGACTGGGGCTCCGCTCCCTCGGCAGATGGAGAGTGACCGTTGTCAGCCTCGTGTGAAGGTGCAGTGTCGGCTGCACTGGCGCCACTTTCGCCGCCGGCCTGTACCACCGTCGCCGCCGCATGTGCGGCGACATCTGCGCCCGCATGTTGGTCGACGTGTGTACCACCTGTCAGGGGCGCACCGTCTCCAGCCCTGTCACCCGGCACGCCTGCCTCGCCGCCACCAACGTGCGCGGGGACGGCATCATCGTCGTAGCCCGGCTCTTCTCCTGGCTGCGCCTGTTCGTGCGACGACTGCTGCGAGGGCGAAAACCCAAACGAGACGGCGTCGCCATCGACGGTGCCACTGCCAGAGGGCCGAGACGCCGGGCCTGAGCCAACAGAGGTGTACGACGAGTACGATCCGGCGCGCGACCTGCGACGCGCCCGAGACGGCCGCGGCACGGCCGCCACCTCGGCGGGATTCATGAACACGGCCTGCGGCGACAGAGTGTCGGGCACAGAGATGACGCTCTCGGCGCTGCGGCCACTCGTGTGCGACTGCGCGCCGCCAGCCGCAGCGACGGAGCCAGTCGCGACCGTGGAGGCGGGGTGCGTGGCGGCTCGAGGACGGCCGGTGTTGCTGCTCCGGGGTGACACGGCGAGGGGCACCGCGGAGCCGCCACTCCCCCGTCGTGGTGAGGAGCGGAAGTACAGCGCGGACTCGTCCGGCAGGTTGGCCACGTCGTCGCCTGAGGGCGGCGTGGTGCTGGGGCTGACGGGGGCGGCTTGGTTGGGGGGCGGCGGGAGGAGGTCCTCTGCCTTGTGGACACCGGCGGCGTGTGCGGCGAGTGCGGGCGCATTGGTCACCACACCCCCACCCACACCCACACCCACACCCACACCCACACCCACACCCACACCCACATCCACATCGATGCCCGTACCAACGACTCCCATACCGACACCCACACCAGCAGCGGCGTCCACGTTGTCATCGGATATCGTGTCCGCATCATCGTCGTTGTCGTTATCCAATTCGTGCCGTACGTCTTGTGCAGACACCCCTTGATCAAGCTTCCCCAGGTCCAGCACAGGTCGAGATGTGGGATGGCTGTCGCCCTCACTTTCACTCCCACTCTCACGGTCACTGTCCCTGTTGCCGCGGGCCATGGCACCATCACTGTCACTGTCACTGTCACCGTCGCTGTCCGTCACCACGGTGTCCACAAGGCCCACACCCAAGTCCAACTCTGCCACCCGAGGGGCACCAGCGCCAGCACCAGCGCTCGCGGCCGCACCCACGGCAGGACCAGGACCAGGAACAGAAACAGCGGCATCCAGTGTCATCACAGCAGCATCCGGCACACTCCCGTTGCTCTCCGCTCGATCCTCAGACGACATGCGCATCGCGGTAGGGGCAGGCGACGACACCTGCTCATCCGCCCCACGCGCCACCACACCAGGCGACGCCGTGCGTTGCAGCATGGCCGTGTGCTGCTCCAGCAACCGCGACTGTGACTCCTTGCGAAGCGCCGCCGCCGCGGCTTCCCGCCGCCGGCGCCGCTCCGCAAACGTCTCGCGCTTCTTGTGAGTTTGCGCCTGTCGTCGCGGCCGGGTGGTGGCGACACGGCGCGTGGCCGCCTTGCGCACCGGTAGTGCCTCCCGTTTCCCCGTCGCAGGATTGAAAAACGTCACCGCTGGGGTCGCCGCATCATCTGCTGCCGTGTCGTTGCTGTTGGTGTTGGAGTTGGTGTCGGTGTTGGTGTTGGTGTCGGTGTTGGCGTTGGTGTTGGTGTTGGTGTTGGTGTTGGTGTGGTTGTCACCACCACCGTTGCCGACGCTGCCAGTGGCGGCGGAGAACACCGTCGTCGCTGCCATGGTGGACGCGGCGCGGGAACTGGCGACGGCGGTGCCGTCACTGCCATGGCTGTTGGCGTTGTGACCAAACGGGTTGACATAGCGCCGGGCAGGCCGGCGACGGCCGCCGTTGCCGGAGACGGAGCCGGACAAGGGTGACTTGCGCGGCGATGTGCTGCCCGGTGCCGCGCCGCTGGTTGTGGTGGCGGCGCCGCCGAAGCCACTGCCGGGCGCACCAGGGCCAAACCCAGTCGGTGAGGCTGAGCCGGTGGACATGGGGGGCGGCGGGGCCTTGGGTGTGTCCTCCGCAACTGGCTTTCCGTCCGCCTTGACCCAGCGCTTCAGTGACTCGTCGTAGTGGAGCTTGAGGTTGGACCCGAGCTTCGCCTTCCACACCTTCGCATTGTCCTTGGTGGGCGACGTGCGTGTGGGGGACTTGCGCCAGAACATGAGTCGTGACAACAGTCCGCCGCCCGAGCCCTCTTCTTCACCGCCGCCGTGTTGGGCGTCCTGCTTGGCCCCTCCTCCTCCCGCTGCTGATGCTGATGCTGATGTCGATGGTCCATCTCCTCCTCCCTCTCTACTAGACGCCGCCGCCGAGTCGGGTTCGCGCTGGTGCGAGCGCGAAGCCCAGCCACCCGCGTCGGGGACCGGCTGCGCATGGCGTTGCTGGCGCCTGCTGGAGGAAGCGGCTGCCGGTGCCTTGGGTGGCAGGCTGGGGTCGTCAAGGGCGCTCACGTCGCCGTGTGACGAAGAGCGGCGGAAGGAGGACCCGGAACCGCGGCGGTGGCGGTCTGGAGCACGCCCTCGAGACAGGGTATCCACCTCAGAGTCGGAAGAGTACGCGCCGCGGTCCGATTGCTGTGACATGCGCCGACGCGTCGCGCCACGCACGTCCTCGCCGTCACCAGCCATGTGCGGGTATTGATCTGCGTGGTGTGCCTGTACGTGCGACGGCTGTGGCGTGGGCTGTGGCTCCGCTGGGTGTGCTGCCTCCGACTGGCGTGCAGCCGGCACCTGGGGCGGCAGTCCTGTAGCCAGACCTGGACCTGGACCTGGAGCTGGACCAGGAGCTGGAGCGCGTGTCGATGACGACTGGGCCATCGCCGGTGCACCACCACGCAACGCCGCGCCGCCACCCGTCGCACTGCCAGCCACACCAGGTGGAGCTCCAGCGGACGCGGTGGGTGGCGGTGGCGGCGGTGGCGGCGGTAGAGGCAGCCTCTTGCGGCGACGCCGGCCTCGGCGCATGCGACGAAGCTTGTTGGCGCTGGACGAAGCCAGGCCGTGCGCGCCTGTCACAGAGCTGCCGGTGCTGGTGACAGAGCCACCGCTCGGGGAGGGCGCGGAGTGTTGCGACGTGATGGACCGCGAGGGCGACGGGAACGGTGCCCCAGACGACGGTGCCGATGCCCCGGGATGTGCGGCAGTCGGGGCCGAGTGGGGAATGGCACGGCGCAACGCCCCACCCTGGCGGGGTTGATGGGGCGTTGTGGTGGCAGTTGTGGTGGTGGTGGTGGTGGTGGTGGTGGTGTCCATCGCATCGGATGATGCGACCATGCCGGACAGGCTGTTCGGTACAGATTGTGGTGTTTCGGGCGTCTGCGATGGTGGTTGTGCTTGTGGCTGCAATGACTCTGCCTCCGCCACGGAAGCACTGACCTGGCCATCACCACTTGCCACAGTGGTGGTTGAAGTCGCCGCCGTAGTAGTTGCTGCAGCGCCATCAGCATCACCAACACCCCCGACCCCAACGCCACTTGAAGAACCACCTCCATCCCTGGCGTCTGCACCCTCCACGCCACCGCTCGTTTCAGCGTGCAGCGGCAGAGTCAGCGGCCGTGGCTCAACGGTTGTCTCTGCCACGCCGACGCCCATGTTGAACGTGAGTGGTGGCGTGGCGGTGGGGACGGTGGGATCAACCGCAGGAAGGGCACCCCCAGCCTCCACATGGGACTGCAGCTTCCGCAAGCCGGCGTCATGGCTTGCTCGAGACGAGGGGCGTGGTGCCGCGGCGAAGTGAACGCCCTCCACACCCCCACCACGCACGTGACGCGCGGCGTCCGTGGCCGTGGCACCCACGGCCAGGCTGTCCGCGTCGGAGTCGGTGAAGCAGCCGGACTCCAGGCTGTGGTTCGAGTGAATGCGGCGCGCAAAGTCGGTGCTGGATGGCGGGCGGGAGGACGAGCCGGCGGACGCGGCGCCAGGGGACGACACAGGGCCGTGGCTGGACACAGCAGGGGCATCGCTGCTCGCTGCATCCCCAACCTGTGCCGGCCCCGCTGGCCGTTGCTGCACAGCCAGACTTTGCCCCCGTTGGGCGTGTGCGGGTTCACTCGCTTGGCCTTGATCTTGGCCTTGAAGTGGGTTGTGAGGATGCTGTTGTGCCGGGGCCTCAGCGCTGGTGGCAGCAGCAGCAGCAGCAGCAACAGGAGTGTCACCCACCACACCTTGGACCCAAAGCCAGCCCGGTGGTTGGCCATCCGCGGGTTGGAACCACATCCAGGACCCTGGTGCTGGCGCAGCCTGTTGGGCACCAGCAGCAGCCGGCTCCTGCGCTTGTGGTTGTTGAGGCTGCGGTGCCTGTGTATCGGCGACACTCAGTGGCACAACCGTGTTCTCCTCCGCTGCGGCATCGGAAGGCAGAACCGCGGGAGAGCTGTCCGGAAGTGCTGCAGAAGGAGGAGACTGTGTGGGTGATGGGGAAGACGACGGTGATGGTGACGGGGCAGACGCAGTTGCCGTTGCCGTTGGATCAGCAACGTCACCGCCTGTACCAGGCACGTCGGCAAGCTCGTTGCGTGGCGACGAGTGGGTCGACATGGGTGATTGCTCCCACACCGCATCCAGCACGCGACGCGGGGTTGCATCAGTGCCGGAACCGCCACCCACGCCCAATCCTGGCCGGCTGGGCGTCATGGAGAACGGAGAGGTGGCCAAGGCACCGCCGCCGCCGCCCGCCGCGCTCAAGTTGCTGAGGTGCGCCCGCATTTCCATGATTTGAGATTGATACCTGACGTGTGTGGGGGGAGGGGGAGGGGGGGGGCACGCGAAACCAGGCAACCACACGGTACGTTAGCCCTGCCCGCTACGCAGACACAAGGGCAAGAGAGGAGCACGAGACGATGCACACAAACAAACAAAACCAAACAAAACAACAGCAGCCACACACAGACGACCCCAACCCAACCCAACCCACTGCAATGACGCACTGCGACTCGTCCTGTTGACGGCCTTCCTGCTCTTCTCGCAAGTCCGCCGTCAGTCGTTCCACAGCCGCGCGAAGCTCAGCGACCAATCGCTCGTCCTCTTCCGTCGCTGCCTTTGCCTGTTCATCCAGCTCGCCCTGGGCGGCCTCTGCCACGCGGTGGGCCTCCTCCAACGCTGTCTGCAGTCGCTTCACCTCTTCCGCGGAAGACAGTGCCGCCGCGTCGGCGTCCTTGCGTGCCTGCTTCGCCTCCTCCAGCGCAGTGTTCAACCGGTCCACCTCCTCCACACGCGCTTGCGCCGCCGCGGCCTTGGCCTCGACGCTCTCCGCTGCCTCCGCAGAAGCCTCGGCGGCCTGTCGCGCAGCTTGAAGAGCGCTCCTCAGTCGATCAATCTCGTCCGCCGAGTGCCGCGCCGTGGCTTGCAACGACCCGAGCTCGCTTTCATGCCGCTGCGCCAGGGCCGCCACCTCCGCCTCGTGCCGCTGCGCCAACTCCGCCACCGCTCGACGGTGTGTTTCCTCCGAGTCATGTTGGCGGCGCCGCGCCCGGGCCACCTCCGCGGTGTGCTCGGCCGCGGCGGCGTCTTGGGCGGCAGTGACCGCCGCGAGTTGCGTGGTGGCGTCCTGCAGGTCCGCTTGTGCCGCATCACGTGCCGCATGCGCCGCCGCCAGCGACGCTTCCAAGGCGTCCACCCTTGCACCCAGCTCCTCTGATCGACGCTGTGCCGCCTGTGCCTTCTCGTCGGCGGTGGCAGCGCCCTCGCCGGCGACCGCCGCTTCTGTCTGCAACACCCCCACCTGTTGCACCGCCACCTCCGCCTGCTCCACGGCAAGCTGCCGCTCCGCTTCAGCCTCTGCGAGTTTGGCGTGGCTTTCGGCCAACAACTTCTCCAGGTTCTCCACCCGCACACGCTCCGCCTGGAGGTGTGTCTCCGTGTCCGTGTACTCCGTCGTGGCGTCCCGCAAGCGTTGTTGGGCTGCGTCACGCGCGGCGACAAGCTCCGCCACCTGCGCCTCCGCCCCCACCTTGTACGCCTCAAGCTCCGCCTCGAGCTCCTCCACACGCGCCTGGAGCGCCGCGCCGGCGCGGGACTGCTCACTCAGCTGCTCCGCGGCGGCCTGCAGTGCTTCGTCCGCGTCGGCTTGTGCCTGCTGCGCGGCCTGCTGCGTCGCCTGCTCCACGGCCTGCTGCAGCCTGTTCGCGTGAATCTGCTTCAGCTTGTGGAACCGCTGCTTGGCGCCCCTCTTGAACTTCAGCAGCTCCGCACGCGCCGCCGCCGCTGCTGCCTCGGCATCTGCAACCTTCGCTTGGTGCGTTTCGCCCGCCGCACGCTCCGCCGCCAGTACCTCCGCGTGAGCCTCGCGCTCCGCCGCCAGTGCCTGCGCGTGAGCCTCGCGCTCCGTGTCCAGGCGCCGTGTCAGCGACGCCACCTGGCCCTGGAGCACCGACTCGACGTTCGCATGGTCAGCCGAGGTCGCTTGCACCATCGCGCGCGCCTCCTCCAGGTCACGACGCAACCGCGCGACGGTGTCATCCTGCGCGTCCTTGTCCGCCTCCAGCGCCTCCACGCGCAGGATCAGCGCGTCACGTTCGTTGCTGACGTCGGTCACCGCCTGGCGCGCATCCGCCAGGTGTGTTTGCGCCTCTGCCGCCTCCTCTGCGGCGCTCTGCACCTGCTCGAGCTGCGTTGTCAAGCGCTCCACTTCGCGGTCGTGGCGCAACTGTGCCTCCTCGCGCGCCGTGTCCGCGTGCTGCGCGTCGTGCTGCAGCGCCGCCACCTGTTCACGCAGGGCCTGTGCCGCAGCCCGCTCAGCGTCCAGCGCCCCCTGTGCAGCGGCCCACGTCGCCTGGCGCTCGCGAAGGCTCTCCCCCACCTCCTCTGCTTGCTGCGTGGCGAGCCGCGCGGCCGCCTGCGCGGCGTCGCGCTGCGCAGCCACCTCCGCCGCCGCCGTGGCGCCCTCCGCCACACGGCGCAACGCGGCGTCCAGCTGCGCCTCCAACTCAGCCACGCGTGCCACGGCGGCGTCACGCGCCGCACGCGCCGCGCCGTGCGCCGTCACTGCCTCGTCGGCCGTGCGTTCCAGCTCGGCGACGCGGTGTGCCGCGGCCTTGGCGGCGGCGTTGTCGGCGTGTTGGGCAGCCTGGGCAGCCTGGAGCTCCGACCGCAGCTCGTCCACGCGTGTCTGCAGCCGAGCAGCGCCGGCGACAGCGGCCTCGTGCTCCCGCTGCGCGCCGTCACGCTCCACACACACGGCGTCGACGGCGGACCTGGCCTCCGCCAGATGGGAGGCCTGCGCCTGCAGCTGCCGTTCCAGGTCGGCCACGCGCGCCGCGGCTGTCGAGTCGGACGCCACGGCCGCGGCAGTGGCAGCCTCGGCGCGCTCGGCTCGTGCTACGGCGGCGTCACGCCCTTCCACCGCGGCCTGCACCCCACGCTGCGCAGCCTCGAGCGCAGCTTGCACCTCGCCCAACTGTTCCTCCACCGCCTCGCGCTGCTGTGACGCCTGCTCCGCAGCGGCGGCGGCAGCGACGCATCGCGCCTCCAACGCAGCCTCACGCCCACGCGCAGCCTCCTCTGCCTCGGCCCGCACACGCGCTTCAAGTGCCTCAAGCTCCCGCGCCTGTTCTTGTGCACGGGCCTGCGCCTGCGCCTGCGCTTGAGCCTGCGCTTGTTGCACGGCGCCTTCCGTCGCTGCGCGGGCGGCTGCCAGCTCCTCCTCCACCTCCTGGCGCACGGCGGCCACCGCAGCGGCAAGCTCCTGCGCGTGGGCGGCGGTGAGCTCCGCCGAGACGGCGTCCGCCTGCACCACCTTCGCCTGCGCCGCCTCCAGGTCACGCTGCACCTCGTCACGTTCGCTGCACACCTCCTCCACCGCCGTGCGCGACGCGGCGAGCGACGCCTGCACCTGGGCCAGCTCCGCGGCGGTGCGCTGCGCGTCCTCCAGCAACTGGTGCTCACGCGCCTGGGCCGCCGCCACTTGCGCCTCCAACTGTGCCTTGGCCTCTGCAAGCGCCGACACCTGCGCCTGTGTCGCGTGCTCCGCGCCCGCCTGTGCCTGCTGCGTCTCCGCCACCTGCTGCTGCAGCCCCGTCACCTGGGTCTGCAGCGCCGTGTTCCTCGCCCGCAGCTGCTGCAGCGCCTTCTTCAACCGCGCCTCCAGCGCCGCGTGCGCCGCGGACACGGATTCAAACTCCGCCCGCTGCGCCTCCAGCGCCGCCGTCGCAGCCTCCGCCGCCCCACGCGCCGCCGCCGCCTCCGCACCCTGTTGACGCGCCGCCTCCACGGCATCGCGCGCGGCCTGCTCGGCGGTAGCGCGCTGCTCGTGCGCCGCCGCCGCCGCGCTCGCGTGCGCGTCGGCGCCCGCCTCCAGGTCCGCCACACGGGCGGACGCCGCATGCAGCTCCTCGGCGACGCCGGCCGCCCGCGCCGCTTCGGCATCCCGCGCGGCCGACGCACGCTCCACCTCCCCCCGCGCCTCTGCGAGCGCGGCGGTGGCGGCCTGCACACGCGCCTGCCACTCGCGCTGCGCGTGTTGCGCCGCTTGTGCCGCGGCGTGTTGCTCGGCGTGCCGTGCAGCCTCGACGGCTTGCGCCAGGCGCTGCTCCGCGGCGGCCATGTCGGCGGTGTGGGCGGCACGAGCGGCGGCCAATTCGCCCTGCGCGTCCGCCAGTTGGCGCTGCACCGTGGAGGCGCCCGCGGCGGCCGCCTGCACCTGTGCCTGCAGTTGCTGCTGCGCCACGCGCTCGGCAGACTGGGCACGCTCGAGCTCCGCTTGGAGTGCGGTGGCTTGGCGCTCGTAGACCTCTTGCGCCCGTTGCGCCTGCTGCGCCGCTTGCTGTCGCACTTCCTGCACCTGCGCCTGCGCTTGTTGCGCTTGTTGCGCCAGCTCCTGCGCCTGTTGCTGCGCCTGCTGCAGCGCCTGTTGCAGCGCCTGTTGCTGCGTCTGCTGCTGCGCCTGGTGTGCCTGTTGTGCCTGCTGTGCCTGCTGCGCCTCGCGAAGGAGGTCGTCCGCACGCGCCACCGCGGCATCCCGGTCCTGCGTCAGCTTGGCCACCGCGGCATCGCGGTCCTGTGCCAGCTTGGCCATCGCCTCCTCCGTCGCACCCTGACGCGCGGCGTCCGCCGCAAGGCGCGCCTCCAGCATGGTCACACGCTCGGCCGCCGCCGCAGCCGCGTCCGTGGCCGCGTCAAGAGCGGACTGCAACGACGCCGCCTGCGCCGACGCCTCGTCGCGCGCGGCCGTCAGGGCCTGCACCGCGGCGGCATGGTCGGCCTCCAGCTGCGCTGCGGCGCGCTGGTGCGCCTCCTGTGACGCGCGCACGTCTGCCGTCGCCTGATCCCGGGCCTGCTCCGCGGACTGCAGCTGCTCGGCGGCGCGCTGCGCCTCGCGCGACGCCTCCGCCAGCTTGGCCTGCAGCGCCGCCACCTGGTGCTCCACCGCCTGCTGGTTGGCCATCAGCTGGTCCTCCAACTCCTCCACGCGCGCCGCCTCGTCGTCGCGCTCCGACCGCAGCAGCTCGGCGGCCTGCTCCGCCTTGGCCCGTTCCGCCGTGGCCGCCTCGAGCTCCTGTCGCAGCGCCGCCACCTCCCCGGTGTGCTGGCTCCGCAGCTGCTCCTCCTGCTCGCGGCACCGGCGCTCCGCATCGTCCCGGGCCTGGCGCACCTCCACCAACGCCACCTGCAGCTTCTGCGCGTTGGCACTCTGCATGCCACGCGCCTCCTCCACCCGCGCCTCTGCGTCTGCGACCCGCCGCGTCGCCTCTTCTTGCTGCCGCGCCGCCTCTTCTTGCTGCCGCGCCGCCTCTTCTTGCTGCCGCGCCGCCTCTTCTTGCTGCCGCGCCGCCTCTTCTTGCTGCCGCGCCACGGTCGCCGCCTGCTCCTCCGCCGCCGCCCGTGCCTCTGTCGCCGCCTGTGCCTCCGCCGCTGCCACCTGCGTCGCGGCCTCCGCCTCACGCTGCGCCTCCGCCGCCAGCTGCTCTGCCTTGCGCAACGCCGCCTCCACCTCCGCCACACGCGCCGTGGCCGCTGCCGCCGCCGCCCGCGCCTCGTCCGCTTGGTCCGCGGCCGCGGCACCGGCGGCGTTGGCGGCCTGGAGCTCGTCAAGGGTGGCCTGGTGCCGTGCGCCGGCGGCTTGGATTTCCTGCTGCAGGCTGTCCACCTTGGCGACGGCTTGCGCCGAGGCTTCTGCCCACCGCTGCTGGTGGCGCTGCTCGGCGGCCGCATACTTGGCTGCCCACGCCTCCTCCGCTTCCTTGGTGGCCGCCGCCGTGGCCGCCGCCGTGGCCGCCGCCTGTGCCAGCGCCGCATCACACTCACCGCGCACCTTGGCGAGCTCCGCCGTCGCTTCCTGGGCGCCGGCCTCTGCACGGGCCAACGCCGCCTGCTGCTCTGCCGCGCGCGCGTCTGCCGCCTCCTGGGCCGCCTCCTGGGCCGCCTCCTGGGCCGCCTCCTGGGCCGCCTGGGTGGCGGCTTGCAGCTCGGAACGCGCGGCAGCCACGGCGTCCGCGCCCCGCTGTCGCGCCTCGCGCAGCGCCTGCTCCGTGGCATCGAGGTCCTGTTGCAGCTGCGCCACCTGCTCCGCCGCCGCACCCCCGACGCGCTGGGCGTCTTGCAACTCGGCGTCGCGGGCGGTCAACGCCTGCTGCGCCGCCGCCAGCGCGGCACGCACCTCGCTCGTCTCCGCTGCTTTGCCCTCGGCCTCCGCCGTTGCGCTCGCCAGCGCGCTGCGGGCATCCGCAAGTGCCGTGGCTTGGTTGCGGCGCGCCTGGCGCTCGTTGCGCAGCGACTCTTGCAGCGTCTGCACCTCCGCCTTGAGGTGCTTGATCTCCACCCGTGACGCGTCGACTGCCGCACCACGTTCCGCGCCGTCATGTTCGAGCCGTGCGCTCAGCGCGTCCCGTTCCCGGGTCAGCGTCGCCACCTTTTGCCCCAGCAGCGTGGCTTGTGAGGCGGATCGCCCCGACGCAAGCTTCAGCTTCTGCATTTGCTCCTTGTGCTGCACGTCGCGCGCACGCGCGGCCTCGACTGTTTTGCGCAGCCGATCCCGCTGCGCGAGGAGCTTGCGCACCTGGACTTTGTACTTGCCAATTTGCTGGTGGTTGGACTGGCTAGACGCAGAAGAGGCGTCGACAACGGCTTGCAGCCTTGCTACCTCTGCTTCGGACTCCCGGCGCGTGTTACGCTCGTCGTCCAG
>Ga0213833_1002255_pt1 | contig 12610 bp, 17 predicted proteins | sample SWATP21_FD_160575 | JGI IMG/M metagenome (GOLD analysis project Ga0213833, IMG submission 160575) | Coastal seawater microbial communities from Marineland, Florida, United States - SWA TP2 #1 | ecosystem: Environmental > Aquatic > Marine > Coastal | place: USA: Florida | collected 2016-08-14
ACACACACACACACACACACACGCACGCACACACACACACACACACAACTCCTCGTGGCCACAAGGCACACCAACAGCCCAAGCTATTCATTGGCGCACCTTGTACACTTGCAACTTGCGCAAGAAGTTGCCGATGCCTTCCACACCAGCGGTGCGGATCTTGTCGCGGTGCAGCACGACGTGCACGCCCAACTCCGAGGCGCCTGACGTGTCGCCATCTTCACGCAGCTTGCGGGCAGACGCCACTGCCTCCGCATCCACCGCTGAGGCACCAGCAATCTCCACCACGCCGGCCTCGCGCATCACGTTCAGGATCACGTAGCGCGCCTGCATGTGGGCCTGGCCCCACTTGCCCGAGTCAGGGTTGTACATGCTGCAAAGGGTCCACCACACACCCACAGCACAGCGACACGACACGACAGCGCAGCACCAACACCAAGGGTTGGGCGCAACCCAACCAACAAACGCCAACAACAAACATAACGTGACGTGGTTGACCCTGATTTACCCCCCACCGCCATCCCACTGCACTCTCCCCTCTCTACTCCACAACGTACAGCAGGGAGCGCAGACCAGCGTAGGCCATAGCAAGCCAGTTGGCGTAGATGATCTCATCTGCGTCCTCGGTGTGCCCAAAGATCTCCAACACACGCTCGTTCACGCAGAGGAAGACACCGACACACTCGGCGCGGCACTCTTCGTAGGTGGATGCCATCGAGGAGAACACGGTGTCCCAAGTTTGGCCGGGGTTGTACCACGATGAAATGGGCTCATTCGTCTCGGGGTTCACCAGGTCCTCGGGGAAGTTGGCAACACCATCAGCGTCCTGTGCATGCACCACACACACACACACACACACACACACACCACAAACACACAGTCCAGACCAGTGTGTGAGTGGCAAGCCCCAAACCACAGCAACAGCAACAGGTGGGGTGGGAGGGGACGGCAAGAGAGCGAGAGAGCGAGAGGGACGCGGTGTACCGTACCTTCATGAACAACTTGCCGGAGCCGTGCCCCAGGAGCTCGTGAAGGCCCACCTGCACCTCGAAGGCTGGGCGGACGTAGTCTTGGAAGACGCTCTGGTCAGCGTCACTGAGAAAGGCAACACGCTCCTTCGTGCCGCGGGAAGACTGTGCGGCTCGATGGATGGATCAGCAAGCAACACACCACGCACAGGTGAACAGCAGCTAGATCCAAGCGAACGCCCCCCGTTGCATTGCATGATGTGGCACGAAGCACAACAACAAACAGCACCAATGCACCCGTACGCACCAACACATTCCCAAGGCTCACGTTCTTGAACCCCTCACTCTGGCGAATGTCTGCATGGCGCGCAACAAAAGAAAACTCCCATGTAACAGGCACTGCTACAACCAAAACCACACCGCGCATGGCAAACGCACCGTCGTAGTTCGGAATGTTGATGCCGGCAGGGATGCCAGACGAGCCAAACGCGACAACCTCCAGCGACGTAAAGTCCGGGCGGTTGAAGGTGTCCTTCTCGAACGCGGCAGCCCAAGGCAGCAACGGCAGGAGTGACTCGGCAGCATCCACCAGCGTGTTGAACTTGGCGGACATGGTCTTGTTGACGACTGCCACAAAGCCCTCCCACTCACCACGCACACCGCAGGGATCGCGATACGACTGCAGCACGCGATGTCACGACGGGTGAGGAGGATGGATGCTCGCAACACTGGGGCTGTACGAAATGTAGACCCCACATGCACACGCACCTCGATGAAGCCAATGTACGACTCCACGTTGGGGCCCTTGTCACGGATCCAGTGGCGAGAACCGTCCTTGTGGTCGTCGATGCTACCAACCGTGAAGCTTGACACATACTTGGCGAGCATGGCACGCTGCTCATCGTTTGCAGCTGTGTGTGGAGGATTGGTCAAGAGACACACCCTTGCAGCTGCACACATGCACGCATGAACGCACCATGCTCAGATGCCTTGCCCAGATTGTCGGCAACACGCTGCATCAGTGCGGCATAGTCGCCAAACACCAACGAGATCGAGACGCCTTCGAAGTCAACGGTGTCCTTTGCGTACTTGCCGGCGCCGCCATCGGGGCTGGCACTCGCGAAACGCAACTCAAAGCCCTCGCCGACTTTAAAGGCGCGCGTGTTGTAGGGAGACAGCCCTCGCTCCTCCATGAAACTGTCAAACAAGGGGGCGACAACAGGCGGCAACAGGCAGCAAGCACAGCACAGCATAGCACAGCACAGCACAGCACAGCACAGCACAACAAACACAGTCAGCAACAGCAACCTCGCAATAGGTTGAATAGCATCAGTGTGACACGCTGCGCACCGCTTGACAATGTCCACATCAGCCTTCGTGATGTTCGCCGAGTAGTACGTGCTCACACCATCCGACTCGAGCCCAAGCTGCAACTCCGTGGAGCGCAGTGAGAACATGGCGGCGCCAACCTGGTCCCACAAGCCGCTGACGGCTGCGGCGTTGTCGGCATACGCAGCACTGCCTTGGAGCAGCTTCTGCACGGCCTCCGCAGAGCAACCCGGGATGAACTTGGAGTCGCCGAAGCTCTTGTAGTTGCCCATGTTGGAGAAGAAGGAAGCAGCATAGCTGCGAGGCGACCCCAGCATCAGCACCAGTGCCAGCACCAACCAATGCGACAGGCGACAGGGGTGAAGATGAAAGATCGCTGGTGGGGCATCATGCGCACAGGCAGGACGTACGTTTTGAACGAGGTGAGGTCATCGGAGGACACACCAGCCGCCTCTGCCACCTGCGCCCACGTCTGCTCCGAAGCTGCTTGGGCAGAAAAGACCAACTGCAGCAGCGAGAAAATACCCGGGGCTTCCCAGGAGCACTGCAGCAAGCAAATCTGTGCAGCGGCAGGCCAGAACAAGGTACTGTAAGTCCACGAACAAACATCGTCACCGTCGTGCGCACACACTGCACTGACCTTGGCGCCCTCCCAAGATGCCTTGCCAATGTAGTGCGCGTACAGCTTCTCCTGGTCCGTCAAACCATCGAACGCTTCCGTGCACTCCAGTACACGAACGGACACGTCGTTGGAGACGACGAACTGCAACCACAGCAAAAAACAGGCAACGCCCGCGTTCAGCACGGCACACGCGCCCACGCCCACATCTCACCACAACACCACAACACCACAACACCACAACACCACAACACCACAACACCGCAACACCACGCGGTATTGCGCAACTCACTTGAGCACGCTCGACACCCTCACCCAGCGTCTCGCTGACAGAGGCAAGAGGCGCACTGGCAGCACCGGCACCCGCACCCGCCCCAGCACCAGAACCGGCAGCAGGGCCGCTCTTCAGGGCGCCCACAGCACCACAGAACTCCTCAAAGCGAGCCTTGAACAGGTTCGCGTGTTCGGCGCTTCGGAACATGCACGCAAACGTCTCGTCGATGGCCTCCTCGTCAGAAAAGTCTGCGTCAAAGAGGCGTCCGTACATGCGCGTCACTCAGGCAGCGCTGCACCACAGCCGCCAACAGCGCGCCTCACCTGTCGCTTTGTAGATCCACACGCGCTCGTTCGTGGGGTGCGCACGCAGAGACAAGCTCTCGTGCAGGTTGTGGTTGACACGCACTTTCCGAGTCTTGTCCTGGCGAAGAACGATGCGAATCATGCCAGAGGTGCGGTCTTTCAGAAAGCGAAGGTCTCCGACACCACGGTCCTTCCACTGCACGCACAGTTGCGCGCCAATCACACATCCAACGCCCGCTGTAAGTTACCATGACACAGAGTAACATGCATCACCACTCCAGCAGCCACGCCGTGCACTGCGTGCAGACATACCTCGCCGCCACGCATGCGCATGTACTTGGCTCGGCACTCGAACACAACATCCTCGTTCTCCTCGCCAGTCAGCGTCGTCTTGGTAAACTCGACGTTGCTGGGCAGCTTCAGCCGCGAGTCGTCCACATGCTCATCATCTGCGTAGCGATCATCGCTCATGATTGCGGGTTCACGGGACACAACAGTGGCGGTGTGCGGCTTTGCGGTGAGAAGAACAAATCGGGCCTCTGCGGCGCAGGACCAGATCGGCCTTTTGCATTGGTTTAGTGACACATTACATTACATATGTGTATTCGTTATTCAGGTTATGTCATAGATTTATGGTTCTACAATGTGGCCGTTCCGCAGTGGCTGCATCATCCGTTTGTGACAAGCTTTGGACGCCCGGGGTACCGTGCGACTCGTGTGTGTGGTGAAAGCAGGTGTTGTGAGTCGAGTTACGTACTCCATTTGCATTTACACCGAGTGCAGGACCGGGACCCCCCGCTGTCGGCCGTCATGCGCGTGTTTGTGAGCGATGTGAGCGGCCGTGTTGGCCGGGCTGTCCGCGCAGCTCTTGTCGAAGCCGACCCTGAGAGGGAGATTGTGGGCACCCTTGCGTCTGGCGACTGCCCCAAGGGCGTTGCTGCTGTAGCTGAGGTGAGAAGCAACGCATAGTGGGCTGGCTTGCGGGTGCGGCTTCCCTTCTCACTGCCTGCTGCGGCGTCATGCACACAGGTTGGCAGCCCCGAGGCCGAAGATTTGGCATTCTCGTCGGATGTCGTCATCGTGACCTTGCAGGGAGATCTACAGGACGCCCAAGCGGTTGTGCGAGGTGCGTTTTGGCAGCCCTTGTCCAGTGCTGTGTCGCTTTTTTCTTGCCCGCCTCACTCGCTCTGCTCTGCTGCGTCCAGCTTTGCGTCGAGATGTGGGCGAAAGTGAAAAGACAGTCATTGGTATCTCCACTGTCCTGACCTGGGCACGCTGCCCAAAGCCGGTGCGTTTGTTTGTTTGTCCGTTTGTTTTGTTTTGTTTTGTTGTTCTGGTGCCTGTTGCGTGGGACGGCGTGTATGCGACGGTGTGCTTGGGGCGTGCACCTTGCGTGACTGTGCTGTGTGTGCTCGTCCGTCAGGCGGAAGACGAGAAACTGAGTGAGGACAACTACAAGCGTCGGAAGCCAAGCCCAAAGTACGCGGATCAGCGGGCAGTGGAGTCATATATCATGAACCTGGCACGCGAAGGGGTTCAGAGCACCGTTGTAGCCGCCGGTATCATGTATGGTGCTGGCGAGGACATGTTGCATTCCATTGTCAAAGTGCGTGTGCCCGACACACACACCCAGTGCCTTTGATTTGGTGAAACCTGCCTTCTCACACCACCCCCGGTGCTTGGTTTGTTTTCTCTCTTTTGGTGTGATGTTGCATTGCAAATTCCAGCAAGCATGGCTCTGTGAGGATGCTGCGCTTGCTATTCCTGCCGCGAGCCGCAACGGCGAGAACGTTCTGCCGATGATCCATGTTGCCGACGTTGGCAAGGTATGTGTGCCCCGACTCACATCCAACCATCGCCATCATGGTATTGCCCGTGGTGTCCGTTTGGTGACTGCCTTTGTGCACATGGTCACGGTGTGCTTCTGTGTGCTGCTGTATGCACTGTGGTGTGTTGTTGCTTGGCTCGCTTGTGTGCTGCGTGCCATCTCAGATTGCTGCGTCGTTCGCGGAGTCACCCTGCGAGAAGAAGTACGTCGTCGCCGTTGACACAGCCAACAGCACTCTGGCAGAGGTGGTGACGGCCGTCAGCTCGTCGTTGGGCCCTGGTGCTGTCCGGGTCATGGATCGTGCTGAGGTGGACAATGCACTGGTCACCAACTCTAGCTTGGCTGATCTGCAAGTGGACATGGCGTTTGACGTCGACGAGTCTGTCGTGGGAGGCCTGGGCATTGATTGGACTGCACAAGGGGGTTTCGTGGAGAACTGTGACGCCGTGATGCAGGAGTACATCAAGACGCGAAACTTGTTGCCGGTGCGTTTGTTGTGTTGTGTCGCAGGAGCACGAGAATGCCCTGGTTGCTGCCAGCAAGCAGGTGTCGGTTTGTTTGTGGTACCTTGCCTCCTCCACCCTGGTTTCTTTCTTTTTCTTTCGCCTTTGTTGGGCACTTGCACTGACCCCGCCTTTCGCTTGTTGCAGCTGCGCATCGCGCTGATGGGCCCACCTGCGTCTGGAAAAACGGCGCTGGCCACGGCACTGGCAAAGCACTACTACATCCCCCACATCACAGCCGCGTCAGCCCTTGCACAAGTGCGCGAGGCGGACTCAGAGCTGGCAGCAGAGGTCAACACCGCCATCGCAGAGGCTGGCGACGGGCGCCTTGCAACAGGGTTGTTCTGCAAGGCCGTACGCTCCGTGTTGGAGGCGCCGAAGCTGCGCAACCGTGGCTACGTGTTGGACGGCCTTCCGCGGACGTTCCAGGAGGCGAAGCTGTTGTTTGCAGAGGTGGGCGAGGACGAGGAAGAGAGCAAGGGGGATGAGGATGAGGTCATCACGGTGGTGCCCACCTCGCTGCCGACGGCGGTGGTGATGCTGGCGGGTGACGCCGAGGTGTTTTCCGCCCGCATCAAGGCCATTCCACAAGCCCAAGTCGAGGGCACCCACAACACGGAGGAGGACTTTGCGCGTCGCACCAAGCGGTACAACGAGGGCAACGCGCCGGAAGACCCGCGTGCCACGATCGTGTTCTTCGAAAACCAGGGCGGCTTGGACACGCTGACACTGAACGTGGAGGCCGGCAGCTCCGTGGAGGCGCTGCAAGCCGCCGCCGTGCCGTACATCGAGCAGGGTGGCACGCCGTACAACTACCACCCGACGGAGGAGGAGCTGGCGGCGGTGCGTGCCGCAGCGGAGGCCAAGGCAGAGGCAGAGGCGGCAGCGAAGGCGGCGGCGGAAGAGGCGCGTGTGGCAGAGGAGCAACGGGTGAAGGCGGAGCGTGAAGCAGAGGAGCAGCGGCGCATGGCACAGATTGCGAAGCAGGAGGCACAGTTGTTAGAGGCGCGCTCCGCACCTCTGCGGAACTACCTGATGGAGAATGTGATCCCCACACTCACACAGGGTCTGTTAGAGGTGACCAAGGTGGAGCCAGAGGACCCAGTAGACTTTTTGGCAGAGTTCCTCTTCCGCAACAGCCCCAACTCGGATGGTTCTGAGTATGAGGCCAAGCTCAAGGCGTCGCACAAGTAGTTGAGGCGTGTGTGCCTGTGCATTGTGAGCTGCTCAAACGTCGGCGAATAGCCTCCACATCCTTTTTATGCCATGCGTTCATCGATGGTGTCGTGCCGTTCGCCACTCACCACAATATCCACTGCATGACGACTCAAACCTGCTCCCCACTGCAACAGAAAAGGAAACAGCAGTAGCGCATAGTGCTTGCGCAAGTCAATGGTTTCCGTGGTGCGCTCGCTGGCTCTACCAAAAGCAAACCACAACACGCCCGTGCCACAAGCATGCCTTGCATGCAGTGCACTTGCTCTCCCTTTGCTTCACTCTTCCTCGACCCACGCGTCTGCCGCCAACGACGCCATGATGTGACGCGGACGATCGGGTCCCCACACAGGATGGGGCTGGCGTGCCGCCTCATCCGCGAGGGTGTCTGCCGCCACGGCTGTGGTGACCTTGGCACCCTCAGCCGTCCCCAGCACCGCCTTGGTGACAGCGAACACGGAGTTGTCCCAGGAACGGTCAAAGTGCTGCGTGATGGCTGGGTCTTCCATCTCGCCTTGCGACCCCACACGCCCGTACTGAGCGGTAAGAACAACCGAAACAAAACACAGCAAATGCCAGCGGCATACGTAATGAGCTAGTGTTGTCTACACGCTGTCTGGCCAGGCCAAAGCCAAGCGTTCAACGCACACACACACACACCTGTTCATTTGCACAGTTCACGCTGTGTCGCAACAGAACCAACATGCCACAGCATCAAAAACACACTGGGTGAGAGGCACGTGGCGAGAGGCCAGTAAAACAAGGGTCATGGTCACCACGCCCAACGTACATGCCCATGCGGTTTGCCACGAAGTCAGGCACGTAGCTGACAACAACACACAGGCACACCCACAGCCGTGGCAGACGTCGTCAGGCACGCGTGCCACTAGTCATGTACCACACTGCTTACATGCACAACACACGCACGTAAACCCAGCCTTGGAAATCAGAACGTCATCATCGGGCTCGAGCAGTTGGTTGTTGGCAGCACCACACACGATGGTCTCAGACCTGACGCCATGCACACAAGCGTGCCACGCAAAACGAACGCGTTGATGTGGTGTGAGCCATTGGCTGTGAAACGAAACAAACGGCTCCCAGATTCTTCATCGTGCGAGCAGCGCGTCGCCAAAAAAAAAACACACGCACCAAATCTTTGGAATGGTGTCCTTGTTCAACCCACCACCCAGCGCACAGGGTGATACAATGTCAGTTCGTGCCTCCAGAATGTCATCGCGCTCTTCAGTGGTGAACAGCGCAATGGTTGTGTCACTACCTGCAGCCAGGGCATCCACCTCGGCCTGAATGGCAGCAATGCGTTGCGGTGTATCGACAGCTTCGATGGACTTCACACCTGATGCAAACACCACCATGCGATGCCCAGAGAACAATGGGGGCAAACACGAACAGGAGAAATGTCACCTGTGTCAATGTGACAGTGCAACGCCACCCCCCATAGCAGTAACAACACAACGCAAAACAAAACAACACAAAACAAAACCACACAAAAAGAATGCTGCAGTGCGAACCTTTCTCCACCAAAAACTTGACCAGTGGTAGGCCCACATTGCCAACACCCTCAAGTGCCACAGTTTTGCCCTTGAGAGAGCCACGCCCCTGAAAGTCAAGGGCGCCCTGTCGCGTCGCAAACCCCACAACAAGTGCAGCAAGCCGACGTCACATCACAGGCTTGAGCCCAGCGTTCAAACCCATCACTGTGATGGCATCACACCCAGCCATCGTGTCAGCACGTACCTCCATTGCCTCCACCACACCTGCCGCTGTCGGGACGGACGGGTTGCCAGACCCTCCCAGGGTCGGTGAGATGCACGTCGTGTACCTTGAGTGTTGATACACAACATCCACGTCTGACACGTTGACCCCTGCACCCCCGAGCACCATAAAGTCAGCAACTCAAACGACGTGCGCACCCCCTCCTTCCAAACCACGTACCCGCGTCCTCTGCAGCAACGTAGCAGCCGCGCAGGGAGGTCAGGAAGCGACCGTAGTCCCGAAAAATGGCCTTCCGTGCGTCAGGGTCTTCGATGTCGACCAACGTGTCGTTCCTGGCGATCACGCCCTTACCACCACCCCACCTGTTGCGTGAACCACAACAACAACAACAACAACAACAACAACAGAAACAACAACAACAACCCCACGCGGTGGAACAGCACCAACGTGAGACCAAGTCCAGGGCGATGTGTGGCATGCAGCCGTATTGGTCGCTTAACGCACCACAAACCAGCGAGGGCACTCTTCCGTCCCATGCCTAGACTCAACCGCATGCCATCACGAATGTACGCCTCAAACCCAGAGTACGGCTGCAAGCGAATGCCACCGCAGCCTTGCCCACGGTGTGTCCACCACAGGAAGGCGCCCATGAGGAGCCCACTTTCCTTGCCCACCTCCAAAAACAAGCCCTCGTGCTGCAAGACAACACGATGCAGCGAGCGGCATCAGCTGCAGTCGGCACGACAAGCCACCTGTTCTGTCATCACACGACGAACCTGGAGCATGTCCACGCGGTCCTCGTTCATGAAGTCGGCCAAGGGCTGCATGTGTGGAGCACTCGCCTTGATTTTCCCCGACTCGGGGTCCATCAGTGCATACGCTCGGCGCGATCCACTGGCACGCATCAATGCCGCCACGTCATTGACGTCTTGCGACATAAACTCGGCGGCGCTCGAAGATGCCGCTCGCACACTACCACACCGAGCCAAGGCCTTGGCGCGGAGGCCATGGTTCAAACATTTCGATGCTGCAACCACACGCAAGCTCCCGAGCATTGTAACGGACGGGGATTCGTTTGCTAGCAACCACCCACGGCAAGGAGAGTGCAGACAGTGCACAGCAAATCGTGCAGATCCGGATACGACCATTTTATGTCCGTTTCCAGGCTCGTTTTATGTCCCTCCAAGAGCGTGCAAAAATGAGATCCTGACGCGCTGTGCGCGACTGTTTGCGACGGTGCGTGTGCGAAGCCAGACCACGAGTGTCGTACCAGCGGTGCCAGTGCGGTAGACGTTTGCGCCAGCAACTGTTCGTTGCGTGGAAACGCCGACGGACTGCCTGTGCAGCTGCTGGACGGTTTCCATCGCGTGCCTTTGTGCCACCCAGCACCATGACGGAGCAACCACGTCCTGCGCACGTGCAGTTCGAGCTTTCCGTGGAGTCACCGTCCCATGACAACGCTTCCTATTTCGTGAGCGGCTCCAGTGCGGTGCTAGGGGAGTGGGATGTCTCGAGAGCGCTTCCGCTGGTGCAGGTGTCGGGATCTCGCCGGCTTGTTGGCGGACCGGTCGACTTTGGTCCGCCTCGCGCCACATCACCACGCACAACAACCGAGCCGCCCACCCCTGCACCTGACCGCTCTCCACACGGCAGCCCGCCTGCCGCGACAGGAGACACGGTGCAGTTCAAGTTCTTCTGCCGGGCGCCGGGTTCCACGGACGTGGAGTGGTGCCCTGGACCCAACATGACGCTGTCGGCAACGCCGCAACACCCCGAACAAAAGGTGCGGCGAGTGTCGCACACCTGGAACGTGCGGCGTACCGATGGCACTCGTGTCACAGTGGTAGATCCGTACTTGGAACCGTACTCCGCCGACCTGCGAGCACGATTCACGGCGTACAAGCGAGCACGGGCACGAATCGAGGAGCTCGGTGGCCTGGACAACTTCTCTCGCGGGTTTGACACGTTCGGTTTCAATCGCGTGGAACCGAAGGTACGTTGCGGCAATTGTTGATGTTTTCCCTTGTCATAAAACTGTATGTATCGTACTGCATCATGTATGACGATGGAACGGCCTTCTACTCGCAGGATGGGCGCCGTGGGGGCATCATGTACAGAGAGTGGGCACCTGGAGCTCGAGAAGCAAGTGTGGTCGGTGACTTCAACAGCTGGGATCCATCCCGCCATGTTTGCTCTCGAAACGAGTTTGTACGTGCCGGTGCATGCTGTCGGGTGTTGATGCGCCACACCTGACGGGGCGTGCTGTCGCTTTGTTTGCATGCACAGGGTGTGCATGAGTTGTTCCTTGAAGACAACTCTGACGGCACGCCTCAGATTCCGCACAAGTGCTTCGTAAAAGTGTCTTTCGTGCTTGAGTCTGGTGAACGAGTGCTGCGCGTCCGTACGTTGTGTTGCTTCGTTGTGAGGCCCGCCAGTGCAGTGCTTTTCCCCACCTCTCAGCGTCGTGTCGTGTGCTGCAGCTGCTTGGATTCGCTACGCTGTGTTGGATGCGGACGCCGCCAGCTACTGTGGCATGTTTTGGGATCCCCCGACAAAGTATGTGTGGAAGCACGCACGGTTGGGCCGCGTGACTTCTGCGCCAACCAAGGCGCAGAAGCTGACAGCTGGCGCGGCTGCTGCCGCTGCCGCTGCCGCTGGGGCTGGGGCTGGGGCTGGGGCTGGGGCTGGGGCTGGGGCTGGGGCTGGCACCAGCGCGGCCTCTGCATCGTCGACCGATCCGTACGCTGGGTTGCGTGTGTACGAAGCACATGTTGGCATGGCGTCCGCGGAAGAAAAGATTGCGTCGTACAACAACTTCCGAGAGCACGTGCTGCCTCGCATCAAAGCCCTTGGCTACAACTGCGTGCAGCTGATGGCGATCATGGAGCATTCGTACTACGCCAGCTTTGGCTACCACGTCACAAACTTCTTTGCCATCTCCAGCCGCTTTGGTGGGTGTTGGATGCCATGTCTTCTCTTGTTTGGTTTGGTTCTTTTGTTTTGTTTCTTAGTCCCCCGCATGCCCCCATGTCTCTGTTCTGCGCAATGTTTCCCCTGCTTTCTTGTTCAGGCACACCGGAAGAGCTCAAGGCACTTGTTGATGCAGCACACGCCATGGGTATACTGGTTGTGTGTGATCTGGTTCATGCCCATGCCTCCAAGAATGTGGAAGACGGCATCAACATGTTTGATGGCACAGATTACCAGTTCGTATTCACTCGTTTCATTGCTGTTTTGTTTGTTGTTTGCTTGGGCACGTGGCTCACCACCTGTAAAACCCTTTGTGCTGTTGGGTGCAGATACTTCCATGCAGGTGGGCGTGGCTGCCATGAGCTGTGGGACTCACGTCTGTTCAACTATGGCAAGCTCGAAGTGCAAAGGTTCCTGCTGTCCAACCTGCGCTGGTTCATTGATGAGTATCGGTTCGATGGGTTCCGCTTTGACGGAGTCACATCCATGCTGTACGTGCCACCATGCACACCGAAACCAAGCGAAGCCAAGCACGCGTCCTCAACGTGTTTGTATGCGTCTGTCGTTGCCAGGTACAAGCACCACGGCATTGGTGTTGGCTTTTCTGGCGGCTACCACGAGTACTTTGGCGATACAGTTGACGAAGACGCAGTTGTGTACCTCATGCTTGCCAATGATCTGCTCCATGGCGGCATCCCTTTGACGGAAGGCTGCCACGCCCTCACTATCGCGGAAGACGTGTCGGGGATGCCAACTCTGTGTCGCCCTGTTGTAGAAGGGGGTGTGGGTTTCGACTACCGCCTCGGTATGTGGTGTGTGTGTGCCATGTGTGCCATGTGTGCCATGTGTGTGTGGGGCGGGGGGT
>Ga0213833_1002259_pt1 | contig 12597 bp, 14 predicted proteins | sample SWATP21_FD_160575 | JGI IMG/M metagenome (GOLD analysis project Ga0213833, IMG submission 160575) | Coastal seawater microbial communities from Marineland, Florida, United States - SWA TP2 #1 | ecosystem: Environmental > Aquatic > Marine > Coastal | place: USA: Florida | collected 2016-08-14
GTGTGGGTGGTGGGGGGGTGGGGGGGGGGGGGGGGGGGGGGGGGGGGGGGGGGTGACTTGAATGTGACTTGGTGTGCGGCTTGTTTGGTCAGGAAACATGATTGGCGATGAAGGAGCGGTGGCGTTTGCGCCACACTTGGGCAAGTTGGTCAAGATGAAGACATTGGTTCTTGAAGGTACTCGTGTTGTGGCCCAACGTGTGGGAGCGTTTGGGCATGACTTGGGTGTGGTTGTGCGTGGCTTGCTTGGAACAGGGAACAACATCAGCGAGGAAGGGGCGGCAGTGTTGGGGCCACACTTGGGCAAGTTGGTGAACATCCTGACATTGATTCTTGAAAGTACGCTGTGTTGTGTGTTGTGGTGTGGGTGTGCTGGTGTAACGAGTGTGTGGCTTGTTTGGGCAGGTAACGAGCTCGGCGATGAAGGTGCAGCAACATTGGTGCCACACATGGCCAAGTTGGTGAAGATCAAGAGGTTGAACCTCAAAGGTACGCATGCAGCTGGGTACTTCGTACGGCACTGCTCGATATGTCTGTGCAGTACCGAGTGACGGGTGAACCTATTTCTGCGTTTTCTTTGCAGACTGTGGTATCAAGTCTGCAGGTTGGGGTGCCATCCTTCGACTACTGCCATCTCTTCGCCACATAACCTGGGTGCACGGCCTTCTCGACTTTGCGCATGCTACTTCTTTCGACCCTGCAGCTGTGCTCCGCGAACTGCAGTGGCCCGTCGATTTGCTTGAAACCTTCTTGCCTGACCTTTCCATCCCCGAGTTCTGTCGAAAAATGAACCACAGGCGCGCAGAAGGCGATCCGGTGACCTCGCTGACACCATTGACCCGTGCCGGTGTGGCATCACCAACCTCAACCCCGGCAACGGAAGTGGCTGGCGAGGAGGAACACAAGGGCGAAGGTGAAGATGCATAGCTGAGCGACTCTGTACCGTGTAGTGGCCTGAAGTCTCACACAGTTCAAACCCTGAAACGCAGCTACCACGCCCGGGGCCAGTGCTATGGCTTGCCGCGTCTGCGCTGGTGGATGAAGCGCACTGAAACGGCATTGCTCGACGGGTAGTGAGTCCAGCACTTGTGATAGTGCACAGTGTAGATGTCCCTGCGCTATTTTGTTTTGTGGCCTTGCTTGCGCCCCCATCAGAGGTATCTCAAACGCATGGCTCGCTTCAAAGCATCAGGAGGATCCTTACTAGCAGTGGCTGCATGTTTCACGTGTTGGTTGCTGCCCACTCCCAAATTCCCTTGCCCCGCCGAGTAGACGCCGGGTCGATAAAAATGGGGTGCACACGAACCGCAGCAGTCCGCACAGCACAGCACAGCACAGCACAGCACAGCACCACGCATATTGAGTGCCTGTGTTCCACTGGAGCTGAGGTTGTTTGCTGTCCAACATTGTTATAAGTCAACAACAACTTGTGACAACAGTTGTTGTGGCCAACGCAGGACGAGATGTGCGCACCTCCAACCACTGCGCAGAGGGGCCCACGCTGCCGCGATTGCCAGAGCTGCCGCAGGTGCTGATGCCCGGCCATGGGTTGTGAAAGTGACCCAGTTGCAGGTTTACGAACGAGAGGTGCATGTAGTGAACGACATTAGCAACTACTTGTTTGGCGGGCGAAGTTCGGCCATTGGGTTGCACACAACTTTTTTTTTTCCTGTCTGGATTGCGAGCCTCTGTACGGATTGTGTGCCTTTGTTGCTGACCCCTGGAGGTGGTCGTGGCACGCAAGTTGTGTGTGGCCTCAGGAGCAAGAGGTTGGTGGCAGCAATGTTCGTGTGTGTCCGATGCACAAGCTCCTGGACGCTGTCGGTCGGGCGACACCGCACTGCCGTGCAGCATGATGGGCCGTCATTGATGGCTGGCCAAGAAGACGACCTTCCCGTTCATGATGTCGCCATCAGTGGTGTGAGCAGACTCGCCGGCACTGGTTGCCGGGCAACCGCTGCCCCCACTTCCAGTTGTGGGGCGTGGGTCGTGCGGCTTCGGGGAACATTTATGTTCGCAGCGCCTTCACATAACAGTCATGATATCTGCAGCGTGGCAACGTCTGCGTGGTGACACGAAGCGCCGGGCCAGATATCACATCGGCTACATGTACCGCGCAGCTAGTGGCCGGCCTTGCATCATTTCGCTGCACGTGAAGACCTAGCGGGCGCCTACTTCCCACTGCTTCACCCTGCCATGCTTTGATCCGATCCACAAGTGCCACATCAGCTCAACGCCGCCAGAAAGCTGCGTGTCTGGTTCCACGTCTCATGCCCCGCCCCTTCTTCGTTACTTGCACCACGTCAACGCTGCTCAGAGAAAACCCCATGACGGCGCACGCCAAGGATAGGCGCAGCGGGAGAAGGTTGGCCCTGACTCAGGATGAACACAATGCGGGGGCCCGCCGCAGCGGGGCGTGTAAGCCGATATCTTAGTTGATATGTCACGCATATTTAGCACATGACGGTTGTTGCTGCGGATCCGTGCACACTTCACTTGGTGCAGTGGCTGTGGCGGAAAAAAAATTGCGGCACAGCAGTCTCAGTGTGCATCACGCAACCTCTCCCCCACCTCCACCCCCCCTCCCCCTCCCCCTTCACCAACAACCTGCACCACACACCTTCCCATCGCGGGCGTGGTGGCAGCGTAGTGTGTCGCCTGAGGCACCGGGTGTGTGCGTGATGACCGATTATTCGCGCAGCCCCTCCTCTCGGTCTTTGCAGCTGGACTTTTACGCGAACATGGAGGGCCAGCCGCCACGGCGTTCGGGGCGACCCCGCAAGGGCGAGGAGCCAGCACATCAGATTGCTGCCCCTCTGAAGTGCACGCTTCAGCTAGTGTTCGTGCGCTTTCTGCTCACGCTCGGTGCGTGGGCGCGCACGTTTTGCGCTGTCACAGTTTGTTTCCTCACGTGCCGTGCGCCACTCCTGCAGAGGTTGCCTTGAGCAAGTTCTTCCCTGCTGGCTTCATGTGGCAAGTGGGTGCTGTTCTCACCCTCAGCGCGGGGTACTCTTCCCATAGCGCGCTCCAATACTTCTTGACTGGCCTGGGCGACTGCCTGGGTGTGTTTATCGGCCACTCTGTGTACAAGATGTGTCTTCACCACGTGTTCCGCATGAAAACGGTGAACGTGCGCCTTCAGGTGGAAGTCGCGGCGATCCTTGCTGGGTCTTCCTTCTTCTCTGGTGCCGTGTGGTCCCCGGCGCTGAACGTGTGCCAGGGTGCGAAGCTCCACTTCTGGCTGACGTTCGCCATTGTGGGTGCGGTGTGCGCGGCCTTCTTCTTCTGCGCCATCCGCGTCATGCGGGTGCTGCTCCCCAAAATTCTCCCCCTCAAGGAGTACGCTAAGGAGGGCGACACCCACCTGGCGCTGGACTTTTTGCTGGCGGTCGGCGTCTTCGGCTCCTCCGCGCTGTTCGTGTCCACCAACGTCACGTACCCGGACGACCCGTTCCAATCCTTCCTTGGCATCGTGCACGACAAGAGCCTGTACGGCATGGTGCGGGCGGGCATGTCCACGGCCATCGGCTTCACGGCGATCCTGACCGTCCAGAACCTCGTGCTGCCCGCCACCATGCACTGGCTGGACCCACCGTCTCCGCCAGAGCCGGAACCCAGCGACCCACTCTTGTCGCCAGCGTCACAGATCAGACCTCCGTTCCACCCCCGCCCCCGCCGGCAGTCGTCTGTCAGCGAGATGCTGCGTGCGGTCACGGACAACGTCACAGAGGTTTGATGGCTGGCGCGCGTTGTTGTATTTTGTGTCCCGGAAAAAAGGAAAACAAAGGAAAAAAGGAAAAAATAAAAAATCATGCACACGTGTGGGGTTGGGTTGGGTTGGGATGCTGCATGCAACGGGTGGTTGTGTGTAGTGTATTACATGCGGAACACGCCAAACGGCATGCCCTTCTCCACCGGGGCGTTGAAGCACGCTGACAGTGACAACCCCAGCACCTCGCGACTTTGCGATGGCTCGATGATGCCGTCATCCCACAGGCGTGCAGACGAGTAGTACGCGGAGCCTTCCTTGTCATACTTCGCAAGGATCGGCGCCTTGAACTTCTCCTCATCTTCCAACGGCCACTCCTGTCAACCCGACACGACACGGCACGACACGGCACGACACAACATGTGACCGTACGTAAGTACCACCACACAAGCAAGACAAGCAAAACACCACACAAGACACATACACAACGGACGGATGTTGCACCAGCACGCACGCACCTTCCCTGCACGATCCATGTTGTCGCGCATGACCGTGGCGAGAACAGAAGCAGCCTGCTCACCACCCATGACGCTGATGCGGGAGTTGGGCCACATGTACATGAAGCGGGGCGAGTACGCCCGCCCGCACATGCCGTAGTTGCCAGCACCGAAGCTACCGCCAATCACCATGGTCATCTTCGGGACCTTGGCGTTTGCCACAGCCATCACCTGCACACAACCGTCACACCTCCCGTGTCAACACTACCATGGCACGGGGTCCGGCTCCGCAACACCAACTAACACCCGCTCCAAACAGCTACCCAGGCACCCACCCACACGCACCATCTTGGCACCGTCCTTGGCAATGCCACCCGTCTCATACTTGCGGCCCACCATGAAGCCTGTGATATTCTGCAAGAACAGCAGCGGGATACCGCGCTGGCTGCACAACTCGATGAAGTGCGCCGCCTTCAGCGCAGCCTCCGAGAAGAGAATGCCGTTGTTGGCGACGATGCCCAGCGGGTAGCCATACAAGCGCGAGAACCCCGTCACCAGCGTGTTGCCGTACATGGGTTTGAACTCGTCGAACTTGCTGCCGTCCACGATGCGCGCGATGACGTTGCGCACGTCGTACGGCACCTTCGGGTCCACCGGCACCACGCCGGCAAGCTCGTCGGGCGAGTACAGGGGGTCCTCGACAGGGAGCACGGACACATCTGGGTTCTTAACGGCGTTCAGGTTGGCCACCACGCGGCGGGCCTGCGCCAGGGCGTGCTCGTCGTTTTGTGCGTAGTGGTCCGTCACGCCGCTGGTGCGGCAGTGCACGTCTGCGCCGCCCAGGTCCTCCGCGGTAACGACCTCGCCCGTGGCGGCCTTGACGAGGGGCGGGCCGCCCAGGAAAATGGTGCCGTTGCCACGCACAATGATGGCCTCGTCGGACATGGCGGGGACGTACGCGCCGCCGGCTGTGCAACTGCCCATGACCACGGCGATCTGCGGAATGCCGGCCGCGGACATGTTGGCCTGGTTGTAGAAGATGCGGCCGAAGTGCTCACGGTCTGGGAACACCTCGTCCTGCAACGGCAGGAAGGCGCCACCCGAGTCGACTGACGCCACACATACAACACAGGAAGGCACAGGTGCCGAACCGTAGCTCGTGAGCACGTGGGCAGATGATGATGGCATGGCACCAAGAACTAGCACCGCAGGGGGTCACTTACCCAGATAGATGCAAGGCAACTGGTTCTGCATGGCAATCTCCTGGGCACGAAGATGTTTCTTCACAGTCATTGGGAAGTAAGTGCCACCTTTCACGGTTGCATCATTTGCGACAACCATGACTTCTTGGCTGAACGCCCACACGATTGGGGCGAGTGACAACAATACGCAACCAAACCCAACAGGCGTGAGTCGCACACGAAGACCCAGCCCCAACTGCAGACTGGACAAAACTGAATGCTACACGGCACAGTTGATGGCTGAGAGGGTGAGAGTGGGAGTGGGAGTGGGGCGGTTGCGAAGGTTGCTGGCCAATAAACACAAACAAACAAACAACAAACTCACCCGTGCACCCGACCGATGCCTGTGATGATTCCACCGGAGGGCACTGGGTCATCGTACACCTCCCAGGCAGCCAACGGCGACAGCTCCAAAAAGGGCGAGCCCGAATCCAACAGCATGTCGATACGTTCACGCGCCAGCAACTTGCCGCGGCTCCGGTGTTTCTCGATGGCCTTGGCACCGCCACCTGTTGCGCGCAAGCACAACACCACACCAGCGCCCGTTTAGTCCTCCATGCATGGCACGAAAGCACACATGGGAGATGGGTAACTAACCTTGACGCACAGTCGCTTGACGCTCGCGCAGCTGCTCGACAAGTTCCATCATCTCTGCACGGTTGTTCTGCACAAACACATGCAATGAGCCAACACTCCTATGCCCTGCACTGCTGCCGCACACACACAACCGACCTGGAACTCGGCTGAGGTCACTGGCACTTTTGCGTCAAGCACCGGCATTTGAGAGTCAATGCTACTGAAGGCGCGTGCCTGGAAAGGGGCACAGGGAGGGGTGTGGGCAGGTAGGGGAGTCAGCCGCCGCAGGCAGCGAAAGGCCGAACTACATGACTGCGGTGCACAACACGCACGCACCGTTGCAGATGGAAGGCGCTGCACTCGGCCGCTGACCATACCCCCACTGAGGTGGCGAGCGACCACTTTCAAGCCTGACTTGAAACGGAGAGCCATTGTTCGCTCTTGGTGTGCAACGACAGCCCCAAAGCAACGCACCAGCGACATCCGAAGCATCGGGATGCACACTGCTTGCGACGGAAGAAAAAAGATTGCACGAATTGACGATGATGAATACACATACTGGTACACTACGCACTCGCACAAATGTACACTCGGGGGTTGTCGATGATGTTTGTGACGACGTTTCTCGCGCGGTCTGGCAGCAGCTGGTAGGAGGATGGGAAGGCGGTCTTCAGCCACACCGACGCCGAACAAACCGCAAAGAAAGCGCCGCAGAGGTCGTGGACAAGCACCCTGTGATCGCAAGGCCAAGGCAGTACGGCGGACTGCAGCAGCGTCTAGCCCACCGCCCGCAACAGCATCGCGCACCGCTGCACACGCAGCGAATCAGCGTCCACCCGAGCTGTGCCTGTGGACGCGATGGTTTCACATGCTCGACTCCGCGTGGACATTCTGTGTCAAAGCACGACTTCCTCGATCTGTGAAGGTGGTGCTGTCACTGGCATGCCAGCTACGTGCTCATGCTGGTGTCGTCGACAGGGGGAGCTCGGCAGGTGATGGCCACAGTGCCAGCAAGCCGCGTGCTTCTGGCAGCGTCGACGCTGACCACGGCGATTGCGATTGTCCTCGCGATGACGGCATGTTTCTTGACGTTCGCACAGAGGCAGTTCGGTTGTTTCGCTTGCACACTGTGTTGCCACGGCTGGTACTCGTGGCACAGCCTCCCAGCACCGCGCCGAAGCTGGTGTCAACACACGGCGGTTCCCACCCCACCTCACAGGCTTGGGGTGGTGCGTATGCAACTGTTGGCGAAGGGCGTAGTAGTAGTAGCAAGGGGGACCACGCTGCCGCCGCGCCGCCGCCCACGTCCAGTGCTGGCAGTGCAGCTGGACAACCCCCGCCCCCGCCCCCGGTGCCGGCACCGCCGTTGCACCAGCCACCACCGGACTGGTGGCTGTCCGGCGTCGTTTCTTTCAAGCCGGGCGGAGCGGCGTCTGGGAGGCAAAAACGGCTCAGCGCTCTTGAGAAGGGGCTGCGTGGATGTGCAACCATGCCGGCCTACCACGATGCCACGCCGGCGGAGGGAACGCATTGTGCCTCGCCGAAACACAGTGGCGATGCGAAGCCGCCACCACACACAAACCGCGACAGCGGCGACCTGGCCACACTATCTCTTCCACCTGGAGCACCGCTGCCTCATGGTGAAAGCGCGGGCCCATCCAAGCTGCGCCGTCGCCAACTGCTCCTCCCAACGCCGACGTTTGGCGTGCACGGATCACACGCGAAGGCCAGTGGTAGGTTGTTGGCGCGTCGCTTTCGTGCGGACGACCGTGCCGAATGAGCCATTCATGTGCGTGTGGTGATTTGGTTTTGTGTCCCAGGCCCCTCGAGTGCAAGCACTGCACCACCCACTGCACAAGGAAACGCTTCACACGCCGTTGCCGCGTGCTTGTCCAGCCAAGCCACGCATGCGTCCCAGCTGTTGGCCACTCTCCAAGCCCAGCCCTTCTATCGAGCACAAGCTGAAGCCATTCGCTCACTACCCCCACGTGCTGCTGTGTTTGGTGATGTGGCAACTCTGTCAAGCGTTCCACAGCCCATCCGTGTTGCCTTGCTTGCGCAAGGCATTCGCCAGCTCTACCGGCACCAGTCCCTCGCGTTGCGGGCCTTACGTCGCTGCAACCGGCACCCACGGTTGACGCGGCACGTCGTCATGACCACGTCCACCTCGAGTGGTAAATCGCTTGCCTACAACATCCCGGTGCTCTCGCGCATGTTGTCAAACCCACACACCACGGCGCTGTACATGTTCCCTACCAAGGCGCTGGCTCAGGACCAGCTCCGGGCGCTGCAGGAGTTGATTGACGCGTCACCGCCGCTGTGTGCAGCCGCTGTTGCACACACGTACGACGGCGACACCCCGTACCACGCACGCCGTAGTGTGCGCGACACGGCGAACATCTTGTTCACGAACCCGGACATGCTCCATGCGTCGCTGCTACCGCACCACCAACAGTGGGCGCGGTTCTTTGGCCACCTTGCGTTTGTGGTGTTGGATGAAGCCCACACGTACGTGGGGGTGTTTGGTGCGCACGTGGCACTGGTGTTGCGCCGTGTGTTGCGCATCGCAGCAGCGTACGGCGCTCGACCCCAGGTGGTGTGCTGCACCGCCACCATCGCCAATCCGGTGCAGCACTTCCGCGCGCTCGTGCCCGCCAGTGTGTTTGCGCACCGTTGGAAGGTGGGCACTGCGTCATCCGGATGGCTTGTGCCGCGTTGCGGGTGCAGCCACATCCCAACCCACCACATGTGCCAAGCGTGCACCGTCCGTGCCAGCACGTGGCGTGACGACGGTGGCGCGTGCCAATGCCACTGTTCCGATGATGGTGCCGTGCCCAGTGCGCGTGGCAATTCTGGTCGACCCCAGCAGACGACAGCGCGGGAGCCTGGGTGCGTTTGCATGGGAGCCACCGCTAGCAGCGCTACTGGTTCACATCCGAGCACCATGGTCGGTGGCGTTGGAGCACATGCACACCCTCGCGCCGTTGCGTGTCAGGAAGGGTGGGGCGACGCTGTGACCGTGATCACGGCACATGAGGATGGGTCTGTTGCAGGGCGACGCACGCTCGTATTGTGGAACCCTCCGCCTGTTGAACACACATCGCCGCCACCTCCACCGCCACCGCCACCACCACCGCATCAGCACCAGGATCAGTCACGAGTGCGTCGATCGCGTCGACGAAGGTCGGCGAGGGTGCGGGCATCTGCTGCAACGACACAACACCCTACTGTGACAGCAGACAGCATGCCACACAGTGCTAGTGGCGACGATGATCACCGCCACGCCGGTGGAGGGAGCAAGGCACACCCGAGCACTGGTGGGGGCAGTGGCGCGCCGATGCCATGTCTCGACGCCAGCTGCGCCACACAACCCTGCGGAGCTGCCGCAGCTGCCGCAGCTGCCGTTGCTGCGCCCCCACGCCCTGCCTGGCACGCTCGATGGGTGTCTGGCGACGACCCAGCCTACCCCCGCCGTCACAGCGCAGCGATGGAGGCCGCGCTCATCACAGCCGCCATCGTGCGGGCAGGGCGGTCTTGCTTGCTGTTTTGCAAGACGAGGATGGTGTCGGAGCGCCTGTTCATGATGGTGCGCCGCCTACTGCTGGAGGAGCCGGCCACGGAACACCTGGCGAACCTCGTGAAGAGCTACCGTGGCGGCTACGCGCCGGCGCGCCGGCGTGGCATTGAGAAAGCGCTGTTTCACGGCCACCTGCGCGCGGTGGTGTGCACCAACGCGCTGGAGCTCGGCATTGACGTGGGCAGCCTGGATGCGGTGGTCATGCTGGGCCACCCGGGCAAGGCGTGCAACTTCTGGCAACAAGCGGGTCGCGCGGGGCGGCGCCGGCGAGACGCGTTGGTGATCATGGTGGCGCACAACAGCCCGCTGGACCAGTACTACGCGCGGCACCCCGGCGCGATGTTTGGTGGCACGCCAGAAACGGCGGTGGTGAACCTGCGCAACACGAACATGATCGCCTCGCACGTGGCCTGTGCGGTTGCGGAGTTGCCCATGTGCCCTGCAGACGGCGCCACCTTCTTTGGGTGCGCCGCAACGCACGTGGCGTGTGCTCGGCTGGCGTCGCGACGAATGATCACGCCAGTGCTGTCCACACCAGAAGAAACAGGACGCACGCCGGGTGTGGATCAGTGCCAGTGCCGGCTGTCCGGTGCCACTGCCACCGACACGCACCGTGGGCAGCGTCAGCGCCATCTCCATCCCCAGTGCAGCGATGTCGTGGTTGGTTGGAACATCAATCGTGTGTGCGTGACCCCCCCTCAGCCATGGGATGCTGTGAGCCTTCGCGCCATTGGGGAGCAGTACAAAGTGGTGGATGTTGGTAACGGTGGCGTGGAAGTGGATTCGCTTGACGCACGCCATGCCTTCTTCAAGGTGTATGAGGGCGCCGTGTATTGGAACGCGGGGGTGAAGTACATCGTCGAGGATCTAGACTTGGTTCATCGTCTTGCGAGGGTGCGTGCATCACGCTGCGAGTACTACACTGTACAGGTAAGGAGCGGGGTGGTGTCGCGGAACGGAACGCCATTCCGTTTGTGCTTTGCATCACGCACGCATCAACGTGCCAGCGCGACGTGACCCACGTGAACAGCCAAGTGCGGCTCAAGTCTCAGCAAACATCCCACTTTGGAAGGGTCCAGATCATGTCCAAGGTGTACGGATACCGCAAGCTCCACTCCCGCACCCACCAGGTCATGGAAGTGAAAGACGTCATCCTTCCTGCGCTGGAGTTCACTTCCTTTGGGCTTTGGATCGATCTTCCCAATGCTCTGAAAACCCATGTGGAAAGCAAGGGGTGGGACATGCTTGGCGGGACTCACGCGGCATCCCATGCGGTACGTCGTTTGGTGTTGTACCATGCATACGGCCCTTCCCGCGTGAATAAGGGTGGCGTAATCACGGTCGTGTGCCCACAGATCATGTCTGTAGTGCCGATGTTTGTCATGTGTGACCCGGTGGCTGATCTCGGAACAGAGTGTCCCAGCCCATACCAAGTAAAGTACGTCGTGGGATCGCCCCACTGGGCTTGTGTCGCCTGCGCAGTGTGTCCAGCGGCTCCAGCCTCAGATGTGTCAATGCCGCTTCATGCAGGGCTCGACCGCTGCGACTCATTGTGTTTGACAAGTGGGAAGGCGGTAATGGGGTGTGTCAAGTGGCGTTTGACTCCCTCGCAGCCATGCTGAGTGCAGCGCTCGACCTCATGCAGGGGTGCTCTTGTCAAGAGGTGGGTGAAGCACTCACGCGAGAGGGTGGTGCCACCGCGTGTCGTGCCTCACCAGACCCCACCTTCCCAACAGGGATGCCCTGCGTGCTGCCTCAGCCCAAACTGCGGTGAGCATAACTATGTCAGTGATAAGAGAGCTGCGGTGGCCATTCTTAGCCATCTGTGCCGTGCGACAGTGCAGCGAGCGCAGGAGTCGTAACACCGTTCATGTGGGCCCCGCTAGCGCTTCGAGTGGAGTGAAAGTGTCGTATGCGTGTATTTGTCATATCCATATGTTTGGTTGTCGTCACAATCCGAATGTGGAAGTATGCTGCCGCGTGTTGGGTTGCGGATCCGCGCCACCGTCAGCAACACCACGTCCAGCGGAGTTGCGCCTGTGCACCAGTCACACGCCGCGCGTCACGTTGCTGTCGTCCCTGGCACTGTGACAAGCGTACGAACAGTTGGCACCCGTTGGGCGCTGGTGCACATTGGAAGCCGTTGTCAACCGTGCCAACCGAGTGCGCACACTTGGCTTGGGGCCTGTCCGCGGCTGCAGTTGTGAGTGTGTGGGGCCCCGCGCGTGACCCATATCCCCACTCCGTCCCCTTGCGGGCACTCTTCGCTGCGGACCCTGGTCAAGTGGCTCTGTTCCCCGCTTCCACATCCGCCACATGGCGCAACGCAAGGCCCGCCGTGGCACTGTGGCCACGGATGACCTCGCTATCGCGGCAGCTGGGGTCAGACCCGGCGTTAGTAGCTCCCCCAAGCCCATGACCGCGGGGGCCACGCTGTTGTTCAGCACCCACGAGCCACTTTGTGTGGCGCAGTACGCCGGATTCTCCAAGAAGGGGTTTGCGTCGTACAACCGTGACAAGAAAAACCAGGACCGAGGGGTGTGGGAGTTCGATGAGGCCACCGGCGCGTTGATGCTGTGCGTGTTTGATGGGCACGGCCCCGTTGGTGAAAAGGTGTCGGCCCTGTTCAAGAAGAACATGCCGCTGTATGTGTTTACAAAGATTAAGGCCGGCGTCAGCGTCGCAGAGGCGCTGCGGTATGGTTTGGAGCAGACAGAGAAGGACTTGTTTGCAGGTGGGTAGTGGGTTGGTTGTGGGTTGTGGGCTGTGGGTCGTGGGTGTGGTTGCATGTTGTGTACGTACGTACGTACGTATGTATGTATGTATGTATGTATGTGTGTGTGTGTGTGTGTGTGTGTGTGTGTGTTGTGTGGGGTGTGGTGTGTGTGTGGGTGTGTGTGTGTGTGTGTGGGTGTGTGTGTGTGTGTGTGTGTGTGTGTGTGTGTGTGTGTGTGTGTGTGTGTGTGTGTGTGTGTGTGTGTGTGTGTGTGTGTGTGTA
>Ga0213833_1002260_pt1 | contig 12592 bp, 15 predicted proteins | sample SWATP21_FD_160575 | JGI IMG/M metagenome (GOLD analysis project Ga0213833, IMG submission 160575) | Coastal seawater microbial communities from Marineland, Florida, United States - SWA TP2 #1 | ecosystem: Environmental > Aquatic > Marine > Coastal | place: USA: Florida | collected 2016-08-14
GGCAGGAGACGGAGACGGAGACGGAGACACGAACGATGATGCCGCGTCCTCCGACTCATCTGCTCCGCCCGACACCTACTACGGCTCCTCCGATTCCTCTGGCGATGACGCACAGGTGGTGACCCCATGGAGGGCACGCCGACGTGGTGCAGGTGCTACCAGGCCACATGGTGCGGTACGGCAGGCACATCGTTCCCCTCACAGTGGTGCCACGCTCCGACGGTCGGCCTCCATGGTGCCATCCAGGGCCTCCGGTCGTTCTCCTGGCGTGTCGTCACCGTCTCGCCAGCGCACGCTGGGAGGTCGCAAGGTGGGACACGGCCTTCAACGAACCATGACATCAGCAGCCTCGCTGTCCGCGCACCTCTACAGCCCCGTTCGAGTCGGGGCCGCCAGTAGTGGTGGTGGCGGTAGCGGTAGCGGTAGCGTCGGTAGCGGTGGCCACAGTGGTTCATCCCGGCACCCGCGTCGATCCCAGTCACGCATGCGCATCATGACGGACCTGCAACAGCAGCCGCAGTCTCGTCGCGGCGGAAACATCGCCTCTGTCGTTGGCAGCGCTGATGCAAGAAGCCCCGCCGGCGCTGCTGCGGAGTTGGATGCCTCCACCCCCACCTCATCTCTGTTTGCGGGTGAGGGGGGGTCCGCGTGGCTAGGCGCGTCACCAGCGTCTCGACGCCACCATCGACGCCGACACGACAGTCGCCGCGGCCTGCACGCTTCACCCACCTTTCCAAGCGGTGGTGGTGGAAGTGGCAGCGGCAGCGGCAGTGACAGTGGCAGTGGCAGTGGCAGTGGCAGTGGAACACCGCTTCGTCGTGTTGTGTCTGTGTGGGACACGGACACACACGCACATGCCGCACGCGCCAGCGACAGCAAAACTGCTTCCCCCCATGCCATGAAGCGCGTTCCCAGCCGGGCTGCACAACAATGGGGCGACAGCTATTGGACGTCCAAGTCCGCGCTGGCCCGAGCGTCTTCCAAACGGCTTGTGAAGGACCGCAGGACACGTGGTGGTGGTGGTGCCATGCCTGCCGATGCGGCGGGGGTGTCGTCGTATGCCGCGAAGCGCAGCCTTGGAGGTGGAGATAGTGTCACTGGTCGAGCTCTATCCGCCTTGCAGCAGCAACAGCAGCAGCAGCAGCAGCAGCAGCAACAGCAGCCTCGGCACTCGTCTCCGTTGCCATCTCATGCCACGCGCGGCTCCCATCGCAGCATGCGCTCGGGAGCCGGGGCACCGGGACGTTTCGGACGGTACCAGTTTGTGGACAGCTCTCTCGTTGCCACCGGGGCGGGTGTGGCTCCACAGGCGTCCGTGGAGTCGTTCCTTGACTCACCCGCTTCGTCGGCCTCCATCCGGCGTGTTCACAGCAACAGCAGCCATAGTGGCGCCCTGGCCGATGAAGGTCGCGGTGACACCACATCCGACATGCAGTCGGAACTTCAGCGCGGGCTTGCGGTGCTCGACGCGGTGGTGTCGGCGCAAAAGACCGCAGCGGCAGTGCAAGAGACAGAAGCCCAGACCGCCCCAGTCAAGCGCCACAAGTATGTGGCGCCCAAAGCGTCTTTGCTGTACATGTAGGCCGCAGTGCTGGTGGAGAAAAGAAAAAAATAGAAGAGAAAAAGAAACGGAGGGGCGGGGGGAACTGATACCTGGGTCGGGCTTGAATCAGGAATCAAACTGACGGTGGACAAGCCCGTCTTGGGGGTAGTAAGAACGACGAAACGACTAATACACACATGGCGCAACTTGTTGCTCGGGTCGCCACAACAAGAGTCGACAGCGCCTGCTGGATGGATGGGTGGATGTAGAAACTCATGATTGCTGAATCGTGCTTTGGCACTTGCAACGCTGTCCGCAGTTGTCGCTGCCTTGAGCAACAAGGAATCCTGGCTGACTATTAGCCAGTGACGAACAGCACAAGCGTACACATGTCTGCCACAGTCGTTTGCGTTGCCGCTGTCGCCGTTGTCGCTGCAGCACTGCTGGCCGCGGTACATGTAGTGTGGCAATCGCGGCGACGGCTGAAATCAGCACAGCGCGCGCCACCCACCGTCGCTGAAGTGGAGCACGATGTTGAGCAACAAATTGCACTGGACGACAGTCGCAAAGCAGTCATCCGTCGCATCGTCACCCACGTGTGCGCCTGCTGCAACGCCGAGCGCGCGAGCTTGGACACGGGCGCAACCATTGGTGTGGTTGCCAACCCGCGTATGAGCACGCTGCTGTTGGCGCGCAAGGGCGGCGGAAAAACCGAACTGCTCTCGCGCGTTGGGCAAACTCTGCACAGCAACGGCGTGGTGGTCGTGTACGTCGATTACACCACGCTCAGCGGCGCACTGAAGCTGCCGTCCGTGGCACTTGCGGAGACATTGGGCGTTTCCGCTTGCACGGACAGGACGCGCCGCTTCCGGGCCATCAACAAGGAGTTGGTGCGGCGCGGCACCGCGGCCTTGGTCATCGTGGACGAGGTCCACGTCATGTTTTATGGGGACTGCACGAACACAGCGGAGGTGTGGGCGGAGCTGGGCCACCTTGGGTGTGGTGCTGCCTCGCGCGTGGCGTGCGTTGTGACAGGCAGCAGCACCCACACCCGGCGCTTGCTGTTTGGCAAGTACAGCGCCGATGATTCGGCCGCGTTCGCATTCACCCATTACAAAGGGAGGGACCTGAATGAAACGAAGTTCACCCCCGTCTGGATTCACCCGTTCCTCCATCCAAACGATTTCGTTGAGCTTGTCACAATGATGCGGCAAGGGCTCAATCAGCCACAGACAGCGATGACACCCGAAGAGACAGCACGACTGTATCTGGAGACGGGGGGCATGCCCCTTCGTGTAAGAAACGCATTGGAGTGTGCTGGTGATACCCACGCCATGGGACTTCGCGGGTTGGCGAGGGACATTGCAGAGTTTGCGCTGCTGAAGCGAATCTACAACAGGACGCAAGAAATGCTGCTGGCACACGGAGATGCCGGAGATGCCGCGGGGATGGACACTGACAGCAGCACCGACAGCGATGTCGCCCGAGCATTGGGACCACTGTACCAATGCGTGCGCGCATCTCCGTCGTTCGAGAAGTGCGTCCCAGAACTGTACAACCTGGCTGACTGTGGGTACATCACAATGCGGTTCACGCCAGACTTGCAGCGTTTGGTTGCGCTCAGCAGCCCCATGCTGTTCATGCAACTCAGCGACATGGACTTGTCCCCTGCGGAAGTGCTGGCCCTTCGATTCCCTGGTCAGCATGAGCACCTGGCCGAGATGGTGGCGTGGAAGTGTCTGCGTGCCTCGTTGGCCCCGTGGTGCGGTGGGGCAGCCGACGAAGCACCTTGCCCGTTGGCGTTGGAACTCCATCCCGACCCACCGCACAGCAGATCGGTGCCAGCGTATCTTGTGCAACACGGGGTGACCCTGGTCACGCGTGGCAACATGCCCCGTGGGGTGGTGATGAAGGAGTTGTACGAGCACAGGGACTGTCGGGGGGCAGATTTCGTTGTGGTGAGGCAGGAGGGCGACCAGCACATCGTCACACGCATGCAGCTGAAACTGGGCACGGGATCCATGCAGGGCGATGCCTTTAATGGGTTGGTGCAAGCCTTCCGCATCCACAGGGACGCTGTGACCCCGCTGTACACTGCGGCGCTCCGCGTCGACGCATCGTGGATGACGATCCAAGAAGTATTGGTGACCACCAAGCAACTCACACCCGCCCAACGTCAGGAGCTTGCCGCCGCGGGCATTCTTGTCAAACATGCGGGTGACTTGAAACGTGACGTGTGGCCGCGCTGCGTGCGTTGTCTTGGCAAACCCTATCGCTAGGCTGGCTGTAGCTTCAGCAGAAGCAGCAGCGGAAATCGCGTGGCATGGGGGAACGAAGGTGAGCAGCTGGCCACTCCCACACCCTTCCATGCCACGAGCGCCGCAGCGAAGAAGCTCATTGCTTTGCTCGATCGAGCGCCAGCAGTAGAAACAGCACCTGGAGCGCAACGGCCGTTCACGGACGGTCCACACCACTTTCGTGGCCAAGAACAAGTGGCAGGTCATGACTCTCACGGAGTGCACGTTTGAGGAGGAAGGAGTCCGTACAGCGCCTGTAGTGCGTGTGTGTGCATGATGGATGGACGGAGGATGGATGGGCAGGTGGGTGTAGAAACTCGTCACGAGACGTGTGATGCATGCATGCGCAAACAACACCTGAGGCCAAAGTGTATCAAGTCAGCACACGCATGTTGAGGTTGCAGAGGAAGCTGGTTCACGAAAAGGCCACTCCCGACACATACTTGGCATTCGCAACACCGCAAAGCAAGCAGGAACAAGCACTCGCGCACATGTCAACAGCACGTGGGGCAGGACAACCCATCCTACCCAAGCACACCCACACTCTCCCACAACACTGATGAACTCCCGCCACTTCCACCACCACCAACCGACATCACAACAGCTGCAACGAAGCAAGCATAACAGCCACTATGAACATGGAAAAACTGGACCGAGGCCGCTCATGAAAGCGAGGGAAAGTCCTCTTGGCTCTCCAACTTGGGCGGTGGACGAGAGGGCACCCGGGATGGAACAGCTGATGGTGGTGCAGCAGGTGCTGATGCAGCAGCATCGCTGCTTGTGGCAGCGCGAGAGCTGGCACCACTACGCCTGGTTCCACTCGCCACCCTGTTGTCCCGACGTCCACCTTCCCTCGCACCGCCACTTCCACTTCCACTGCCACGTTGTTGAGCCGCGTTGCTGTTGCTGCGGCTGCTGTTGTTGCTGTTGTTGTTGTTGCTGCGGCGGCGGCGCTGCTCCCTAGCTTGTCGCTCGGCTTGTCGACGGTCAGCATTCGCTTTCTGCCGGGCCTGCTCCTTCGCCACCACATCCGCAATCGCCTTCTCTGTCGCCTCCACGGCCTCCATGGTGGGTCCGAAGATCTCCACGTAGCTTTCCTTCGGTGCCGGCGGCCCCAGCTCGGACTGGTCTTGCAGCGTGACCTTTGATCCATGCGCGGCCTCCAACCCCTTGATGGTGGAGCCCTGGGCACCGATGATGGCGCCGCGGCACTTGGTGGGCACCATGATGCGCTTGTTGGCCTGCATGCCCTTTGGCAAGCGCTGGCACAAACACAAAACCACACACAAACCAAACAACGCGAGGCAAACGACGTGTCAACAACACAACCGCAACGTGGCAACCACGCGAATCGTGTGTGTGACACGATCCGACGCGCACACGACACACAGTGTGGTGCAATGGACATGACACCACCCAGCGCAACACACAGCAGGCACAGAGCATGAGCAGAACAAGATCCCCATGGCCACCCAAACACGTGCGACTCACCCGCCGCCTTCCACGAGACGCGTTGGATTTGTGGGACTGCTTGGACTTGGTCGACGACACAGAGGAGGTGGACGCGGCACGTGCTCGGTTCGGAGTGCCTGCTGCCGATGCTCGAGGACCGCCACTGCGGCGGGCACGTGAACGCACCGGTGGTGCGGGCGCAGCCAAGCCCCAAGCACCACGGTTCTTGCTGGGAGCACCCGGTGCAGGAGCAGTCGGCGCAGCAGGCGCAGCAGGTGGAGGTGTAGCACCCGCTTCCACAGTCGCTTGGGGCACCACGGCCTCTGCAGAAGCCGCAACAGGCGCAGAAGTGGCGGACTCTGCTGGAGCGGCCGACGCTGCTGTGACTGGGGCCGGGGCTGATGCTGATACTGGTGCTGGTGCTGGAGCTGGTGCTGGTGCTGGTGCTTTCACTTTCGCTTTCGCCGGCGATACCGCAGCCTTGGAAGAGGAGGAAGGCTGTGGAGCTGCTGTGGCTGCTGATGTTGCGGGTACTGGTGCTGGTGCTGGTGCTGGTGCAGCCGCGGCTCGGGCAGAGCGTGTCACCGCCGCCGGGGGGCGACTTGTTGTTGCTGGTGGAGCCGCGCCGCTGGCACGAACAGCAGAGGCGGCGACCTGAATGTCGACAGCCCACAGTGCCTGCATGGAGCCCAACTTGACCCGCGTGGAGCCAACAGCCAACGGGAACTGCTCGTTGGGGCTGAGGACGATGTAGACGTGCTCATGTGACGGGTGCACCACCACCTGGTTGCCTTGAATCGCCAGGGTACACGCCACCGTTTGACCCTCCGCACGTCCGCCAGCAGCACCAACACCAGCACCAGCACCGCGACGCGCTGCGGGTGGGGACGACACCACCAGTTTTCCAGCGGGCGTCAGCGACACCGTCGCACCATCACAGATGGGTCGAGCAGAGCGGATGTCGCCTCGCGGAGGAACAAGAAGAAGCTGCCCACTGTAGCACACGTCCATATGTATGGTGTTCACACACAGCAACAACGAAGGCGACGACAGGCACAACAGGGGGCATACAACAACACACCAATGCCCAGCCAGTTACACGCGCGTTAGCACCTCGCCGCTGGGTGGTGGCCAAAAAAAAAAAACGATTCCAAGTCCAGTCGGGACGAGCACACGCAACAGCACAGCAACGCACCTGGCTTGGGGAACGAGTCGCAGCGCAGCCGCCGCCATGGCCCGAGCGTTGTTGGGGCGCAGCACGTCTCCGATCAGCAGCCAAGACCAGTGCTGTAGCGCTGCGGGCGACGTGAGTTGGACAAACGTGGACACCATCGCCGGGCACACGTTGTCCAACACAAACTGGCTGTCGCTCACGTTCCATCTCACCGAGCAGTGGTGCTCTCGAACCACCGGCGGCTTGCGGGGATCGGTTGGGACTGGAAAGTGCACGTGCGAGTCCGCCGACGAACCGATGGTGACATAGAGCGAATTGGGATGCTGGCTTGCTCCGTTGTCCACATCCTCCACGCGCCATCCTTTCCCTTCCCGCACGCCTTGCGTCAGCTGCACATGCGTGAGTGTTGTGTTCATGTTCATTGCCCACCACCACACAGCACACGCCCAGCCCAGCACACCAAACCAAACAAACGGCACCAATCCAAACCCAAACGCGGTCAAGAACTGGTGGGACAGGTGGCACCTAACGACAACAACGCGTCGCGCGCCACCACGATTGATAGACGCACCTTTGTGATGGTCAGCAGAGGCGGAAACTGCGGCTCCAAGCTCGCCCGTACGGCAGCCCCAGTCGAGGCTGGGCGCGGGGTGGGTTGTTTGCCTTGTGGGGCGTTGTTGTGTGCACGTGGTGGCAAGGTTGGCAGCTTGAAATCTGGCGAGAGGGAGACAGCGTGAGAGAGACAGCGAGAGAGAGAAAGACAGAAGCGAGAGAGAGACAAAGAGACAGAAAGCGAGACCGCGGGAGAGTGTAGGAGCAGGCAAACGGCGTGAGTACAAGGAGCAACACAGCCCGTGACCAGGCACGAGGAACCCAAACCAGAGAGTGTCGACACGGAAGCGGGACGGCATACATGCACCGCCTGCAGCACACGCACCCCCGGCACGGCACACGCACCTGGAGACCTCGCCTTTTCCACAGCAGACGGAGAAACACCCAAGGCACCCAACTTCAACGCCGCCTGCTTCCACTCGTACTCGGCATCCTCGGCGCTGATGGCTGGCGGCGCATACCCGCGGCGGTAGCGCTTGCGACGAGGCAGCTGGTCATGGTACGAAGCGGCATCACGAATGGCAGCCTTCGCCAGGGCCAGCGCCTTGTCCTCGTCACCCCTACGAGGTCTGTTGACCGCCCGCAACGTCGCGTCGGGTGTCAGGAAGCGTGGAAGCTCCAAGATGAGTCGGCTCAACGTTGCCAGGTTCAGTGAAGCAAGGGAGCCCGCTGCAAGGGCCTTGACGGTGGGCACATCGAACTTGGCGTCGAGGACAGCGCCAAATCGTGCGGTCAGGGCAACCCCGTTCTCGCCGGAACCCGCCCACGTCGAGCCACCGCTGGCGTCCCAGTTGAATGCGAAGATGCGACGCAGAGCACGCGTCGCAAGACTCTCGAACGCGGTGGTCAGATGGCGAAACGCGCGCCTGATGCACACACATGCCGCAAACACGAAAGATTGTCACAACGCGGTCACGAATGCGCAAAGCTACCCCGCAGCCCTCCACTCGACGGGAGCTGCAGGCGCCCGCAAGGTTACAACATGCACGATAGCATCACACTCCACGCACTCATCCGCGCTCTCTGTTGTTGTGAGAGGCGTTGACGCCATGACAACGCAGGATCAGCTTGGGCAGACACGCAGACCACGACTCTCTCAACAAGTGCCCGCAGCACGACAATGCAAGCAAACGTCACACCCTGCGCTGGTGGATCTTGCAAGCAAACAAAAAAGGATGCCTTGCTACACGTATGCTGCGGCGGGTCAGGGGTACTGAGCCAGACGGACGACAGCAGCAAAAGCACCAACAAAGGGGAGGGGGCGGAAGACTGAAGTGTTGAGCACGGAAGCAAAAGAACTCCTGCAAGTCACCCCAAGTTCCACACCATGTCCGCCAGCAGCATGACCAGCTCGGACGGGACTCGAAAGACTGCTCAAATCCATGTTGTTGCCTGGGATACTCGGTACGGTGTGGTGTTTGCCGAAGGCCAACTGGTGCAGCAAAACGAAAGTGTACTTACTTAGGTTATAGCCTCAGTCAACCCAAAATCGAAACAGCCCACAAAACAAACGAGGGGAAGGGCATCGCAGGTGAACTCACCCCAAAGCACGAAAAAAGCTATGCCGAGGAGCCGTACACGGGATGATCCACACTCAAGCTACGGTATCCGTCATCGGCTTGGATGTTCTTGCCTGGCTTGCGTGCGAGACCCTTGGACGCCTCATTCATGACAAACCCGACCAGGAGAGCGGAAGCGAGCACACAGCAAGCAAAGCCGTTGGCCCACTTGTCGGTAGGTGCCGTGTATGGAACATTAACACCGGTCTCCCACGTGATCCGCTGGCGATCCATGGCACCGAGAGCACATGCCACAGTGACAGCCACAAAAACGGCGATACCGAGGAACTTGTGGATGGGCAGAGCCATGAACCGCATCCAGCCAGGAGTCATGGGGAACACAAAGCCGATGACACCTGCGCACCACTGAAGGCCGAACATGACAATTGCCGCCATGCCGACGACGGAGTGAACAGAGTACAAGTTTGGCAGCTTCAATGCGCCGTGGAACTGCCAGATCAAGTACACGGCGGTGGCAGAGCATGCAAAGGCGCAGGTGTGGAGGAACAAATGGACGCCCTTGCGCATCTTGTGACTCCCTGGGAACATTCGGAAGGCCATGATGGCATTGAACATGAACCCAACAAAGGCAACCGTGTTCAGCTGTGTGGGTACGAATGAATGTACACAAGTGCACACCAAGTGTTAATCACGCGAGTACGAATGGAGACACAAGTAGCACCTCGCAAGACCACCATGGCACACGTACCACGGCATGGTACTGGTAATAGTTGTACTTGGGCACATCAAGTGTCGCCAACGGGCCCTTGTACTTCGTCAAATAGATGAGCAGCACAATGATGGTCCCGATAATCGCAAGCTCTGCCATAACAAAGCCCAGCTTGCGCATGGAAGACGGCGGGGGGTGCTCCTTTCCCATGTTAACAACCTGTACAAGTGAAACGGTGGGTGTTGTCTCGGCCGTGCTATGAAGACTTGCAGGTGTGTCTGGGATAGCACTGACGCTCGCTCAAGTGTGGCACGAATCTGTGCGCACCGCAAAAAACCTTTGCGCTGCGGGACTGCGCGCAGTCTGTGACGCTCGGGTCACGCCATTCTAACACATTTTCGATCTTTTTGATCTCAGACCTCCTCGCAACGGCCATCCAGCTGTTACAGCCGCCTCGCCCTTTTTTTGGTGGCGCTGGGCAGAAACTCAGCTGTTACTGCCCCCAGTGATGGATTTGGCTCCTTGACCGAGCGTGGTTTTTTCCTGTGTCGGCTCGAAGCGCTAACGGACTGCAGCACGCGGTTGTGCGAAGGGATACCTTGCCCCCAGCTTGCGCCCTGACAGCGGCGCATCTGTGTTGATCTAGGGGTCACGTGGCCTCTAGGTGCGTTGTTGGAAGCAACCGTGTCGGTGGCGGCTGGTGGTGCTGCTGGTTGGCATTGCTCTCCGAGCTTCACCCAATCAACCTCCTGATTGGCGCTCGCTCCGACTGCCTGTGCGTGAACGCAGGCCCCAGGTGTCGTTCTGGTTTCGCATACTTCCACAGAACACACTTCAAGCGCTCGCAGGAGTGTCATTGCCGACGGCCATTGCACGCGCGCACGTCTGCTCAGCCGTAACGCCCGTCGCATCTTTCCGGAGGGTTGCGGGCCCAACATTTGTTTGGTCGGTTGCGGCTGCAGTTACCTCCGCCAGGCACAGCACTAGGCCGTGTCTGGTCAGAGCTGTGGTCGCTACCTGGTCACAATAGAGAAGCGGTGTCCAGTGCCACTCCTGTCAACGGACTCCCCTCTGCCAGCTGTTTTGTGGCCTGCCATGGCTGTTGCCTTTTCTGTGGCTTGACGTGTTGAGAGTCAGACACATCTTTGCATTGCGCCGGCAGTGCTCGCCCACCGATCCAACCGTCCCATCCAGGCGGCGTACCGTTGGTCGTGTGGAGCCTTTGAGCGGTGCTCAACTCGCTTTCCGCAAGCCGGGTTGCACCACACACACCTCCAGGTGGCAACCACCACACCCACGACGCCATGGAGCACAAAACCAACACGGTGAGCGAACCGCGACCCCGGCTTAGTGGCGGCGGTCCACCGGGATCATCAACAACGCCAAGTTCCCATGGTGGCGGCGCAAGTACGCACCACTTTCACAAACATCGTGCGGATAGCTTGCTCAAGATGCTGGGTCGAAAACCCGGAGACCCAGAGCCCGATGAGGAAGCAAAGAAGCACCAGCTTGTGCGTATGCAGGCGTGCGGCTTGTGCCTTGTGTGTGTGCGCGCGCGTGCGTGTGTATGTGTGTGTTGTGCGGCCAAATGGTGCACACGCCTGCGCGGTGCGGTGCAGCTGCGGATGGCGCTCACCCACTCGCTGCTTTTGTGATGCACGCCCCTGTGGTTCTTGTTCTTCCCCAACACCAGAAAAACCGCACAGAGTTTCAGGAGAAGTCGCTGTTCTTCCTCACACTCGAGAATCCGGTGCGACAGTTTTGCATTCGGGTGGCGCAGAACCCCTGGTTCGACCGGACGGTGATCTCCTTGATCATCCTCAACTGCCTCGCGCTGTCCTTGATGGACCCGCTGGACGTGGACGGGACGTCGCTTCGCACCCGCATCGTCGAAGACAGCGAGTTGTGGTTCACGATCGCCTTCACCATCGAAATGGTGGTGAAGGTCGTCGCCCTCGGCATGGTGGGCAAGGGCTCGTACCTCAGCGACAACTGGAACTGGCTGGATTTCCTGGTCGTGCTCGTGGGCTGGGGTTCGCGCACACCGCTGCTCAGCAACGTGTCGTCGCTGCGCACATTCCGTGTGCTGCGACCGCTGCGCACCCTCAGCACCATCCCGGAGATGGCAGTGATCGTCAAGTCCATGCTCGCGTCCATCCCGGCCCTGTTCAACGTCTTCCTCCTGTGCGTGTTCATCTTCTTCATCTTCGGCATCATCGGCCTCCAGCTCTGGAACGGCGTGCTGCGTGGGCGGTGCGCGTACAACCACCCTGTGACGGGACTGCAGGTTGTGCAGGATGCCACGTTCTGTGCGCTGCCGTGTGACACGAGCGACACGTGCTCCCCCACCTTCGGCCACGACTGCGAGGCCGTCACGGTGCCGGTGTACAACGGAAGTGCGTGGGAGCAACTGTCGGCCGCCGCCACGTGCATCAACTATGAGAACCCGAAGTACGGCTTGATTTCCTTTGACAACATCGGCGTGGCGTGCATGACCATTTTTACCTCCATCACCTTGGAGGGCTGGGTGGACGTGATGTACGCCCTGAACGCCACCTGGGGCGTCAACGTCTTTGTCGTCATCTACTTTGTGCTCCTCATCATGTTCGGCTCCTTTTTCCTGCTCAACCTGGCGCTGGCCGTCATCTGGGACGAGTACGTGAAAGCCTCGGAGGCGTTCGAAGAGCAGCTCAAGGCCGACAAGGACCTTGCGGACGCCGAGGCGGTCGAGCGCAAGGCCGCTGCGGCTGCTGCCTCCGCTGCCACGCGCGAAGCCGGTGGTGGTGGTGGTGGTGGTGGTGGTGGTGGTGGTAGCGCCGCCGCGGCGTCCGCTTCCTCTTCTTCTCGCACCGGCGGTGGCCCCGCCACCATCGGTGCCGCGTCCTCTTCCTCCGCCCTGTCCGCGTCCGGGTCAGGCGCTGCCAACGCCGGCGGCGTGTTGGGCGCCAGTGGCAGTGGGCCCGCGGGCGCCTCGGCCACAGGAGGAGGAGGAGGAGGAGGAGGAGGAGGAGGAGGAGGTGGTGGTGGTGGTGGTGGTGGTGGTGGTGGTGGTGTGGGCGCCACGTCGGGGTTGAGTGGTACGGAGGCTGGTGCACCATCCAGCGCGGACGAGGGTGCAGGTGGCGTGCGCAATGCAGACGCCGCTGCCGGGGGCGCCATTGCCAACAACAACAACAACAGCAGCGCGGCTGACGCTGGTGCAGGTGGTGCCTTGCTCATCTCCGTGCGTGAGGCCAGTGGACGTGACCTGGGTGCCGCCGGCACCAACGCGGTGGCGTCATCCGG
>Ga0213833_1002262_pt1 | contig 12581 bp, 2 predicted proteins | sample SWATP21_FD_160575 | JGI IMG/M metagenome (GOLD analysis project Ga0213833, IMG submission 160575) | Coastal seawater microbial communities from Marineland, Florida, United States - SWA TP2 #1 | ecosystem: Environmental > Aquatic > Marine > Coastal | place: USA: Florida | collected 2016-08-14
TTGTACCTGCGCACAGCCCCAGCACAGCACAGCGCCACGGATGAGAACAGGACACAGCACTTGACACAAGAAACGAAACCACCGCAAACAAACAACAGCACACCACACACCACACACCACCCACCACCCCACCCACGCACAGGAGTCGCAGGGAGTCGCTCAAGTTGGCACCGCGCAGGAACGGCTCCAGGAAGCGGAACATGTCAATCACCAGGCGGTGCATCAACGCCCAGCCCTTTTGCTGCTTGGCTTGCAGCAGCTTGGGCATGAAGGTGCGGTGGGACACCAGCTCCAGCCACGCAAAGGCAAAGTTCGGCACGCGCGCCGGCTGCAGGGAGTGGAACACGGACGCGAAGCCGTGCAGCACCTGGAACTGCAGCGCCTCCATCGCCGGCTCAAACTTGCTCACGGCGTGGAGGATGTTGACAAACAGGCGGAAGTACGGGCGCTGGTCGAACCCGGACCCGTCGTTGCGCTGGGTCTCCGCGTCGCGCACCAGCACAAACGACGCCACCGCCAGGACCTTGGACAGCATGCCCAGCTTGTTCGGCGCCGGCTCCGCGTACTTCACCAGCAGCATCACCAGCTTGCACATCGCGTCGATGCCGTCGTAGCGCACCGTCGTCACGGGGCGCATCGCGGCGTCTGCCTTGGCCGCCGCCGCCGCCGCCGCAGCAGCGGCCGACGCCGCGGCGTCGTCCGCCCCATTCGCCTTGGCGGCCGCCGCCGCCGCCGCCGCGGCCGCCTTGGGCGACTCCTTTGCGACCGGCGCGGTGGCGGAGGCGAGGCAGATCTCGACGCACAGCTCCGTCATGACGCGGAAGAACCGGTCGGTGGCCTGCTCCGACGCCAGGACGCCGTGCTGCTGCAGCAGCTGCAGGTACTGCGCGTACTGCTTCTCGGCGGCGGCGGGGCTCTTCTGCGCCTTGGCGTGGCTCAGCACGCGCATCCACGTCTCTAACAAAAATAGCACGCCCTCCCGCACGCCGGCCGTGTTGGCGCCGCCACCCGGGCCCGCGGCCGCGGCTGCGGCGGCGGCGGACGTCGTGGCGTTGGTGTTATTGGCGTTGGCGTTGGCCACCCCACCCCCGGTGGTCGTCACACCCCCCGCGGTCGTTGACGTCGCCGCCACGCCGCCTGGTGTGGAGGAGGAGGAGGCGGACGCGGCGGCAGAGGCACCGGGGGCGCCGCTCGTGCCGGCTGCCCCCGCACCTGTCGCACCACCGGCGGCGGCAGCAGCCACAACACCGTCACCGACAGCGCCGTCCACACTCGCGCGTCCGCCCGACACACGTCCGTGCTGCGCCGCCTGTTGCTGCTGCTGCTGGTGCGCCTGCGCCTGCGCACGTGTGCGGATGTCGGTGAGCAGCTTGCGGAGGGCGGGGAAGGTGGCGTCGCCGCCGGGGCGCGCCGCGATGCCGGCCAGGGCGTCGAGGGTGGCGGAGAAGCGGCTGTAGTCGCACGCGTTCTCGATGACCACGGCACGGCGCAGGACGTCGAGCACAAACTCGACGGCACGGCCGTTGTTGCCGTTGTCCATGACCTTGGACAGGTAGTGGTCGTACTCGGTGAGGGACAGCATGTTGGAGCGCAGCAGGCCGATGACGACGTCGCGGTTGAAGCGGCGCTCCTCCGGCGAGTAGATCACCCACGTCGTGAGCTCCTTGCGCAGCGACTGGCACAGGTCCCGCACCGAGACCAGGACGGCGAGGTACACCTGCGACAGCAGGCCGTCGGAGGTTTGCTGGAACACGCGCTGGAACACGCGCTGGCAAAAGGCCAGCAGCCCCTCCTCGCGCTGCTGCGGCAGGGTCAGCAGCGCCGTCATACGGATGCTGTGCAGCATCTGGATGATCTCGTGGTCCTTGGGCAGCGACGACACGTTCACGCCCGGGTTCGCCGCCGCAAACGCGTGCACCGCACGGTCCAGGCGGTCCAGCGCCAGGTTGTACTCCTTCATGGCCTTGGCGATGGTGAGCGTCGGGCGTGGCACCTGGCCAAACCCGGCCGCTCCATGGGCGGGGCCAGCGCTGCCGCCCGCACCACGACCGGCACTGCCACTGCCACTGCCACTGCCACTGCCGTCAGGGCCAGCCCGACCGCCCGACGTGTGCACGCCACCGGTACCGGCACCGGCACCGGCGGGAACAGGGAGCGACGACGTCGAAGAGGAGGCAGTCGAGGAGGCGGACGCCGGGTTGGGGGGCGGCATGCCCGAGGAGGCACCACCACCACCACCACCACCACCACCCTGCGCCGCCGCCGCTGCTGCGGCAACACCAGCCGCCGCACCCGGCGGCACAGGGTGTCGGCGTTGGCGATCAAAGGCCTCGTACACCGCCAGCTGCTCCTTGGTGAGGCCGGCGCGGGCGGGGCGCAGCTCGGGCGGCAGCGCGGCGGGCCACTTGCGGCCATTGCTGTAGGCAGAGAGGTCCACCAGCGGCTGGCCGGTCTTGGCCAGGTGCTCCCGGCGCTGCGTCAGCACCGGCTTCAGCGCCTCGTCCACGCTCTTGATGGCCTTGTCCGTCGCCGCCTTCTCGATGATGAGGCACCCCAGCTCCAGGTTGTCGTTGGTGCACCCCATCACCGTGGCGTTCACCGCGCCCGTGTCCTGCCCCGCGGCCGCGGCGCGCTGCACCAGCATGTTGCGCAGGTGGTTGCCCATGCTCACGCGCAAGGGCTCCTTGCACGTCACAAGCGCGAGCGAGCCCGCCAGGTTGGCCACCATCAGGTGCGCCGCGCGCACCATCTTGTCCGCGTCCGGCTCCAGCGCAAAGTCCTTCTGCACCAGCTCGCGGGTGGTGATGCACGCGATGGTCACCGACCGTTCCACCACCGGCTGCACAATCTCGCGGATCGCACGGTCAATGGCGGGCGGCACCCACCGGGCCAGACCGGGCTGCGCTTGGAACAGCGGCAGGGTGGTCTGGATCTTGACGAAGGACCGCAGGTGCGGAATGACCGTCGCCTCGTTGTTGGCAGCACCCGCGCCACCCGCTGCCGCCGCACTCGCACTCGCACTCGTACTCGTACCCGCCACACCAGCACCAGCACCACCAGTAGCACCACCAGCAGACGCCTTCACACCCAGCCCTGCTGCCGTCACGCCGCCCATGGCGACACCACCCGCGGCGGCGGCGGCGGCGGCTACACCTGCTGCTGCTCCTGCTCCTGCTGCGCCGGCCACCATGAGACCGGCGGCACCAGCGGAGGCCATGCCACCCGCCGCACCACGGCCGGCACTGTCGCCACCACCCGCGCCGCCCGCGGCAAAGGGGGCTCTGGCCAGGCCGGCGCCGCTGCTCATGCGCAGCGCCACCGCCTGCGCAGCCGCGACGGCCGTCGTGGCGTGGCCGGCGCGGCCGATGGACACACCCACGAGCAGGGGCGGTCCAGCGGCGTCCTCCGGCGCCGGCGGCACCGCGCCGGGCTTGCGGTTGAAGTCGGGGTTGGCGTGGAGGGTGGGCGGCGGGATCTTGGCGACGCGCGCGTCGATGCGCAGGTTCTGCAGCGTCAGCCGCAGCTTCTTGCACAGCACCTCGATCTCGAACCGGAGGGACAGCTTGAGGTCCGGGAGCTCGTACAGGGCGCGGAGGGTGGAGAGCAGCCCCATCACCCACGGGTTGGGCGGTGAAAACGCGGTGGTGGACCCGCCCTCCTCCAGGATCTTGGCCACAAACGCCACAATGGCGATGAGCTTGCCGCTGCGATAGGCGCGCAGGATGAGGTCCTTCAGGTCCAGCACCCGCTGCAGCAGCGGCTTGTTCCGCGCCAGCGTCATCTTGCCGATCCACGACCCCAGGTTCTTCAGCAGCGAGCGGTCCTGGGAGGAGGTGCGGATGGCCTCCGACGCCAGCAGCGCGCGGGTGTGCACCCACGTGTGGCACATGACCTCGGCTTCCAACTTGGCGTCGCCGTGCGCCAGGAGCAGCGCGCGGTACACCGAGTGGAAGTTGGGCTGCACGCTCACGCGCTTCACGATGAGGTAGTGGCTGAACCAGGGGTAGAAGCTCGGGTGCAGCACCTTCTGCAGCTCCGCCGCCTTTTGCTTGAGGTTCATCGTCGTCACGTTGTTCACCACAAAGTGCACGCGCCCCGCCACCTCTTCCATCGGCGCCCGCACCCGCGTCGGCTTCATGCCCAACAGCACCTCCCGCGCATTCACCGGCGCCCCAAACGAAATGGTCAGGGCGTACACCGCCGCTGTCGGCGCGCGTGCCGCCGCCGCCGCTGCCGCTGCTGCTGCTGCTCCCGCTCCCACGCCAGCCACCGGCGCGGCACCTGCACCTGCACCTGCACCTGCACCGGCAGCTCCAGCGGCGGGGGTCGAGGCGCCCGCGGCGGATGTGGCACCGTCTTGCGCCCCGGCAGGGCCACCAGTGCCACCCAACGTCGCCGGGGCGACGCCCGCAGCAGCAGCAGCGGTCCCACCGCCACCGCCACCGCCACCGCCACCGCCACCCATGGGCCCCGCTCCCGCTGCACCACCGGCTGCACCACCGGCTGCAGCGCTGCCCGCAGAGGTGGAGGGGGCGGGGGGCGGCGCGACACTGGCAGCGCCTGTGAGCTCCGAGGCACCGGACGCGAGCGCCTTCTTGATGCGCACCACCAGGTCGGGGTGGTGGTCGCGCAGGTGCGGGATGGCGATGAGGTGGGAGCAGTACTGCGGCCACTTGGGCAGGCGGCTCTTGAACTGGTCCAGGGCGTGGAGGCCGAAGCGGTACATCTTGCTGTTGGCGCCGCCGGTGGGGGGCTTGCGCAGCGCCTCCAAGACGTACCGCAGCGCGCCGCCCAGGGTGGAGGAGGACACGAGCTGGTGCTGGATGAGGGTGCCAAACAACACGCCCGTGATGCGCAGCTCCTTCTCCGGGTACTTGTGGAAGAAGCGGTACTCGTCAAACAGGTTGTGGATCATGCAGTTGAAGATCTCACGCTCCCGCTGGTCCGGCGAGTCCTTGAAGCGCTTCAGCATGTCAATCACCTCCCCGATGCTTTGCTGCGACGCGTAGATGGTCTTGAAGTACGCGTTGGCCTGCTCCTCGATGTCGTGGTTGTTGGCCTGCGCCAGCGGCGGGTACGCCTGGCAGCACCCCACGTACAGCGTCTTCAGCGTCTGCACCACCTGGTGGCTCAGCAGCGCCTGGTCCGCCTTCAGGCGCTTGAAGAACAGCACCAGGGTGTCGATGGGCACCAGCGGTTGGTTGCCGGCGGCCGCGCCGCCATCGCCAGGCCCCGCCGCGTCTCCTGCCGCCGCCGCCGCCGCCGCCGCCGCTGCCTTCTTGGCGGCGTCCACAGCCGAGGGCGGGCGCGTCTTGCGCTGCACAAACTCGACGCAGGCCATCGCAAACGCGTCCTTGTACCGGTGCAGCATGTGGTCCAGGAAGCCGTCCAGGTTCAGCTCCTTCTTGGCCGCCGCCGCCACGGCCAGCTCCAGCGCAAAGTCCAGGTCGGTGCCGCGGTCGCGGATGCAGGAAAACACCTTGGCCAGCGCGCCGGGGACGCGGTGGAGGTACACCACCACCGGCTGGATGGCGGCGCCACTGGGCGTCGAGCCACCCGCCAGCAGGCCGCGGTACAGCCGCAGCATGGTGTAGTGCACCACCGACACGCCCATGTCCGCCAGCCGGCCGATGAGCACCAGCTGCATGGCCGCCGGCTGACCGCCGGCCGGCAGGTTGAAGCCCGCGCGGAGCACGGACTGGAAGAGGTCGTCACGCAGTGGGTCCTCGGCGGCGGCGGCGGCGGCAGCGGCGGCGGCAGCCGCAGACCGTGCCTTTGCTGCGGCAGCGGCAGCCACTGCTTGGGCCTTGCTGTCCTCGCTCGCACCTGCACCTGCACCTGCACCTGCACCCGGTGCCGCACTCGCACCTGCTCCCGACGCGTCTGCGGCCGCGCCATCACCACTGCCACTGCCACTGCCATCACCACTGCCACTGCCCGCCGCGCTGGTGGCAGCCGCGGTGGCCTGGGCAGCCTCTTGCGCGGCTTTGGCAGCGGCGGACTGCGCCACCTCCAGCGCCGCGTCCGCCTGGTGCTTCAGCTGTGCCAGGCCCAACAGCAGCAGCTCGGGGCACACGGTGGCTGCCTGGTGCAGCAGGGCACGGACGTGGGTCACGAGGCCGCCGTGGCGCGCGATGCGCAGCAGGGCGCCGTAGAGCGGGACGCAGCACCAGGCCTGGTTGGCACTGCCACAGCCGTTCGGGGAGCCTTCGACGGGGGCCAACAGGTCCGGCACACGCGCAAAGGTGACGACGTTGGGCGGCGACGCAATGGCGTGCTGCAGCAGCGCCAGCTGCGCCTGTGGGCTGTCCCACGCCTCCAGGATGGCGGCGGTGGGGAAGGGCGCCTTGGTGGCCATGCGGTGCGCGGTGACCAAAAACTCAAAGGCGCGGCGTGTGAGGGGCGCCCAGCCCTGCAAGTCCAAGCGACGGATGACGCCGTCCCACGACAGCGAGGGGTAGTCCTCCTTGACGACCTGCACCACGACGGCCACGTTCCACGTGGTCGCGGAGGTGGCGCCGGCGTCACCGCCGCTGCCGCTGCCGCTGGGGTTGTTGTTGTTGTTGTTGTTGTTGTTGTTGGCGGCGGCAGAAGAAGCCGCGTCACCGTCTTCGGCGTTGTTGCTGCCGGAGCCGACCAGGGCGGAAAAGGCGGCGAACAACGACGGCAGCATGTCGCCGTCCAACCCCGTCAAGGAGTTGGACATGAAGGCAAGGACCTTGGCCACGTCCGCCTCTGTCACTGTGCCGTCTTGGTACGGCGCCTTGTTCACGGCTGCAAACACTTGGCGCAGTGCGTGTGGCGTGGCGGTGGCGGCGTAGCCCAGGTCAAGCAGCAGCTCGTGCACCTCCAGACCGGACATCACCACGTCGGCAATGCTGCTTCCACCAGCACCAGCAGCGTCGTCCCCACCTCGCCCTGCCCCTGCCCCAGCATCACTGCCGGCGCCGGTTGTGGTCGGGGTGGGCGCACCCCCCGCACCGGCCGCAGCTTGCGGGATGAGCAGCGGGGAGAACGCGTCGGAGGCGGCAAGCTCCGGATGGGTCTTCCTCAACAGCGCCACGTACTCGTCCCGTTGGTTCACGAACGCAAGGTTGGTGCGCACGACAAACAGGATGGAGTGCAGCAGCACAGGGGGGAGCTTTGTGGACGCATCCACGCGGCGCAGGTTGTCAATGAGGTACACAACACCTGCCGTGGCCACGGTGGACACAGGCGACTTGGACAGGGCCAACGCAATGGCGAGCATGGTGCGCTGGTCAAGCCGCAGCGTTGCGGCAAACTGATTGAGGAACTCTGTGGTCACGCGAAAAGGAACAGCGGCTGGCGTGGAGGAGGAAGCAGCGGCCTCACGGGACCTGGTTTCCAGCGACGCCAGCGCCTTCGCGAGCAGGGTCACAAAGTTGGGGCGCTGCGCCATGGCTGCAAGCTCTTGCGCCACGACTGCGTTTTTCTGTGCAGCTACACTCCCTGGGTGGGTGCGCGATGTGTCTGTCACATCGAGTTCCTCCACCAAAGAGGCGACTGTGAACAAGCGCGCCTCGTCGCCGTACATGTTGGTCAACTGGGGCACGGTCATCACATCAACCACCGCACGAGCCCAGCAGGACCCCCACAGCCACACAACAAACAAAACCAAAGAGAAACAAGCCACACAACTGTCAGGATGGTGTCGTGACCGGCAACGAAAGGCAGGCTCGAGGCAACCGCGGCTCACCATGTGCAGCTCCTTGAAATTTGATTTGTAGTTCTTCTTGCTCAGGTTCCGGATCAAGAACTTCACTTGCCAGAACAGTGGCGAGGCGAACGATGCCATTGTGGTATCAGCAGTGCTGTCAGCGACGGATGCACGGCTTCACGGCGGAAAAGGGGCTCCACCAGCGCGGCTGGCTTGCGAAGAGACCGAGGCACTCGCTGAGCACTCGGTGTGGCTTGAGACCGCAGGCGATCACGTCGGACAGGAACGGTGTGTGGGAAACAAAATCAGGCTACGCAACACAGGCGTAGCAACAACAGCCAAGCGTGTGACGGCTCACACGCGAGACACCATGCCAGAAGCAAACAACAAGCAGGCGTACAGTCGCCGTGTCCTCCGTCCGCACTTTTCGACCCACATCGCATCGAGCTGCAGCATCGAACATCCTTGTGTCGAACGAAATCCGAGTTTAATTCAATGTCACTAACAATGCATTATGCATTATATAACTCCAACAGAAAAATCGCGAGGCATGGAAATTTCTGCGGTTTCAACTTGTGACAGAGGGGTGGATTGCCTGGGGTGAAGAACCCTGTTCACTGAACTGCACAGCACGCCCAGCACTCACAGTTCGGTGTGCCTCCTGTCAATCCTTGAATCAAGCTGTGGTTATTGATGAAGGTGAGTTTCCCTCCACGTGACGCCATGTTGCCGTCTGGGGTCCCTGATCACTTGTGCTTTGGTTGTGGATCCGGCGACCTGGTGCTCGACTGTGTCGCTGGCGATCGTGTTTGCCGCGGCTGTGGGCTCGTTCTGTCGTCGCACATGCTTGGGGAAGGAGCAGAATGGCGAGTATTTTCGGACAAGGCGGGGAACGGCGCAGATCCATCGCGCTGCAGTGGCCGCGTTGTGGCCTCACAGCGACTTCCGGCTTCCGCTCTCACCACCAGCGTTGGCTCAGGCTGTGGAGAGGGCAAAGCGGGCCCCACAACCCCCTTGGCTCGCTGCCATGCTCGTATCCAGCACTCTGCTCCTTGGAAGAAGCGCTTTGAGAAGCTGAGTGAGTCCATTGCCGCGACATGTGAGCGCTTGAGTGCACCGCCGCGTGTGCAGCGCCAAGCGTGTGGACTGCTGGGCCAGCTCACGCAACAGGAGCCAAACACCATTGCCAAGGGAACACTCCACCCGGTAAGACTGCCTCGCCACGACTCACCAGCAGGCCGGGCGTTAGCGGGTGCTGTGGTGTATGTTGCTGCACGCCAAGGCGGCATCCCCCGCACGCTGAAGGAGATTGCGGCATGCCAATGCGTGCGACTGAAGCTGATCGGCAAAGCCTTGCGCCGTGTCCAAAGCCACACACGCGGTGCCAGCACTCACAGCACCGCCGAGGTGGCCTCATTATTGGCAGCGAGGGTCGGGCAAGGGCTGGGCTTCCACCCTCGCGCGCGCGCAGTCCTGCAACGGGTGGTGAAGAACCTGGAGGCGGGGCCGTTAAGCGGCGGCTTCGCCTCGTCGACAATTGTTGCAACGGCCCTTGTGCTCATGTGTGAAGCGTTTCCGCAGTGTGAATTCGCCCACACCCGCATTGCGCGAGTCTGCCGTGTGGGGCAGTCCACGTTGCGCCAGGCAGTCCAACGTTCGCGCGCCGCCGGTGTCCGCGGACACAGTCTTGTTCCGGCTGTCGAGGACCTGCCCCCCTCGTACTTCGCACCACGCCTGGGGGAGGGAGTCATGGCACTGGGGAAGACCGGGCCCTCGCCGCCAGCAGCGTCGGCAGCGAACGGCAGCGTGTCCCGCTCGCGGACGGATCTGGTCGGCGTGTGCAAGCCGGAGGCAAGCCACGAAGACAGCGCTGGATGTGCTGGATGGGCTGCATGGCGGACCGTCCCTTGGTCCCACTGCGCACGCCTGCCACCGACAGGTGACGCACACTCCGTGGGAAACTGCAGCCATGCGGCGTTGGGATGTGCGCCATCGTGTCGCGGCGCCGGCCCACGCCCCGCTGACACCACCGCCCCTGCGCCTGACGTCACGCATCCCCCACCCGGTGTTCCAGTCGTTGACCCCTTGCTGCAATGCGCCAGTCGTTGACCCCTTGCTGCAATGCGTTGTTGACAGTGGGTGTCCAGTGGGTGTCCAGACCGAGTGTGCGCGCACGAGCAGGTTGCCCAGTGACGTGCACGGCTGTTTAGGCCCGACCACGTTCTCCATGCGCGCAGTGACAGGTGCTCAGGAGTGAGCACAGTTCCATCCGAAAATTTATGCTAGATTTACTGTTTGTGACTCACACAGAAAACTATTTTCATCATTTTTTTACGTGTGAGAAGCAATTCTTTCAACCCGTCGCACGGTTGTCAGCGCCAACCACTCGAACGTCGTGAATCCTGCTGCAGTGCGCAGCAGAGCGATGCGGGCTTCTTGTCTGTGAAGTCGCTGGATCGCCTTGCTCTGCTCTGCTTGTAACAGGTGATGTGAGCGACATGCGAAGTGGCAGCTCGTCAGAACGAATGAACGGGCGCGGTCGCGCAGAGCCAGCGGCAGCACTGGCCTCCACGAAACTGCCCAGCGCTCGCTCCTCGCAGCTGTTGAGCCCACGCAACGCTGCTCACCCCGACCCCGCCCTGCAGTGGCACCAACAGTGCTCACAAGGGGTGTTTCGGGCCGCTGACCGGACGCTGCAGCCCCAGAACCGCTCGATCGCTGCCGCCGCGGGCATTTACCCCGCAACACAACCAGCGCGCTTGACGCCGTTCCACTCGTACCCCCCTTTCCCCAGCCGTGTGTTTGCTCGCCCCCCTGCTTCGGCACCGCGTGCTCCAATGCTCCCCGTCAATGCTCCTGGTGTCGGTGTGGTGGCTCCACCTGCTGCAGCGCCACGTGGTGCCGCCGTCGGCAATGCACACGCTGCCATGATGGCGGCGCCTGTCGCTTCACTTGTCGGGTACCCGCATGTGTATCTCAGCCCCCAACAGGTGATGTACAACCAACAACGTCTTGTAATGATGGTGCCGGTGCCTCAGGTGGCTCCCCCAGGCCCGTCCGCGCACATGCTGCAGATGTATCGAGGGACGGCGCCTGTGCTTGGACAGAATCTGCCGCACAACGCTCAGTGGTTACCGGGGTACTGCGCTGCTCCCCAGCCGCGCCTACCCCTTCTTAAATGTCCCGATGCCCGGAGCCCAGCAGAGTGGGTGGCATCGAATGCGCAGCAGCCACCTGGCTGGGCTGCGCCGCGTTCACAACCGCGAAGTGCGGGTGCGCCGGCGCCTGCGCGCGTAACTGCCGTACCGGGTGGTTTGATGATGAGTGGACAGCGGCGCACCTCAGTGCCATCCACCATGCGCACCTCCGCAGGGGTGCTACGCGGTGGTGGCACTTCCCACATCCGGGCACCTGCTGCTGCCACCGCTTCCACGCCCGCCCCTGCACGTGTCGGGGCCACCACGCGCACATCCGAGGAGGAGGAGGAGGAGGAGGAGGGCAGAGAGTTGCGCAGGCGGAAGCGGCCGAGGCCTGACAGCGACGGCGAAGGGGGCTCCTCCACCATCAGTGTGGAGGCCCGTCCGGACTCTGGCCTGGTGGGGGCGCAGCATGGCATCAAACGGCGGCGGTTCAGCGCCAGTGCGGTTGCCATGTTCGAGACCGTGTTCACGGAGACACCGCACCCAGGCGAAGAACTGTTGGCGCGCCTGGCCACCTCTGCGGAGGAAACGGTACAGCGGGTGCACAAGTGGTTCCATAATCGACGGACCCGAGCCCGTGTCGCTGCAGCCAGCGCGGACAGGAACACACCGCGACCCAGCAGTCGCCATGTGACGTGGAGGCAAAGGGCCCGGCTGGCGGATATGTTTGAAGTCGAGCCGTGCGTAGCTGGAGGGAGGGTTGTCGCCGACTTGGATGTGCCTGCGATGTGCCGGTGACTCGCTCACTCACCTGCTCCTGCGTTGCATGGGTTCCGTTTTTGTTTGCTTGTGGTTGTGGCACATTGTCCCCCTTGCAAATGCAGGTACCCAAGCGCCGCAACAGTGGACATGCTTGCTCGCGAGCTCGGTTTTACCCCTCAGCGGGTGCGCGTGTGGTTCAAGAACCGACGGTTTCGACATGGCGTTCCTGGCGAAGGGCCTAAGGGGGCTACAGCTGCCGCTGTTTCTTCGAGAAAGTCGAAAACAGCGCATCAGTGAAGTGTATTGGCTCTTCATTTTGTTTGCCTGCATGATTTTGTGCGGGTATTGTGATGTTTGTGATGTGATGTGAAATGTGTGTGTGTACGTGTGGGTGTGTCGGTGTGTGTGTGCGTGTGTGTGTGTGCTGTCCATGTTGTGTGTTTTTTTCACTGCTGCTCTTCCTGAAGGAGCGTTTCTTTGTTGTTTGCGCCTTGCTGCGCGACATGAGTTGTTGTTCGGGGTTGCTTGTGGCTACGTTGTGTGTGTTGAAAGTTGTCAACATACGCATCCCTTTGTTGTTGCTTGTGGCTACGTTGTGTGTGTAGAAAGTTGTCAACATACGCATCCCTTTGTTGTGCAACCCCCCCAAGTAATCCAACACTGGCCCCGCAGTGGCCCGAAACGGAACACCAACTTCTCACACCGACAGCACAGATACACCGACCCCAAGCACAGTACCACGGTGCTGTGGCAGCTGTGGTGTTGTTGCGTCTTGCACACGACGATACCCCCGGTGCATCAGCTCATACAGTGCCTTGCTGCACAATGGTGTGTCTGCTGCAGTGGACCGCAACGTTGCACCAGAATCAGCACCAGCATCAGCACCAGCACCAGCACCAGCACCAGCACCAGCACCAGCACCAGCACCAGTACCAGCACCAGCACCAGCACCAGCACCAGCACCAGCACCAGCACCAGCACCAGCACCAGCACCACAGCCA
>Ga0213833_1002264_pt1 | contig 12565 bp, 8 predicted proteins | sample SWATP21_FD_160575 | JGI IMG/M metagenome (GOLD analysis project Ga0213833, IMG submission 160575) | Coastal seawater microbial communities from Marineland, Florida, United States - SWA TP2 #1 | ecosystem: Environmental > Aquatic > Marine > Coastal | place: USA: Florida | collected 2016-08-14
GAACCCAAAAATGGGTCAGAAGACAGTGAAAGCGAAGTCCCTGAAGAGGCTGAAGAAGGACCTTTTTCAGATGCCTGGAAAACAGAGCTTGCAGAGAAGGAAAGGGTGTCCAAACATGATGCCCACGAATTGTTTCTCCTGGGAGGGTCTATCGAGAGCAAACGTCTGGCTTTTATCAAGTTAGATAGTCAGGTTATCGAAGAAGAACTCGTTGTGGAGAATTGTTTTGTCACAGGTCTACTTTTGCGAGGAATGACCTTCCAAAAGCCCGTGACTTTCCGCAATTGTTACTTTGCTGAGCGAGTGCAGTTCGATCAAGTGAGAGCCACCGAAGGTGGGGAAAATCTTCGTTGCACCTTCCATGAAAAAGTACTCTTTGAGTCTTGTTTTTTCCGGGATGTCGTGTCTTTTATGCGGAGTAACTTTCACCAAGACTTCGACTTTGTGGACTGCTCTGCCAGCAAAGAGGTTCGATTGGACAAGTCGTATTTCTTTGAGCATGTGGGTTTCAAGGGGCCAGGAGAATGGGATTCCTGCTCCTTCTTTCGAGCCAATATCACAAAAGGTCTGCACTTTCGGGACATGACTTTCCGTGCAGAGAGCGGAACGGCTCTGGATTGCAAAGATCTCAAGACAGGGGATGGCATCCACCTGCAAGATTGTCATACCGACGGAAGCATCAAGATGATCCGCGGTAAGATCGGACAAGAAGCCCACAAGGCCTGGCGTGCGGAGCGCTGTTCTTTTGGTAAATTGATCCTTCGGGAGGCGACTTTTGGTGGGGATGTGGTGTTTGAAGAGGTGAAGTGCAAAGGCATCGATGCCAAGCCACCTCGGGAAACACACGGACAGCGAAAGGGACGCGTCACAACCTTTGAAGGTGATCTATCGATGACTGCCTGTGAGCTTGATGGCAAGAGCTTTTTTAACAATGCCAGATTCCAAAATTATGTGAGCTTTAAGCTTTGCCATTTTCACGGAGAGGCAAATTTTAACCATGCCATCTTCTTGATGCCTGTGAGCTTTTGGAAGAGCGATTCCAACAAGCCCATGCATTTTCGCAAGGCCCATTTCCACGAACGAGCGAACTTTGGAAATATGCACTTTGGTGCGAAATCCTCGTTCAATGAAGCTATTTTCGAAAAGGAAGCCATCTTCTTTGGTATCCAAGTAGAAGGGGATATCTTCTTGACTTCAGCGATCTTTAACGAAGAGCTGAAATTCAATCGGGTCGAAGTGAAGGGCGGTTTGGGGATGCAGAAGCTCTCAGTAAAGGGCGATCTGAACATGACGCTCAGCGAAGTCTACGATCGTCTCATTCTGACTGAAGCGGAGATAGGTGGAGATTTTACGGCTCCCAGATTGAAAGTGGGCACTTGGGCTTCTCTTGCTGACAGCGTTGTAAGCGGTGAATTGATCTTACGTGGTATGCGTGTGGGCACACGGCTAAATGAACAAGAAAAAGCAAGCGTATCCACCAAAGTGCAGGAGAATGCCGCTGCTTCAACCGAGGAAGTTGAAGGTACCAGCAACGGCAGTGGAAAGAAAAAGCAAGCCTCCAAAAAAGCAAAGAAGAAAGAAGAATTCATCCCTGGTTCATTTTATATAGATAACGCCACTTTCCGAAAGAAAGCCCACTTTGGTGATTTGAAGGTAGAAGGCGAATTGACCCTGAAAGGAACCGAAGTGGGAAGAGAATTGGATCTCACCCGGCTTTTTGTGGGGTCCAATTGTTATCTTTCTCATGGGACTTTCCGTGGCGTTTTTGATTGCTCTGGTGCAAAGATCAGAGGGCGTTTGAGCGCAAACAAGGCGCGTTTCAAAGAAGAAGCTCTTTTCTTCGAGTGCATGACCCACAAGATCAACTTGAACGCTTGTGCCTTTGAGCAGGGTGTCTCCTTGAGAAAAGCGAAGATCGAGGATTCTTTGAGCATGAACGGCGCCAGTGTAAATGGCAAAGCCGACTTGCTAAAATGCTCTTTCAAGCGGATTTTCTTCTACCGATTGATCGTGGATCACTTCTTGATCGATAGGAGCGAACTTGGGGAGATCCTCAGCTCTGAAGAGATCGGGAATTACGAGCAAGCCAGGCATGAATATGGTATCCTCAAACAGGCCTTTTTGCAGCGTAGTCTGTATCGAGACATGGATTGGGCATACTACCGTTTTTGTCGAGCCAACCGAAAGCTAAAAGAGGTTTCTCTACTGGCGCCTGTTCGAAGCTTGTCGGTGTTTTCTGACTGGCTCTTGCTGGATCTGGGCTTTGGGTACGGTACGAGACCCATGAACATCGCTGTGATGGCCTTGATGGTGATCCTGGCATTCTCAGGGATTTACTACGCTGTGCCCATCAGTATCCAGGATAGCGCTGGGTATCCCATGCTGAATCTGTCCCTACTGGACGCGGTGTACATGAGCTTGATTACTTTTGCATCGATGGATTACAGTTCATGGGGTCCCAATGTGGATCATTGGTTGCGATTTGTATTTGCTTCTGAAGGCTTTCTTGGGATCTTTTTGGTCACGCTGTTTGTCGCGACCATTTCCAGAAAGATCATTCGGACGTGATACTTTGATTTTTGTGAGTGATTGGATAAGGAGAAGTCTTTCGTGAAATTTTGGATGCACTGGATCATATGTTCTTTACTGATGTATTCTTCTTCTGCTTTGGCGGCATCAACGCCCAAAGTGGCTCCGTCTGCTGTGAAACAGAAAAACAAAAAGACTTCTTCTGGCAAAGCGGCAAAGAAGGCTGGCAAATCGGGCTTGACGACCTCTCAGATCAGAGAGCTTGTCCAAATGCTGGCCCACCGTGATAAAGCCGTCCGCACCAGTTCTCGAAAGGAACTCATTAAGCTGAAGAAAGTGGCTGTTCCTCACCTGGTGTGGGCTTTGTCTTTGGCCAAAGATATCCGGATGCGCTTTGCCATCTTGCAGATCCTGGAGTCCATCGGACCTGACAGCCGTGGTGCCATCAAATTGCTCTCTAAAATGCTGACTGATAAGAAGACAGATAAGCGAATCTTGGGCATGATCTTGTACGTCTTTATCGCGATGAAGGCACAAGCTGCTCCTGCCTGGAAATCCATTAGCTCATTGCTCAAGCATAAGGATTTTCGAGTTCGGGCCACAGCCGCTGATGCATTGGGACGAACTGGTGTTCTTGTGGCTGTCATCGATTTGGGGGCTGCTCTCAAAGATAAGCACTACACGGTTCGTTATACTGCTTTAAAAGCTTTGGAAAGAATGGGTTCTAAAAAGGCTGTATCTGTGATGCCCCAGGTCTTAAAAGCATTGAAGGACAAGAACCGATTTGTGCGTTCTGCTGCCATGACTTTGGTCAAAGAGCTGGGAAAAAATCCACTTAGCGTGAATTTTCTTATCAAGGCTGTCTTGGATAAAGATCCCAGGCTCCGCTTTGTGGGTATTCAGTTGTTGGGAGGATTGAAGCTACACGGTTTGAAGGGTGTGACAGTTCTTCTGGTCGCTTTAGATGATCCTTATGTGGTGTTGCGACAAAATGCGCGCAAGTCTCTGGAGCAGATCCTTGCCGACCCCAAATGGAAAGTACGGATTTTGACCAAAAAACTGCGAAGCTGGCGTTGGCAAGCTCGCAAAAATGCGGCAAGAGAACTGGGACAGCTTGGTGTTCAGGCATTGCCTGCTTTGCCATTTTTGGAACTGATGTTGGTAAAAGAAAAGAAGACACCTGTAAAAACAGAAGTTTTTCATGCCCTGCAAAAGATCCGCAAGTTCATCGGTAAAGACCTACCCACCTCGAAGCCCACCTCACGTCCCAAAAAATAAACGTTTTAACGTGTCTCTTTGGCTACTGGGCGAAGTGCTTGGCCAACGCTTGACATGCGTCTTCACGCTTTTCGATGTGGTTGATTTTTCCCTGATATCTGCCTGGTCTGCCGCCTCCTCGACCATCCATCACTTGAGCGATGATATCTCCCGCTTTTTTCACTTGCTGTGGATTTCCTGCACAGAAAAAGACCCCTGGGCCTTTGGGTTGCGAGCTGGCTGTTAACACCACCAGTGCCTCTGGCTTGTGTTGGAGACACACATTGGCGATAGATTCCAAAAAGCGAAAATCTTGCTCTTCACGGTGCATCACGCAAAGCGATTCTCCCCATGACCCTGCGCTTTGGGCTAAGGATTGTCCCAAGAGACTTGCGAGTTCTTGATGTAAGCTGCTTTGGACTTTTTTGGCTTGACCCAGCGAAGTTTGAAGTTTTTGTACCAACTCCAGATGTTGTTCTGGACCATTAGAGAGCAACTCACTTAATTGTCTTTCTCGTTGAAATTGTTGTTGAAAGCGTTTTCTTGCACGTTCTCCTGCCAGATAAGAAAGACGGAAGTTTCCTCGGATTTTTTCCATGCCCACAAATGTGATCATTTGTAATTCGCTGGTAGAAGAGACGTGGGTCCCACCACACGTATTGAGATCGATTCCTTCGATTTCGATCAATCTGATATCTCCCTGGTGGCCGTCTGGCAAGCCTCTGCTCCGAATGGGTTTTTGCTTGTATTGTTCTGGTGTCACCACCTCCCAGCGGATGGGGCGGGCTTCTCGTATGGCTTGATTGGCCCAAGTCAGAAGTTGCTCCTGGTGCTCTTTGGTGAAGTGGTCTGTCTTGAGTTCGATGGTAGCGTGTTCCAGGCCCAGGTGAAAACCTACTGTAGGCGCATTGAGGCGTTCATTGGCCAGCGCTGTGAGCAGGTGTTGTCCACTGTGTTGCTGCATGAAGTCAAAGCGACGCTCCCAATCCACTCGAGCTTGAATGGTGCCTGTGGGGACTTCTCTATCTACTGTGCATTTTACCAACCCTGGCTCATGCTTTTGGACATCTGTGACCCTGGCTTCACCCAACCAGCCTTGATCTGGTGGCTGTCCACCGCCTTCTGGATATAGGATGCTTTTGGCGAGTATCACCTGATAGTGATTTTTTTGAGGCTCACAAGAGAGGACTTCGCAATCTGCTTTTTGCTGATAAGCATCTATTTGACAGGGGAGTATTTCCATTCGCTTTACCTTTGGTTCTGCATGTTCCAGAGCTTTATGCTGCCTTTGTTTCCAGGGACTTTACCATTTTTGGATGCGCTTTGGTACGATCTGTATCTCAAGAATGTACCCCCATCTTGTGATGGAGTCATGGTTTCAATAGATCGGAAGCCAAGGATGCCGTAGGGAGCTCCCAAGCAAGAGCATTGAAAACATGAAAAACCCGAATCTTTCAATGCTTGAAGACCTTGACTTGGAATTCCGACAACGATTACATTTGTGTTCTCAGTGTGTACAAACGGATAGAACCAGCAGATTGCCAGATGTGTGGTGGTTCTCTTCCTGATTTGGAGGGAAATGGTGAAGAATAGTGTTTTTGGGGATGACAAAAATCCCCCAGATATCGAACGGATCAATCGATTTCTTAATCGTGTTTTTCTGGTGTTGATGTTGTTGTCTTCGCTCTGTATCTCATATGCTTTTTGGCCACAAAAACAAAAGGCGCCAGATTTTGGTTATATGGACAGAGCCGTTCAACTTCACAAAGAGCCTATTCAACCTATCCCTCTAACAGTCCCCATTCATCGGGAAATGGTGGAACTTGGACGAAGACTCTTTCATGACAAGAGGCTTTCCGCTGATGGTTCGGTCTCTTGTGCTTCTTGTCATAATCTGAAGACAGGAGGTGTCGATAGGAAGTTTCGTTCTGTGGGTGTGAAAGGGCGTCTTGGCGAGATCAATACACCCACTGTCCTGAATGCCCGTTGGAATTTCCGCCAATTTTGGGATGGGCGAGCGAAATCTCTTGAAGAACAGATCAATGGTCCCTTAACACACCCGAAAGAAATGGGTTCTTCGTGGAAAAAGGTCCTAAAAGTATTGAGAGGAGACAAGGCGTACCGAAAAACCTTTGGGCGTATCTTTGTCGCAGGTATCCTCCCGGAAAATATCCGAAAGGCCATCGCCGAATTCGAACGTTCTCTGATCACACCCAATGCCCGCTTTGACCAATTCCTCCGAGGAAAAAAGGATGCCATCACCAAAAAGGAGAAGGAAGGGTACCGATTGTTCAAGAAGTACCGTTGCATCCACTGTCATCAAGGTGTTGGTATTGGGGGAAATATGTTCCAGAAGTTTGGTCTTGTTGGAGATTACTTCAAAGATCGGGGTAAGATCACCAAGGCTGACTACGGTCGTTATAATGTGACCAAAAAGGAGCACGATCGTTTTCGCTTTAAGGTGCCTTCACTACGCAATGTGGAATTGACGCCCCCTTACTTTCATGATGGCAGTGCAAAGACTCTGGAAGATGCTGTCCGGCTCATGGGGCGTTACCAGATCGGTCAATTTATCCCAAAAGAAGATGTTGTTAAAATTGTTGCTTTTTTGAAGACTTTGACTGGTGAACTCAAAAAATAACGACGATTTTGCTCACTCTCTTGGAGAAAGACATTGAGGCATAGCATGTTTAAACAAAAGAGAAAATTGCTTCTTTGGGGATTGATTGTCGGAGGTCTGATGACCTACCTGTTCACTCGCACACAAGCCCCAAGTATTCAACACCACAAAAAAGTCGTTGAGCAATTTCGGACCATCTCTGTGGCAGAGCATTCTCTGAATCGCCATATCATGGAAGCTCACTTTGGGGTGATTAAGAATTACGACCCTTTAAATGTGGCTGTGACGCGTGTCGAAAAAGCCCTGAAAAAGCTCAAAGACAGTAAATTTGCCATCCACCATCGGGCTGGAAATGAAGTGAAGTCTGCGCTCAGTGACTATCACAAGATCTTTACAAAGCGAAAGAAGGGTGTTGAACACTACAAATCCGCACTATCTATTTATAAGAATGCAACACATTACTTTCCCATTACTGGCCACAAGCTCTTGATGAAGCTGAAAGATGACAAAAAGCTTCACACACGCGTCAAGGGTCTGATGGTGGGAATCCTGACTTTCCACATGCATCATGAAGAAGGCCTCAAACACAAGCCTCACAAGTTGCATAAAGAACTCACGCTTCACAACCCTAAGCAATTCTCCAAAGAAGAGAAAGAAGAGTGGAAGATCTTTTTGCACAATGCCAAAAATATTCTAAAAACTAAGAAACCCATTCAAAATCGGATGGATGCTCTTATCCGTATCCCTCACCGTGACAAGCTAAAGAGTTTGATCACACATTACAATACGTATTATGAAAAACTCTTGTATCAAGTGGCGTTGTACAAACTTTTGCTATACGTCGTCGCCACTCTTTTGCTGCTTTATGCCATTTTGATATTGTTGAAACTGAGTTTTGCTTCGAGGGTCATCGAATTCCACAACAAGAAGCTCCAACGTATCAATGCTGCGCTCGATCGCTTTGTCCCACATGAATTTCTAAAGATGTTACGTAGAGAAAGCATCGAAGAGGTTCAACTGGGCGACAGTATGAAAAAGATGATGACGGTCTTCTTTTCAGATATCCGCTCCTTTACCTCGCTTTCAGAAAAGATGACGCCTGAGGAGAATTTCCGCTTTATCAACAGTTATCTGAGCGAAATGGGACCTATCGTTAAAGAGCATCGGGGTTTCATCGATAAGTACATCGGGGATGCCATCATGGCCCTTTTCAAAGGCGATGTACGAAATGCCATCCACGCTTCCAATCAAATGCTCAGGCGTTTACAAGAAGATCTGGGCTGGAACACATTTCGAGAAGGCGAGCTGGTTCGCATCGGTATTGGTTTGCACACAGGCGAGATGATGTTGGGGACAGTGGGAGAAGCCAACCGGATGGAAGGGACTGTGATCAGCGATGCAGTCAATCTGGCTTCCAGGATCGAAGGCCTTACCAAAGCTTACGGTGTCGGGTTGTTGATCAGCGAAGATACCTATCAACTTATCGAAGAACCTCAAGAATTCAATATCCGGATGATCGATCGTGTCAAAGTGAAAGGCAAACAAAGAGCTGTGACCATCTACGAGGTTTTCGATTGTGATACACCTGTGCTCAAAGCTGCAAAACAAGAGTATCTCACTGATTTTGAAAGTGCAATCTCCATGTTCTTCGAAGGGAAATTGCAGATCGCTTTAGATATCTTACGGGCTTATCTGGAAAAGGTTCCAGATGATCATTCCGCACGGTACCACGCAAAACAAATCACCGAAATTCTCTCAAAACCCGATATCTCAGTGACGCAAGAGTGGCACTGAACCAAGCATTCTTTTTAGTAAAACAAACCAAAGTAAAAAAATACTCGCTGGTTGGGTTGTAAATGACTCACCTGCACTTGAGACACTTGAGAATGATAGCGTGTTTTTGTGATTTTATCTTTGCTTTAAAGGTGTTTATGTCGTGTGGAGTGGAAATGTACCTGGTTTGCACTGCTTCACCCACCAAAAATGAGATATATTGACTCACCTTAGGGGACAAAAATGAATCTGAAAATAAAATTCCCTTTAAAAACAGTATCAAAGTTGCGAGGCCTGAAGTTGGTATAGTACATGCTATATATCGGGGCACTCCCTGGTTCCCTACTTATCGGTTTCGTCATAAACCCCCTCTGTTATGCAGAGGGGGTTTTTTGTTGCCTTCTTACGACATTCCTTTCGCTTATAGATGAATTCACCCACAAAATGAGAGAATCCCCTTTTTCTTGATTGTGTGAAGCCTTCAATTCAAATGAAACAAATCAAAGTAAAAAAATACTCATTGATAGGGTTATAAACCACCCACATGTTTACCCAGATTGTCCTATTTGATATGATTTATGTCGATTTTTTGTTGATACTTTGAGTGGTTTATGGCTGTGTGGGTTTTTTTGTACTCATTTGGGGATGATCCACCCACCAAAAATGGGGTGTATTGACTCACTTTAAAGGACAAAAACAAGCCTGGAAATAAAATCCCCTTTAAAAACAGTGTCAAAGTTGTGAGGTCTGAAGTTGGTATAGTACATGCTATATATCGGGGCACTCCCTGGTTCCCTACTTATCGGTTTCGTCATAAACCCCCTCTGTTATGCAGAGGGGGTTTTTTGTTGCCTTCTTTCCTACCGTAAAGCTTCCTTTATATGATCACCTGCACGCAAATATATGATCGCCTGGTGCACAAACCTCCAAATGTTGTCCGTGAAACGGCTTCGTTTGAGGTTTATACACACCGTCCACTGGGCCTTTTCTCCTTTCTTGAAAGGCACTTTTGTGAGAGATAAAGAAAATACTGGACATTTGAGCAGATCTCTTCTATGCTCCACAAATCAATTGAGACATGATCATTTTTTGCAAGAGTCCTTATTTTTTTTGGGTTGTGAAAACAACCTGTTAACTCTGCTTTGGTACAATATCTTGTCTTTTGGCAAAAAGTGTATACAATATCTTGTAGGTGTTCTTGAAAAAAATTGTGAAAACATTTTTGTTTCAAAGAATCCTGGCATTTACACTCAAATGCCTCTCAGGAGATCACATTTGTTGTATACATTTCGGAATACACAGATGTTTGTAAGGCATTGAAAATCAATTTGGTTTTGAGCGTGATGATCGTTTTTTGATGGATATGTGTCAACCTTTTGACACATGGGCCTTTACCCTGTAAAAGAGCCCCTTGTCTGACGATAAACAACACAAACAAGAGAGAGCCACGGCTTACTGCTGAGGTGTGAAGATGGAAAAAGTTACAGAACAAGAAAGCAATGCGAACCGCAGATACCGTCTAGTCAAACACTTCGAAGAGATGGCGATTTACGATGATACCAATCAATTCGTAGCACCTGTCTTCTCTTTTCCAAACCCCAATGTTGAACAGCTGAACAAAGAAGGTTTCGCTTGTGTTTGCGATACATATCAGCTTGCGGGTGTTCAACCCATGACTTTCTGGATCTTAGATGAAAGTACCGAGATGGAGACTTTCCTGAGCAAGGCAGACTTTGATGCTGAGATGGATCCAGATGGTTGGTATGGTCAGGAAGCTTCACTCATTGAGTCACTCCGTGTCTCTTATGGACCAGGCACACAACCCCAAAGAAGAAAAAGACCCATCCACCGAAAGCGCTCTTCTTTCCCTGGTCACTCCAAAAAAATCACTGCATAAACCCAGCCCTTTTCCTCCAAATACCAAATCATCCCCTTCATATTCAAATCATTAGAATATATCTGCCGTTTTTTGCTCTCTCTTTAAAAATATCTACATCTACACCTTCTTTTTGATCTGAATATTTGTCAGCTCTTGACGCTGTACCGTCTGGTCAGTATAGTATGCATTACCCAAACCGTCCAGACGGTATAGTATGCATGAGAGAGAAAGATGCCAAGAAAGTACAAGAGTTCGAAAAGAGAGATCCTGCAAGCGGCGGGTCGAGTCATTTTGCGGGGAAGCGTCAAGCGATTGACCATCCAGGGTGTGGCTGAAGAAGCAGGATTGAGTAAAGGTGGTGTCCTGTATCACTTTGGGACAAAAGAAGCCCTGCTAGAAGGAATGATCCGTTACCTGGTCGAGGATGTCGAAGAAAGAAGACAGGCTTTAGAAGATCAGGACCCAGAGCCAAAGGGTCGATTTACACGCTCCTATCTTCGAGTGACTTTTCCAAATGAAGGAGAAAGAGAGGAGAGCGAACAAGCCATGGACGCTTCTCTGCTTGCTGCTGTGGCGCTGTTCCCGGAGTGTCTTGCTCCACTTTATGAACAATACGAAGTCTGGCAGAAGCGCTTTGAAAATGATGGATTGGATGCTGCTGTCGCAACACTCATTCGATATGCTGTGGATGGTCTGTGGCTGGGAGGACTTTTTGGTATCCCTGCTTTACCACAAGAGCGCTACAAGGCCGTTTTGGCGAAGATAGAGAGTTTGATAGAGACTTCATAACAGCTTGATAAAAGAGGATAGAGACATGGAAAAGCTGAAGTATTACTTCTTTGCTGTGGACATCGGTTTTATCGTGTACTGGTTGATCACATTGATTGGGGTTATCCCTGGAGAATACCTGTTTAAAGATTATCACAATCCTATCTTATCAGCTTGGAATTGGTCCTTTTTGCCTTTGGATCTGTTCATCTCCGCTACTGGATTGACCAGTGTTTACCTTTGGAAGAAGGAGAGCGTTTCCTGGGTACCTTTGGCATTGATTTCATTGATCTTAACTTTTTGCTCGGGTTTACAAGCCATCGCTTTTTGGACGTTACGTGTGGATTTTGATGTGACCTGGTGGTTGCCCAATCTGTTTTTGATGTTGTATCCACTCTTCTTTATCAAGCCTATCTATAAGAACTTTGTGGAACTTGAGCACCAACGACTTTCCCTCACCAAAGTACACTCCGAATGAGCTTTCCTTGAGAAGTGCTCCCTCTGAATGAACCATCTCACGATTTCCTTTCTTTGTAGAGACCACGGTGATTTACGGCGTTTGACTTTTGTGCGCAAAGTACTACAATCGTCCTCCATGCCAGAGGCTCATCTTCTGTGTTGGATGACCTCATTTGTGGAAGGACGTTTTAATGGTTTGCCGGAGTGCTTTTTGATGAAGAATCGATGGATCGGTTGGTTGTGTTTATGTTCTTTTCTGTGCCTGGGCATTTTCTCTTTGGAAGGGCTGATTGTATTCAGCGGCTGCTCCAGTAAGAGTGAACCCAAAAGACCCACTTACACAGAAAAACGAGAAGCCTGTAAAGAATTTCATCCCTACCGAAAGGCATACTTCGGTGATCTGCACATCCATACGAGTTTTTCTTTTGACGCCTATGCTTACGAGACTCGGATTGTGCCTAAAGATGCCTACGCTTTTGCAAAAGGAAAAAGCATCGCCATTCCACCTTTGGGTAAAGATGGCAAAGGCACAAGGACCTTAAAGCTGGAGCGAAAGCTCGATTTTGCAGCCGTCACGGATCACTCCGAATTCTTTGGAGAGATAGGCATTTGTACCACACCTGGCTCTCCTGGTTACAAGAGTGATTTTTGCGAAAATTACCGTAAAAATGGTGAGGGAAGCGTCGTTTCTATGGGTGTACGCCTGGCTTTTGATGAGCCTGAAAGAGAATCCACTGTTTGCGGTAAGGGCAATGCCACTTGTAAAGAGTATGCACTCAAACGTTGGCAGGCCATTCAAAAAGCAGCTGAAGACGCATACGATCGGACACCTGCTTGTTCTTTTGTCAGCTTCCACGGCTACGAATATACCGCGACACAAGGGGTCAGCAATCGACACCGCAATGTGATCTTTCGTAATGCTGCTGTGCCAAAGCTCCCTGTCTCTTTTTACGAAGCGCCTCAACCTCACTTGCTCTGGCAAGGCTTGAAAAAGCAGTGTATGGATGCTGGAAATGGTTGTGAAGTGGTGACCATCCCCCACAATTTCAACTTGAGCAATGGGAATATCTACTTCCCCATTTATCCAGACACCAAGACACCCAAAGAAGAAAAGGCACAGGCTGCACTTCGGGGACAGGTGGAATCTGTGATGGAGATGTTCCAACACAAGGGAGACATGGAATGTCACTCTGGGCTTAAGAACATCCTGGGATTTGCAGATCCTTATTGCAATTTTGAAAAAGCCTATCTCAAGATCGAAGACCAGTGCAAAGATGATG
>Ga0213833_1002268_pt1 | contig 12551 bp, 8 predicted proteins | sample SWATP21_FD_160575 | JGI IMG/M metagenome (GOLD analysis project Ga0213833, IMG submission 160575) | Coastal seawater microbial communities from Marineland, Florida, United States - SWA TP2 #1 | ecosystem: Environmental > Aquatic > Marine > Coastal | place: USA: Florida | collected 2016-08-14
TTCATAAGCATATACTGAATTCTTTCTTGCGTCTTTTGATTTTTCAAAAGCTCTAAGAAACCTTCTCTTTCAATATCTAATAGATACTGTTCAGAAACCTCTTGCTCTTGAGTTAAATCTCCACCGCACAATACGAAAGCAATCTTTCTAGCAATTTCTACGTCGTAATCTGACATATAATTACCTAACCTAAATTCATTGATTGCAGTATACATAGCACCTAATGCTCCTCTTCCTAATACTGTAACTCCAGTTGGAACTGGCGGTGTATAATTGTCTGCCAATCGAATCACTTCTTTCTTCCCTTCCGCTAATACTCTATCAACATTGATAACCACACGATCTCTTTCTGGAAGTAAACTACCATAATTAAAGCCTTCATATGCAGAAGTAGAAACAGAAGCTGTTGCAATCGCTTTTAACTTTTCAATCAATGTCGGAATTTGTACGTCGCCCTCGAAATAAGAATCCGAAGCTCTTTTTGCAAACTCTTTTGTTCCTGCACCACCTGGTAGTAATCCTACACCAACTTCAACTAAACCAATGTATGATTCAGCAGCTACAACTGCAGCATCGCAGTGCATCAACATTTCACATCCACCTCCAAATACATATCCTTGAGTAGCACAAACTACTGGAATTTTAGAGTATCGTAAACTCATGTTTACTTGTTGGAAACCATGTACTAACTCTTCTAACTTTTCATTTTGTCCTTGCATGGCTAACATTCCAACAGCCATTAGATTTGCACCTACAGAAAAGTTTTTCGCATTATTTCCGATTAAAATCCCTTTCCAGTCGCCTTCCTCAGCAATTTGAATAGCCTCGATAAGTCCTTCTCCAATTCCTTCTCCAATAGCATTGGACTTTGTAGTAAATTCTAAACAAAGTACCCCATCACCAATATCATGAAGAACACATTCTGAATTTTTGTAAACAGGCTTTTGGTCTCTAAAATTATCAAGAATGATCAAATCTTCGGTTCCTGGAATGACCTTGTATGATTCAGATTGAATGTCATAATACTTTTTCAATCCATCCTCTTTCTTGTAGAAAGATGTCTTTCCTGATTTGACCATGTCATGAACCCACTGAGGCATTTTCTCACCGATTGCTTCTGCTTGTGCTATTCCTTCCTCTAGTCCTATCATATCAAAGAACTCAAAAGGTCCATACGTCCAAGCATATCCAGCCTTCATTGCGTTATCTACGCTGAAAATATCATTCGAAATTTCAGGAATTCTATTTGCGGAATAGGCAATGGTTCCTAATAAAAATTCTTTAATAAACTTTCCATCGTTTTCTTCAACTTCCATCATGGCTTTGATTCGCTTATCCATGATTTCAACCTTCTTAGAAATTCCAATCGTTTCCAATCTTGGCTTTATAGATGGTCTATATTCTAACGTGTTTAGATCTAATGCATGAATGATCGATCTACCGTTTTCATCTCTTTCTTTGGTCTTTTTGTAGTATCCTTGACCTGTTTTATTTCCTAAAAATTTATTTTCTAAAAGGAAGTCAATAAACTTAGGATTACCATTTTCTTTTACCTTCTGCGCATATTCATCCTCAGGACAATTTTCGATAACTCCTTTTGTTACCTTAACACTTGTATCCAGACCAACTAAATCTACCAATCTGAAGCTACCTGTATTTGGCATCCCAAGAGGAGCCGCAGTAATTTTATCTACTTCCTCTATTTTGAGATCGTACTTTTGAGTAAGTTCCAATACTTTATTACCTGTATAAAATCCAATTCTATTTGCAATAAAAGCAGGAGTGTCCTTACATTTTACGGTTTGTTTACCCAGATAAACATCACCATATTCCATCCAAAAATTTGTTACTTCTGGATCCGTAGATGGATGTGGTATCACTTCTAGTAATCTCATATATCGAGCAGGGTTAAAGAAGTGTGTTCCACAGAAATTTTTAATGAAATTTTCAGTTCTACCGTCTGCTAATTGATAAATAGGAATTCCAGAAGTATTAGACGTGACTAATGAATCCAACTTTCTGAATTCATCTACTTTTTCAAAAATTTGTCTTTTAATATCAAGCCTTTCTACAACAACTTCAATAATCCAATCACAATCACTGATTTCTTCAAAGTCATCTGTGAAGTTACCTGTTGTGATTCTTTGGGCAAAAGACTTATCGTAAAGTGGCGCAGGTTTAGCTTTGATAGCTGTTGCTAAAGATTTATCTGCAATAGCATTTCGCGCATTTTTATTCTTTGCTTCTTCTTCAGTTAGATTTGGTGGCACTATATCTAACATGATGACCTCTAAACCTATATTGGCTAAGTGGCATGCAATCCCTGATCCCATTACACCGGAACCGAGCACTGCTACTTTTGATATTCTTTTTGACATTAGTATGGATTTTATTTTGAAGTTATTACAAACAAGTATGTCTAATTGTTGTGTTAAATATTAAGATTGACAAATATAAATAATTTAACTTAGAGTTAAATTTTTAAAAAGTAGTTTTTCAAGTCAATTAGGATAGTAATTATCTAGAACTGATTGATCGTGAATAAAATACATCAAAACGTGTAGAATTCCACATATTATTTATGTTTTAACACCAAAAAATAACATTTCCTTTCAGAACTCATACCTATAAGTATTCGTTATTGATCGGGAAGTTTGAATAAAATTTACTACATTTTAATTCACTTTCGTAAGAAGCATTAAATTTGCGAATATGAAGAACTGGGAAATAAAATACTCTTTTGCATTTGTTCTATTATTATTCACTCTACAAATGCAAGCTCAAATTAATCTTAAAGTTGGGTACACAGGTAGCTATGCAGAGATGGAAATTGCTGATCAGATATTTGATCGTATAAATGCTAATAGTCCTGATAGAACTAAGGACTTAGGAAATATTAGAATTCGTCATGGAATGGAACTTGGATTAAGATATACTATTGGTGTATTTGCAATTGATGCTGGTGTTTCATCAATGACAGGATCAACCGATGGAGAAAATTTGACATTATCCACAGGGGTTATTGGTAATGCCATGTATCGCTCTTCATTGACGAATTATTTCGTAGGACTTGAAAATCAATTTGGATTCTTTGGTTATGGTGGAAATATAGGTTACTTGAACCTTAAATATAAAACAGATATCAATGGAGGTTCTGATTTAACTACTATTTACAACGAACGTATTCTTGCCAGTAAATTTTATTTAAATTTAGAGGCAAAGGGAGATGGAATAGCATTCGCAATCCGTCCTTACGTCATGGTTCCTTGGGAGCCATACAATTTAGAAGCCGTAGAAAGCAATTATAACGAAAACATAACAATGCCAAGTTCTAATTATAGTCAAGAATCAATGATCTTTGGAATCTCGGTATTATTCTTTAATGGACCACAAAAAAAATAATGGCTAAGAAAAAATCCATCTCTGTTACCTTTTTAACTGCTGAATGTTATCCCGCAGCAAAAGTTGGAGGACTAGCAGATGTCATGGGTTCTTTACCACTTTATCTAGATGCCAATGTTGATGTCGTAATGCCTAGATACGATATGCCTTGGTTTCAAAAACAAACTTTCGAAACGGTATTTGGCGGAGAAATTAATCATCCAAACTCTACGCACACTTTTGAGGTTCAAAAAGTACAAAATGATCCTCTAGGGTTTCCACTTTATGTTATTCACCTTCCTGGATTGTTTGATAGAGATGGTGTTTATGCTGATTCATCAGGACATTATTTCGAAGATGAAACGCTGCGTTATGTAACCTTACAACGAGCGTTTTTGGACTGGATGTTATCAAAAGGTGACCTTCCAGATATTATCCATACACACGATCACCATACAGGATTAGTACCATTTATGATTCAATATTGCTATAAATATGAATCAATAAGTCATATTGCAACAGTATTCACCATTCATAATCAGAGATATCAAGGAGCTTTTGGGTGGGAACTTCAATACTTGTTGCCAGAATTTGATACTTGGAAAAGTGGACTTCTAGATTGGGACAATAGGATTAATCCTTTGGCATCAGCTGTAAAATGTGCTGATCGTGTTACAACCGTTTCTCCTTCGTACATGGATGAATTAAAAACGAATAGTTTTGGTCTAGAATGGTTGTTTAATCACGAAGCTCAAAAATGTGTTGGAATCTTAAATGGAATTGATCCAAATTTTTGGAATCCTGAAACAGATGAGTTTATTGATTATCCACTGAAAAAAAGTATCAAAAGATATAAAGCAGCAAATAAAAAGCAGCTTTTAGCGGACACTGAACTAGATCACAAGAAACCATTGATTAGTTTTATTGGCAGATTTGCCATTGAAAAAGGAGCTGACTTACTAAATGATGTATTGGAATATACTTTATCTAATACCCTTGATATCAATTTTCTTATCCTTGGTTCAGGGAATCAAGAAATGGAGGAAAGTATTCGTTCTCTAAGCCAACGGTATCCCAAAAATGTCTTGAGTTATATAACCTATAATGAAGCATTAGCACATCGTATTTATGCCTCTTCAGATTTTATTTTAATGCCTAGTAGAGTTGAGCCATGCGGATTAAACCAAATGTATGCAATGCGTTATGGAACAATTCCGATGGTTAACGATATTGGCGGGCTCCATGATTCTGTAAAAGATGATGTTACAGGAATTAAGTTTGACTCTCTTGAAATATCTGAATTGTACTCCTCGTTAATGAGGGCGAAATCTATTTTTGATGACAATGATCGTTTGTTAAAAATGGTAGAATCAGGTATGAAAGAAGATTTTTCTTGGACTAAAAGTGCAACACTTTACGAGAAGATGTATAGAAAAACAATAAAAGAGAAGTAACCTTTAATTCATTATTCACCGTTCATTAACAAATTGAATGCTCATTGCTCAACACAATGAAGGTTAATTTTATATTTTTGCGCCATTAATTATTGATACCAAAGAAAATGTATTTAAAAACGATATTAACGTTAGTTATAGCGACAATGCTTACACTAACATACGCTCAGTCAAATCAGGATGTTTTAATGACTGTAGGAGATCAAGATGTAACCGTAGGTGAATTCAAATACATCTATGAAAAAAACAACGGTAAATCTGCTGATTACAGTAAAGAAAGTCTAGATGAATACCTAGAATTGTATAAAAAATTCAAGTTGAAAGTTGCAAAAGCGAAGGATATGCAACTGGATACTATAGAATCATTGAATTTAGAGTTGCAAGGATATAGAAACCAATTAGCAAATTCATTTTTAACCGATAGAGAGGTTATAGATCGATTAATCACTGAAATCTACGAGCGTCAAAAACAAGATATAAGAATCAGCCACATTCTTGTCAAAACTAATTCTAGGAGTACTTTTAAAGAACAAGAACAAGCAAGAAAAAAATTGTTGAACATCAAACAACAGTTGAAGGAAGGAAGGAGCTTTTCTGACTTGGCTAATGATTACAGTGAAGATAAAAATTCAAAGTCTAACGGAGGTGATTTAGGATATATCACTTCAAATTTACCTGATGGATTTTACGAGCTAGAAAATGCTGCTTACAATCTTGGTGTTGCGGAAGTTTCTGATCCGATTAAAACGAAATTAGGTTACCATTTGGTAAAAGTGACAGATAAAAGGCATGCAAGAGGTACCGTGAAAGTAGCTCATATTTTCATGAAGACAGATGCAAAAAGTAGAGCTGGGGTAGAAAAAGTGAAAAAGACCATGGATAGTCTTTATGTTGCTTTGAATAATGGTGCAGATTTTAGCGATCTAGCAATGAAATTTTCTCAGGATCCTACAACAAGTAAAAAAGCTGGAATTTTACCTGCCTTTGGAATTGGGATTTATGATCATAAATTTGAAGATGCTGCATTTGCATTAGAAAATGATGGTGACTTTACAAGGCCAATTTTAACTTCTGCTGGATATCACATTATTAAGCTTATCGAAAAACCTGCTCCACCAAAATTATCAGATCTAAAAATAGCTTTGAAAGATAAGTTGGTAAAATACGATCGCTATACAATGGCTATGGATGATATGCTAACAAGAATAAAAAATGAAGCAGAATTTACAGAAAACGAAGCTGTATTTCAAGATTTTGTAAATAGTCTAGATGAAACATTTTATTCGTATAGATGGAAACCAGCTCCTGATTTAGGAGGCGATGTGATATTTAGCTTTGGACCAAAAGACAAAGAAACAATAATGAGTTTTGCAATTTTCGCGAAGAAAAATACAAGACTAAGATCCCAATTCGATAAATCTTATCCTCTTGAAGATGCTGCAAAATTGATTTATGAAGAATTTTTAAAAGAGAAAGCTTTCGAATATGAGCAAGCAACATTGGAGGAAAAATATCCTGAGTTTAAATCGTTGATGAGAGAGTATGAAGAAGGAATTTTGTTGTTTGAAGCAACTAAAATCAACGTATGGGATAAAGCGAATCAAGATACTGTAGGGTTATATACTTTTTACGAAAATAACAAGAGTAATTACATGTTTGAAGATCAGGCCTTGCTTGGAAAATACATTGTAAATACAACGGATGAAAAAGTATTGAAAAAAGTGATGAAGTGTGCAAAGAAGAGAGACATTGAAAAGACTAAAAAGAATTTTAAAAAGTATGGGGAAGACTTCATTGAATACTCAGAATTTAAAGTAGAACCTGGAAGTAAGGAGCTTGCTGGATTGAAATTCAAGAAAAAGTCTATTTCTGAGCCTATTATTGATAAGAATAACGGTAAATCTTCTTTTAAAAAGGTAGTAGATATTGAACCGAGTAGAAGAAAGACTCTAAATGAAGCAAGAGGATATGTGATTGCTGACTACCAAGATGAATTAGAAAAAAAGTGGATTAAGCAGTTAAAGAAAGAATACCCAATTGAAGTAAATCAAGAAGTATATCAATCATTAATGCAATAAATCATGAATAAAGGAAAAATCATTGTACAACTGTTGTTACTTATCCTAGTATCCATGGGGTGCAATGATTTTTCTACCAATACCCCAACACCTGATAAAAACGATAAAAAGTTAGCCCAAATAGAAGACAAAGTCCTTTATCTATCTGAAATTAAAGAAATGATGGCAGGGCGAGACTCTTTAGACAGCTTACAATTACAAGACGCATTGGTAGAATCGTGGTTAAAAAGGACCGTTTTGCTTCTAGAAGCAGAAAAGCAAATGCCTGTAGATATCAATTTAGAAAAATTAGTCAATGATTATCGCAACTCATTGATTTTAAACAATTATCAACAAGAATTGATAAAGAACAAATTGGATACAATCACAACTGATCGCCAGATTGAAGATTATTATGCTGCTAATAAATCGCAATATTTATTAAATGAACCTATTCTACAAATTGCCTTTGCCAAAGTAAAAGATGATGCACCGGGAATAGAACGTTTTTACAAGAATTGGCAGAAAGAAAATAGTGATGAAGTAGAAGACTACTTAGAACAAAATGGAAGCTATTCGATACTTAAGGATACTACTTGGTACACGTTAAGTAAGGTGAAGTCGTATCTTCCAGAAAATTTATGGTCTAAAAGTGATCTTTTAAAAGAGGGTGCGAAACAAAAACATAAAGGAGAATTCGAGTACTTTCTACGCACTATAAAATCGATAGATCAAAAAGAAGAGCCTCCATTGAGTTATATAAAACACAATATACGAAGGGTGTTATTACACGAGAGAAAGAATGAAATCTTGAATACGTTGGAAGGCAACTTATATAAAACGTATCTCAATGCCAATAAAATAAAGGTCTATAAAAAATAGAATTCTACTCATTAACTATGAATAGAATTCTAACGATAAATTCGTCGTGACAGGGGTTATAAGGTATAAAACGACTTTATCAAGGTTTTGTCCAATTTACATTGAACTAAGTTTCACGCCTTAACACGATATAAATGTAACACTTGATATTTCTTTTTAAAGTGATATTGATTAAACTAAGGTTTTCATTGAGTGAATGAAGACAAATATTTATTCAACCCTTTATCTTTCGGTCTAGATTAGATTTTGGATTGAGTGAATAGTATAAAATCGTGATTAAACGTTTACCATTCTTCATTGAAATAGTCTAAATAATTAGTAAATCACTAAATTTTGATGTTAAAAGCAGCACAATCTTTGCTAAATGATTCTCTTTATTAACTTGAGTTAGGTTATTAGTAAAAGTTAAGATCAACATTAAAAAGAGAATTATGAGAATACAATTAGTTACAGTTATTATTGGATTATTATCATCTATACAAGTCTCTGCACAGCAGACTGTAGAATCTTTTATGTTTGGCCACAGTTTGATGGATCATGTTTCAGGTTCGGATGAAACAAAAATTGCGTACTGGATCCATGAATTTGCGGTTGAAGCAGGTCATACTTACGAAATGGGTGGTCAATTTGGTTCAATATGGTCATTTGCAGATTTTAATCCCACCTCTCAATGGGGTGTTGCTGGAGTTACATCAGTTTGGGACGAAGGAAATGAGACCTTTAGTGAAGCAAGTATAAGCAATAGCCTCATTACTCCATTTAACTATGTGCAAGACTTACCAGCAGATCAACCATATTATACCAATCCAGCGGTACTATACTCTACACAAAGATGGATAGATTCTATGGATGTGCATCAACCTTCAACTCAATTATACATCTATGAAAATTGGCCAGATATGGCACCCTTTACAACTAGTTCACCATTTAATCCTACTCCAGCTGAATTTGCAAACTACAATGCCTATTTATTAGGGAATTTTCACGATTGGTGGATAGATTACCATGATTCAATATTGCTAAGTCACCCAGAGAAAAATGTACGTATGATTCCTGTTGGTCCAGCGATTGCAGAATTATTAGCTACTAGTCCATTTGATACTATTCCTGCAGCTTCGTTATACGAGGATGATGCACCTCATGGCTACGCAACAATATACTTTTTAGCGGGACTTGTAACCTATATGGGTACTTTTGAAGAAGAAGCACCAGCGAGTTATACTGTTCCTTCGAATCTTAATGCCGCCGTTGTAAATAATTACGCTACAATAGTAGATTTCTTTTGGGATTATCTCAATGGTTTCAACGATGAATTAGGTAATAGTCGAGTATTTTTGAACACTACATCACCAGATGATATCGATGGCGATGGAATTGCAGATGCAATGGATAATTGTGTCAATACTTCCAATCCCAATCAAGAAGATTATGACGGGGATGGGATTGGAGATGCCTGTGATGTTGTAGAACCATTAGTTATTGTCGACGAAAGTTCGCTTTATCAGAAAGCTTCTGAAGGCATACTCATGAAAGGGAGAAATGGTAATTGCTACCTACTTTTTATTGATACAAATGGACAATTAACCACACAGCAAAGACCTTGTCCACAAGAATAATTGATAAGGTACAACTAGATTGATTTTATATATGTTTTATCTTTAGAACTAAGAAAAATCAATTGTTATGAAGGTACAAAACAAGGTTATTATCGTCACTGGCGCAGGAAGCGGAATGGGGAGAGAGTTAACCATTCAGTTGGTTTCCAAAGGTGCTATTGTTGCCATGGCAGACATCAATCAATCAGGCATGGAAGAGACACGTTCGATGACTGATGTCGATAAGGTTTCCATACATCAATTGGACGTGACAAACCGTGACAAAGTGGACAGTTTTGTATATGATGTACTCCAGCAACATGGTGTGATTGATGGCATCATCAATAACGCTGGAATAATCCAACCTTTTGTTGATGTCAAAGATCTAGACTACGATGTTATAGAGCGTATTTTCAACATCAACTTTTATGGAACTTTGTATTTGACGAAGGCTTTGATTCCACATTTATTAAAACGACCGATTGCACATATTGCTAATGTGTCAAGTATGGGCGGATACATTCCGTTTCCAGGACAAACGTTTTATAGTGCCTCCAAAGCTGCGGTAAAAATTTTAACGGAAGGATTGTATGCAGAGTTAAAAGATACGAATATCAAAGTGACTGTCATTCACCCTGGAGCTGTGAACACAAATATTATGAAAAACTCAGGCGTCACAGCAGAAGGAGCACCATCATCAGATGATGCTGCAAATGCAACTTTACCAGCATCTGAAGCAGCCCGCATCATGATTCAAGGTATAGAAAAAGATCAGTTTAGGATATTAGTAGGAAAAGATGCTTGGTTCATAGATAAATTTTATCGATTCAGTCCAAAGAGAGCGATAGATTTTATTGTGAAGAAAATGGGTGGGAGGTGAGAGAAAAATGTAGTACTCTTTCTTAAAAAGTACTTATATAATCAAAGACCCTAATTTTAAGCTTAGTTTTTATAATCAGAGATGGCGATTACGATAAATATATGATAGAATAAGTTTAGAAAGTAAAAACCGTCCCATTCCGAAAATAATTGAACAATTCAATTCATCTTTCTAAAATTTAAAGAGATAATGATTTTGATATATTTCTGAAAATTAAGTCCAATCTAGTTTAGGAAACTCTTCGAAAGATAGTACAAGATTAATTAGAATCTATAAAGGTCCTACAGCAAAAAATAGCATTTAAAATAATTCCATAACAAGAATCTAGATTAGTTGGCCCTTTAACCTCAAAGTTTTCCTGACTGAATACTACTTACTCCAATTGTTAATTATGTCTAGATTGATACCAAATACTTTTGATATTTCTCAAACTAAACAACCAGCTTCAATATCTTTGATAGTCTTGACAATTTAGCTCTACGTAAACTTATTTCTTTTCATCTCATAATAATTTTATTATTTCTCATTAATTTTATGCGCCCTTACTTCTTAGTGATGCCTTTAATGCTATTTGGTTGAGTTATTTTATGTGACATTTAAGGCAATACTAATTTCTTCTAATTGACTATGCATTTAAAAAATAATCCAGATTTAGATTTAAGAATTTTATTCGAAATCCTCATTTCCATCATTTCTGAATTAATATTATTATTTCTTAGCAAAGAAATATGAACAACATTATATTTTTTATTTGAAATAGTAAATTTAGCCTCATTATAAAGGTGTCTAGAATCTTTGTTGATAGAAATAATATCACCAAATTTTATATTATCAATTATTATGGTATCGCTAACTGTTCCAGTATTAACTGTCCTATAAAAGTTTTCATTTTTATATACTGTAATCGGAAAAATAAAATTTTGTGTATAATCTAAAAAAGGATCATCAATACTAACAATAATTTTGATTTGAGAACTTAACAACTCGTTGTCAAATTCAATAAATTTAATTAAAAATTTTTCTTCATTCAATAAAAGCAATTTTTCATCTTCTATTTCAAAAGAACCTTTAACAATTGGTAAACCCCAAGATGACCCTCTTTTAAGATAAAATGTATTATTATTCAAGTCTAAATTTAATGAATCAACAGTATTTTCAATTTCATTAATATGGATATATTCACTACAATACTTATGTGTAGAATTGCATGAAATAGCAAGTAAGATTATTAGCACATAAATAAATTTTGTGTTTCTATACATTAAAGTTTATTTAATTTAATATTATTAAAAACTCTAATTCTATCTCTATAACCCTGTTTTTGACTTTCTGATAAATTTGAAACTTTTAGATTATCATATGGTAAAAAATAATTATTTTCTACCCATTTATTCACATCTTTTATTGGGTCTGATGTGAAAAGATTTTGTCTTGCAACAGCTTCAAATTCATCATTTAAATCGAGCAGTATAGGTTTAGATAGATTAGGCCTATTAAACTCAAAACCAATTTCTCCTTCTAAATACTGATGAGCATGTGTTAATTCATGTGAAAGTTTTTGCATATTCGAGAAGTCGCCTTTATTACTCAAGTTGACATCAAATTCTTTATTTTCAACATTATAATATAGATTTCCTCCTCCCTTCGGATTAGAAATATTATCACCCATGCGAATTCTGAAAATTTCTTCCGAGTCTTCAAGATCATTTAATTCTGTTTGGATTTGAACATAGGGATTATTTGCAGCCTCACTTGAAATCTTATCCTGACTCCACCCTTTTTTATCAGCCATTTTATAAAATGAATTTACCTTATCGTCAATTGCATTTCTATATTCAGCCAGAGCACTAGCTTCTTCATCTCCTGCAGGCACAATCTTCATGCCAGTAGGGTCAATAAATCTCAAAGGATTATTATGTACGTAATGATAAGGTGTCCACCCCGGATACTTATCCGCCAGCGGATCCGCACTCATAAAAACACTTATACTCGGATCATAATACCTTGCTCCATAATTATACAATCCAGTTTCTTTATCAAATTCTTTACCATTAAACTGGTAAGGCGTGGAATATTGAGCAGCTTTCTGCTCTGCAATCAAGCTTACCCATGGTGAATATATGAAAAATTGATATTCCATACCATTATTATCGGTAAGAAAGGTGCTAGAACCTAGGTGGTCTGAGTGATAATAGTAATATACGTCATCTGGGCAAGTTGCTGGATCATGTTCGCAGAGGCATTGTTTTTTCTCTTCAGTGCCGGGAAGATAATGATTCAAGGTATAGAAAAAGATCAGTTT
>Ga0213833_1002270_pt1 | contig 12542 bp, 11 predicted proteins | sample SWATP21_FD_160575 | JGI IMG/M metagenome (GOLD analysis project Ga0213833, IMG submission 160575) | Coastal seawater microbial communities from Marineland, Florida, United States - SWA TP2 #1 | ecosystem: Environmental > Aquatic > Marine > Coastal | place: USA: Florida | collected 2016-08-14
ACGGCATCATCGACCCCGACGATCAGGACCTGGACGCCGACGGCTGGTCGCCCTGCCAGGGGGACTGCGACGACAGCGCGCCCTGGAACTTCCCGTCGAATCCGGAGATCTGCGACGGCCTGGACAATGACTGCTCCGGCTCGCCGAACTTCGACGCCCTGGGCGAGACGGACAACGACGGCGACAACGTCCGCTCCTGCGACGACTGCGACGACGACGAGGCCGAGGCGTTCCCCGGGAACACCGAGGTCTGCGACGACATCGACAACGACTGCAACGGCATCGTGGACGACGGCTTCGATCAGGACGGCGACGGCTACAGCACCTGCGAAGGCGACTGCAACGACCTGAACAACGCCGTGAACCCCGGCGCGTTCGACGCCTGCAACACCATCGACGACGACTGTGATGGCTTCATCAACGACCCGCAGGCCGGCACGTTCGAGATGTGGGAGACGGGGCCCAACTCCCCCGGCTACGAGCTGACGAACACGGCGCCGCAGCTGGTGTTCGGCAACGGTCCATGCTCCATCGGCGGGTTCCTGGAGCTGCAGGCGGGGCAGGGCTCCGTGGCGGGCGTCTTCTCCGACCCCACGGATCTCTGGGACATCTACGAGTTCGACACCGGGCTGACGAGCAACATCGCCGCGTGGCTCGCGTTCATCGCGTCGGGCAACGGCCTGCCGGCCAGCTGCCAGGCGGGCTCGGTGTCCTGGACGTCGGCGCTCCCCATCACCGTGACGGCGGACGTGGACGGCACGACCTACAGCGGAACGGGCACCAGCGGCAACCTGCCGTTCCAGCTCAACATCGTTCAGCTGTTCAACATCGACTACAAGATCACGGTCGTGCCCGCAGCCACCTGGGTGGACTGCAACTACACGTACTCGCTCAACTTCGTGATCCCCTAGGGGGCGTCGCCCTCGTCCGGCTCCGGCAGCGGCTCGGGCCGCGCGTTGCGCCGCGCTCGGCCCTTGTCGTTGTGACGACGGGCCTGCTTCGCCAGCTTGTCCGACAGCAGATCGATCGCGGCGTACATGTCCGCGTTCGAGCTCTCCTTGGCCGTCAGGTTCGCGCCGGGCCCGCGGAGCGTGCTCTCGGCGACGTTCCGGAACCCATCCAGCGTCAGGGTCACCTGGGCGTCGATCGTCTTGGGCAGGTACCGCTTGATGCGGCCGATCTTGTCGCGGGCGTAGGTGCGGAGCGCCTCCGACGGCGCGATGTTCCGAAAGGTCACGTCCACTTGCATCGCTAGAAGAGGCGCTTCCGTTGCGAGGAGGAGGGGATGCTCAGCATGTCGCGGTACTTGGCGACGGTGCGGCGGGCGATCTTGATGTTCTCTTCCGCGAGCATCTTGACGATCGACTGGTCGCTCAGCGGCTTGCGCTGGTTCTCGTTGCCGATGATCGTCTTGATCCGCTGCTTGACCATCTCGGAGGCGACATCGTCGCCGGTGCCGCGCTGAATGCCGCTGTTGAAGAAGAACTTCAGCTCGAACGTGCCGTGCGGCGTGTGCACGTACTTGTTCGTGGTGACGCGCGACACGGTGGACTCGTGCATCCCGATGTCCTCGGCCACGTCCCGGAGGATCATCGGCTTCAGCTTCGCGAGGCCGTGCTCGAAGAAGTCCGCCTGCTGCTTCAGGATGCTCTCCACCACCTTGTAGATGGTGCGCTGGCGCTGATAGATGGAGCGGATCAGCCACTGCGCCGAGCGAAGCTTCTCCTGGATGTACTCCTTGTCGCCCTTCGCGGCGCCCGTGAGGACCTGGCGGTAGTAGTTCGACACGCGCAGCTTCGGGACGCCGTCCTCGTTGAGCTGGATGACGTACCCGTCCGCCGACTTCACCACGTAGATGTCCGGGGTGATGTACCGGGCCTCCTCGGTCACGAACTCGCGGCCGGGGCGCGGCTCGAGCTCCGCGATCGAGCGCACACCGTCCAGCACACGCTGCAGCGAGACGCCCAGACGGCGCGCGATCTTCTTGAAGTCGCGCTTCTCCAGTTCGGCGACGTGGTGCTTCAGGATCCCCAGGACGATCCGGTCGTCCGGGAACACCACCCGGGCCTGGATCAGCAAGCACTCGGCGAGGGTGCGCGCGCCGATCCCCAGCGGGTCGAACGTCTGGACGAGCAGCATGCCCTCCTCGACGTCGTCGAAGGGGAGGAGCTCTTCGTCGGCGATCTCCTCGAGCGTGGTGCTCAGGAAGCCGTCGTCGCTGAGGTTGCCGATGACGGCGGCTGCGGCCTTGCGCACCTGCTCGTTGGCCTCCGCCATGTGGAGCTGCCACATCAGGTGCTCGGACAGCGTCTCGGAGCGCGTCAGGGTCTGGTCGTAGGTCGGAAGATCGTCGGCGTCGCGGCGCACCTCGGCGCCGGTGCGGGGGCTGGACGAGTAGTTGTCCAGGTACTGCTCCCAGTCGATCTCCTGTTCCTTCTTGCCCTCGGCGTTCCGATCTTCGGTGGTCTCGGTCGTCTGGTTGTCGACCTTGGGGGCGAGCGGGTCGGAGCGCTCCTCGATCACCTCTTCGAGGATCGGGTTCTCGACCATCTCCTGGCTGACGAGGTCGGCCAGCTCCATGTGATTCAGCTGCAGAAGCTTGATCGCCTGCTGCAGCTGGGGAGTCATCACCAGCTGCTGGCTCATCTTGAGCGATTGCTTCAGCTCGAGTGCCATGTCGTCCCTGTTCCCTCTCGACCCTCAGGAGACCCCGCTGGGGCTCCTCCGCCTCAAACGAACACTAGCAACGGTCGGGGGGCCCGGCAATGGCAGCCCGCCGAGTTGGCGCGGAACCTGCATGCATACGCCGCCAGCCCCTGTCAAGCGATCCCTCCGAAGTACCGTCGATACGCCGGGTCGCCCGGGTCGAAGTCCGTGACAGGGCCGTCGAAGACGACCGCTCCATCGATCAGCAGCAGCACCCGGTCGCAGAGGGCGAGCACATCGTCCGCAGCGTGATCCGTCACGACCAGGGCCGTGCGGGGAGGCAGCGAAGCGAGCCCCGCGGTCAGCGCCTTGCGCCCGGCCGGATCGAGCCCCGCGAAGGGTTCGTCGAGCAGCAACGCCACCGGCCGACAGAGCAGCGCGCGAAGCACCTCCACGCGGCGTCGCTCGCCTCCGGACAGCACTCCAGCCTTGCGGTCGCGGGCTGCGACGAGGCCGAATCGCGCCAGTCCCCGCTCGGCCTGCTCGGGGTCTGGTGGTGCGCCCCGGCGGGCGGGCGACTCCAGCGCGGCGAGCAGGTTCTCCCACACCGTCAGGTCCGGGAAGGCCGTCGGCGTCTGGGGGACGTACCCGAGGCCGAGCCGAGCGCGTCGATGCAGCGGGAGCGCCGAGACGTCGTTCCCCGCGAGCGCGACGGAGCCTGCGCGTGGACGAAGCCGTCCGCTCAAGACGTCGAACAGCGTGGTCTTCCCGGCTCCGTTCGGGCCCAGCACGGCCAGGCGTTCGCCGGCCGCGACCCGGATCTCCACCCCGTTCAGCACGTTCGCAGATCCCCAGCCGGCGACCACTCCGCGGGCGGCGAGGACGGCTCCCGGGGCGCCCGTCACTTCCCGGCGTCCCGGATGCGCTCCACGACCCTCTCCAGGCTGCAGCCGTCGCAGGACCAGGTGCCCCGTTCGGTCCAGACGAGCGTCGGAAGCTCACCAGTCAGCCCGTCCACGTCCCAGCGCACGTCCCGCAGGGTGAGGGGGCCCGCGGGGAGGGTCCCGAGCGCGGACCGGGCGGCGATGGTGCCGCGGTCCCGTCCGTCGGTAGAGAGCAGCAAGGTGAGGTCCTCGAACGCGCCCACCAGCGACTCGTCCACGAGGCGCGCGCGCCCTCGTTCGGCGGTGAGGCTGCCATCCCAGGCCCCCAGGGGGCCGGACCACGCGATGCCCTCGAGGTCGGCGCGCCACCGGTCGGGCTCCGTGGGGAGCGGAGGAAGGGGCGCGGGGGCGCAGGCTGTTCCGAGCATCAGGGCGACGGCCGCCAGCGGTCGGACCCAGGCCCAGGACGAGGGCGCCCGCGCGACGACCGTGCCGAGCTGCCGTACGACGGCGTCCGCGTCCGCGCGCACGGTCACGAGGGGCAAGCGCGTGGGTGCCCGCGGCGGGGTCACGGTCCGCAGCGTGAAGGTGCGGTCCACCGCTGAGGCGACCACGAGCGCGGCGCCGTTCTGCGCGGCCCACCGCACGAGGCTGTCGGGCGCCGCGATGCGCCCGTCCCCAAACGGCACGCCGCGACGCCGCGCTCGGTCCGGATTCGCGGAGTCCACCAGCACGACGATCCAGCGTCCATCACGCAGAGCGCGCGTCGCGAACCGCAGCCCGTCGCGGCCCCGGGGATGTGTCTCGACCCCGTTTCGGGCGCGGAGCGCGCGCACCAGCGCCTGGCAGCGGGGCAGTCGGGGCCAGGGAGCCGAGAGCACGAGGGGACGCTGTCCACGGCGGGCGAGCTCGACGGCGCCGGCTTCCCACACTCCCAGGTGCGCCGCCAGGACCACGGTCGGTCGTCCTTCGAGGTCGTCCGGCCAGCGCTCGATCTGCAGCGGGACGGAGACACCGAGCAGCGCAGCCAGGTTGTCGGCGAGGAGCTGACTCCACCGCAGCGGCCGGACGCCGGCGCTGCGCGCCCGACGGCGAAGCGAGCCGAATGGCCACGACAGGAGGACGCCGAGCGCAGACAGGATCCGGACAACGGCGCGGGCCAGCCGATCAGGCAGCGGACGCAGTCCCCAGGCGAGGACACGGACGGTGCAGGAGAGCGCCGCGTCGGTGCGGCGCCGCACAGCGGGCAATCAGGACTCGACGGAGACGCCGCCGGGCGGGTCCTGGAGCAGGGTGCCGGCGAGCCGAGCCTGCGGGCCGCCGGCCGACTCCGAGTCGCTGCCGGCTTCGGCGCGGGACCGGGCCTCGAGCGCCGCGCGCACGAACGCCACGAACACCGGGTGGGGCTGGTTCGGCTTGCTCTTGTACTCCGGGTGGAACTGGCAGCCGAAGAACCAGGGGTGGTCCTTGAGCTCGACGATCTCGCAGAGCAGGCCGTCCGGGCTCGTGCCCGTGGGGCGGAGGCCGGCGGCCGCCAGCTTGTCGCGGTACGCGTTGTTCACCTCGTACCGGTGGCGGTGTCGTTCGTCGATCTCGGTCGAGCCGTAGATGGAGTTCGCCAGGGAGCCCTCGTCGATCCGGCAGGGGTAGCTGCCGAGCCGCATGGTGCCGCCCTTCATGGTGACTTCCTTCTGCTCTTCCATCAGGTGGATGACGGGGTGCCCGGCGTCCTGGTCGAACTCCTGCGAGTTCGCGTCCTCGAGCCCGAGCACGTTGCGCGCGAACTCCACGACCGCCATCTGCATCCCGAGGCAGATCCCCAGGAACGGGACCTTCCGCTCTCGCGCCCACTGAATGGCCGCGATCTTCCCCTGGCTGCCGCGCTCGCCGAACCCGCCGGGGACCAGGATCGCGTCCACCCCGGAGAGCGGATCCATGTCGCCCTTCTCCAGGTCGTCGGAGCTGATGAACGTGAGCTCCACGCGGGCGTGGTGCGCCAGACCGCCGTGGGCGAGCGCCTCGTTCAGCGACTTGTACGACTCCACGAGGTGGACGTACTTGCCCACGATGCCGATGCGCGCCGTGCCGCGGGGGTTCATGAACCGCTGGACGACGTCCTCCCAGACCCGCAGGTCCGGGTTGCGGGTCCAGATGTTCAGCTCCTCACAGATGGCGTTGGCCAGGCCCTCTTCCGAGAACACGAGGGGGAGCTTGTAGATGCAGTCGATGTCCGGCGCGGAGAAGACACGCTCGGCGGGCAGGTTGCAGAACAGCGCGATCTTCGCCTTGATGTCCGCCGGGAGCTTGCGGTCGCTGCGGCACAGCAGGATGTCCGGCTGCACACCGATGGAGCGGAGCTCCTTGACCGAGTGCTGCGTGGGCTTCGTCTTGAGTTCGTCCGCCGTCTTGATCCAGGGGACCAGCGTGACGTGTGCGTAGAGCACGTGGTCGGCGCCCCAGTCGAAGCGCAGCTGCCGGATCGCCTCCAGGAACGGGAGGCTCTCGATGTCACCGACGGTGCCGCCGACCTCCACGATCAGCAGATCCGTCGAGTCCGTGGCGAGCCGTAGGACACGGTTCTTGATCTCGTTGGTGATGTGGGGGATCACCTGGACGGTGCGACCGAGGTACTCGCCGCGGCGCTCCTTGCGGATCACCGACTCGTAGACCTTGCCCGTGGTGAAGTTGCTCTGGCGCGACGTCGTCTGGGACGTGAAGCGCTCGTAGTGCCCGAGGTCCAGGTCGGTCTCGGCCCCGTCGTCCGTGACGTAGACCTCGCCGTGCTGGTACGGGCTCATCGTCCCCGGATCCACGTTGATGTAGGGATCCATCTTCAGGTTCGCGACCGTGAGACCGCGCGACTCCATCAGGGCCGCGATGCTCGCCGAGGACAGTCCCTTGCCCAAGGATGAGAGCACGCCTCCGGTCACGAAGATGATCTTCGTCTTCATCGAATCTGTGTCGCCGCCGGGAGAGGCCATGACCTTGCGAGCAGTCCCGCGCTCTGCTCGCACATGGTGCTGACGCCCACACCATAACGAAAAACGGCCGCCCGGAGGCGGCCGTGATCGGACTGCAAATGCGGTCGCAGCGTCTGGCTCGGATCCCGGAGGAGCCGATGCGGAGTTCGGTGCGCGAACTCTGCAGGCAACCCGGGCGTGCCGGGTGCCGGGCCTAGCGCTTGCTGAACTGGAAGCGCGCGCGAGCGCCCTTCTGTCCGTACTTCTTGCGCTCCTTGATCCGCGAATCGCGGGTCAGGAAGCCGGCCGCCTTCAGGGAAGGGCGCAGCTCCTTGCTGTACTGGAGCAGCGCGCGGCTGATGCCGTGCTTGATCGCTCCGGCCTGGCCGGTGTTCCCGCCGCCCCGCACGTTGACGAAGATGTCGAACGCCTCGAGGTTGTCGGTGAGCTGAAGCGGCTGCTTCAGGATCATCTTGTCCGTCTCGCGGCAGAAGAACTCATCGAGATCCCGGTGGTTCACGATGAAGCGCCCGCTGCCGGGGCGGAGGTAGACGCGGGCGGTCGCGCTCTTGCGGCGGCCGGTGCCGTACCAGGTGGGTGCGTTGGTAGCCATCGATGTCCTCGACTAGAGGGGCAGGGGCTCGGGCTTCTGAGCCTCGTAGCCGTGCTCGGGGAGCCCCCCGTTGTGGATCTTCAGCTTCTTGATCTGGGTCCGGGCGAGCCGGTTCTTCGGCAGCATGCCCTTGACGGCGTGCTGGATGACGCGACGCGCGTCCTTCTCGACGACTTCGTCGAACGTCTCCTCACGGAGACCGCCGGGGTAGCCCGAGTACGCGTAGTACTTCTTCTGCTGGCCCTTGCGGCCGGTGACCTTCACCTTCTCGGCGTTGATCACGATGACGAAGTCACCCACGTCGACGTGGGGCGTGTAGATGGGCTTGTGGCGGCCGCGGAGGACATCAGCGACGCGGGTGGCGAGGCGCCCCAGGGTCTTCCCCTCGGCGTCCACGACGTACCAGTTCCGGGCGATCTCGCCGGAGTTCACGTCTTCCTTGCGGGCAAAGAAAGTGCTCATGTCGGCCTTCTCGAGCTCCTCGCGGAGCAGTCCGCGCGCCGGGCCATCCGGACGCGGACGGCGCTTCTACACGAGGGTCTGAGGGGGGTCAAGCAGTTCGTCCCCGATCGTGTCGATCGTCGGGGCGCTCAGTCCGCCTGCACGAACGCGGGCATCGCCCGGTACCAGAGGTCAGCGTTGCCGAGGCGGTAGTCCACCCAGACCATGTGGACCGAGGGGCCGGACATGACCATCTGCAGATCCTGGGAGATGGCGGTGGCCGCGGGGTCGTCGTCCACGCGCGTGTCACCCTCTTCGAAGATGTAGCCCTCGTCTTCGCTCAGGCGGTAGTAGACGTCGGGGTGCCCCTGGGTTCCGAGCTCCACGGGGGTGCGGTAGTCCGTCCAACCGACGGCCACCCGGTCACCCACGCGCGCGAGGCGGGAGTCCAGGGAGTGCGCCGAGCCGGCGATTCCGGTGTCCACGCGGGTCTCCGAGAGCCAGCTGTTGCCTGCGTCGTCGCTGGACCGGAGGTAGATGTCGAAGCCGATGTCGCGGTCGTCGTGCCAGCTGACGAGCACGCGGTCGTCCACCGCCGACAGCGCCGGGTAGAAGCTGTTGGCCGAGCCGGCGGCGTCGTTGTCGATGCGTGTGGGGGTGTCGTCCCAGTTGAAGCCCGCGTCCAGCGACCGGTTGAGGTAGATGTCCTTCGGGCCGTTCCGGTCGTCGTGCCACGCCACGTAGACGGCGGGCTGGGGCGGATCGGTGCGGTCGCGGTCGACCGTGATGGACAGGCCGAACGCGTCGGAGGCGCCGGCGGCGGTGCCCCCGTCCAGGCGCTGATCGACGCCCTGCCAGTTGATGCCCCAGTCGAACGAGTGGTTGTAGAAGACGTTGTTCGAGCCGTCCCGGGAGTCCTCCCAGACGACGTACACGCCCCCGATGCCGTCGCTCGCGAGCTGGGGATGGGCCGAGTAGGCGCTGCCGGCGGTGTCGGTGTCGAGACGCTGCTCCGCGACCTGCCAGTTGTATCCGTTGGTGCCGGCGTTCAGGTAGATGTCGTAGGCACCGAACCGGTTGTCGTACCAGGTGACGTAGAGCCGCTTGTCCACGCCGTTCAGGTCGGGATCCACCGCGATGCTGGGGCCGAGCGCGTCCCAGTCGCCCTTCTCGTCGGAGGAGAGCAGCTGCTCGGCCTGCCAGGTCCGCCCGGCGTCGTCGGAGTACCTGAAGTAGACGTTGCGGTGGCCGATCTCCGAGTCGCGGTCGTCTTCGAAGACGACGTAGACGGAGTCATCGAGGCACGCGATCTCCGGCGACTCGGCGACCGCGTCGCCGTCGGGGTTCGTGGACAGCTGGATCGGCTCGTCCCAGACGGCGCCGCCCGCGCGGCCGGCGGTGAACAACACCTGGTTGCTGCCGGACCCGCGGTCTTCCTGCCACACCACGTACACGGTGTTTCCGGACACGCACATGCGGGGATGCACGGCGTCCCCGGCCGCTCCGGTGTCGACCTGCCGGTCTTCGGTCACGTACGGGATGATTTCCTGCGCCTGCTCTCCATCGCACGCCATCAAACCAGCTGCGGAGAGCGCAAGGATCATCGGGAGAACACGCCGCATGGCGCGCAGGCTACACGAACGGGAAAAGGTCACCCCGGTTCCCTGCTGCCCGGTCGTTGTTGCTCCCCCTCGTCGCGTGTGGCAGCGTTCCCGCCCCGGCGACCCCAGCCGGTTCGGAGACTTCATGAGCAGTGCCGTGAACATGGGAAACAAGTACACGTGCTTCAAGTGCGAGTGCCGGTTCTACGACCTCGGGCAGGCGGAGCCCCTGTGCCCGCGTTGCGGCGCGGATCAGCGGGAGAACCCGAACCCGGATCCGCGTGAGGCGTTCCTCGCTCGCTTCCGCCGGCCGGCCCGGCGCAAGTCGCGCGCCAAGAAGAAGGTCGAGCCGACGGTGGAGCCGAAGAGCGTGGACGACGAGGACGATCTCCTCGACGACGACTTCGACAAGGACGAGGACACGGACTAGGGAGCGTCGACGGCGTCTCAGACGCCGTCCGGGTACAGCACCCGCTCCAGGAACAGCCCATGAGGCGGAGCCGTCGGCCCCGCCTGCGCGCGATCCAGACTGTCCCGAATCCGCAGCATCGCGCCGGGCTCCAGGTGCCCACGGCCCACGTCCACGGCCGTGCCCACGAGGATCCGCACCATCTGCTTCAAGAAGCCGGACCCCTCGAACACGAGGCTGACGCACGCGTGCGACTCGCGCCGGATCTCCGCTCGCCGCAGGGTCTTCACCGGGTGCGGTGAGCTGCAGTCCTTGGCCCGGTAGGCGTTCCAGTCGCAGGTCGCCGGCAGCGTCGCGAGCTCCCGCTCCAGCAGATCCACGTCCACGGGGTGCCGGATCCACCACGCCCGCTTGTCCAGCAGCACGCTCGGGGAGCGGCGCAGGAGGAGTCGGTACGCGTAGATCTTCCCGCAGGCGGAGCCGAGCGCGTCGAAGTCGTCCGGGACCTCGTCGGCGTGGATGACCGTCAGCCCGTTGGCGAGCGCGTTGACCCCACGTCGGATCCGGTCCGGCTCGAGACCGGATGTGGTGCGCACGTTCGCGACCTGCGCCCAGGCGTGCACGCCGGCGTCGGTCCGACCGGAGCCACGCACGCGGACGTCCTCGCGGAGGATGGTGGCGAGGGCGGCCTGCAGCGCTCCCTGGACCGTGCGCAGACCGCGCTGGATCTGCCAGCCATGAAACCCGGTGCCGTCGTACTCGACGACGAGGCGGATGTTGCGTCGGGTCACGCGCGCCGGCGCACGCGGCCGAGTGCGAGCCCCACGAGCGCGAGGACGAGGGCCGAGCCGGTCGGCTCCACGGTCGAGCACGTGCAGCCCGGATCGCCGTAGCACTCGACCAGTCCGCAGGTCTGCTCGGGGCTCGCCGAGAGGACGTCGGACAGGGGGCCCGTGTTGCCCGCGTCGTCGATGGCCTGGATGGCGACCCAGTAGGTGGAGGCGTTCGCGAGCCCGGTGATGCTCGTGGAGTGCGCGGTGCTCGCCTCACCAGCGCTGATGTCCAGCGGGTAGTCGACGTCGTTGCCCTCCTCGTCCACCAGCGAGAGCGTCGGGAGCTCGTCGTCGTCCTTCGTGAAGACCGTGTCGGACACGTAGATCCGGTACGTCGCGATGTCGACTTCGTCGGTGGACGTCCAGGTGAGGAGGATCCGTCCGTCTCCCGACTCCAGCGCCAGGTCGGAGATCGCCTCGGGCGGCGTGTCGAGCGTCACCACCGTGCTGTCGACCCCCACGGCGCCGGCGTCGGTGGCGAACAGCACGAGACGGTTGTCGCCTTCGGAGGTGAGGTCGTCGGCCTTGAGGGTGACGGACACCTCGGTGTCTGCCGTCGCCGTTCCCGTGTCCAGGGAGGTGCCCGCCGCGGCCGACAGCCCGGAGTCGATGCGGAGGTCGTAATCGCAGTCCACGTCGACGGTGAACGTGACCGTGAACTCCTCCCCAGCGCCCAGCGAGGCGACGTCGGTGGCCAGCGCGGTCACCCAGGGGCGGTCGGTGACCGCGCGCACGGTGCCGTCACCGCCAGCGACCCACACCGAGTCCGTGGACGCTGGATCCGGGGCGATGGCCACTGGCGCGCCGGTGCTCGCCAGCTCGACGTCCTCGAGGAACGACCCCTCGAGGTCGAACACCGAGACGGTGTTGTTGCTGCCCACGATCCAGACCACGGGGCTGCCGCTCGACTGGGCGACGTGGGCTGACGCCACCGGGGAGCTGAGGGAGTCGTCGAACAGCGACGGGATCCCCGCCGGGTTGCTGTGGGCGAGCGCCCAGGCCTCGCCCGTGGAGAGGGTCAGGACGAACTCCGTCGCGACTCCCTTCGGGTCCGCGGTGATCGACGAGATGGTGCCCGTCAGCGACTGGGCTGCCTGCACGCTCCAGGTGGTGCCCGACCGCGTCGCCCACAGGAGGCTTCCGTCGCTCTGCGCCACCACCACCGGGCCCAGGTCCGACGTGCCCGGGAGCACGATGTCCACGGGGGTTCCGGCGTCCGAAGCGGGAAGGCCAGTGCCCCCGTCCACCGTGTCCGTGGCGATGTCGATGGCGTGCAGGAAGGTGAGCGAGTCGGCGCTGGACGTCACGTGGACGAACGTGTCGCCCGGCGCGTAGCCGAGCGCGACGTTCGTCTCGCCCTCCATGCCCACCACGATGGCGTCGCCGACGCGCCCGCTCGGGGGCACCGTGCTCGTGTCGAGATCGACGCGATGGACCTCGTTCGTGCCGCACGCGACGTAGAACGCGTCCCCGAGGGTCGCGTGGGTGGTCCAGACGACGTCCACGGCTTCGCACATGTCCACGAGCTCGGGCGCGGCGCTGGGCGCGAGCCGGTCCCAGATTGCGAGGCCGGCGCCGTCCGAGCGCTGCGAGGTGGCGATGTACCGGCCATCGTCGGAGACGGCGAGGCCCGATGTGGATGCGCCGCCCTCCAGGGCGCCCCGGTCGCTGACGGGGTAGGCGGCGGCGCTCGACGCGATCAGCGTCGCGCCCACGAACAGGAGGGTCCTCATGCGTCGTCCTCCGGCCCTTCGGCGATCAGCTCGGCGATCTGCACGGCGTTCAGCGCCGCCCCCTTGCGGAGGTTGTCCGCGACGACCCACAGCGCCACGGCCATGTCGTCGTCCGGGGCCTGACGGATGCGTCCTACGAAGACGTCGTCCGTTCCGGCCGTCTGGAAGCTCATGGGGTAGACGTCCTCGAGCGGCCGATCGAGGAGCTTGATCCCCTCGCCCTGGTGCAGCGCCGCGCGGGCCTGCTTGGCCGTGACCTTGCGGTCGAACTCCACGAGCACCGACTCGCTGTGGGACGCGAACACCGGCACGCGCACGGCCGTGGGGACGACCCGCAGCTCGGGCAGCTCCATGATCTTCCGCGTCTCCTGCACCAGCTTCCATTCCTCCTGCGTGTACCCGTTGTCCAGGAAGGGACCGAT
>Ga0213833_1002271_pt1 | contig 12526 bp, 18 predicted proteins | sample SWATP21_FD_160575 | JGI IMG/M metagenome (GOLD analysis project Ga0213833, IMG submission 160575) | Coastal seawater microbial communities from Marineland, Florida, United States - SWA TP2 #1 | ecosystem: Environmental > Aquatic > Marine > Coastal | place: USA: Florida | collected 2016-08-14
CAGAACAGAGTTTCCACAGTGGATGCATTCATGCTGGCACGGGTTACACGAGCCACACATGTCTTCCGCTGGACGCAGCGCGGACTCTACCACATGCTCCACCTCCATCAGCAACTCGGTGGCGGGGATGTTGCGACGCACTTCGACGCGCTTTCGGGGGCGCCGGCCCTTTCGTCCGCCCTGTAGCACCGGCTCGTGGATGTCGGCGTCGCCTTCATCTCCGCTGCCGCCGGCGTCTGCTTGTACCGCCACCGAAGAGGTGGAGGGCCCTGGCACGTACAACGAACCGGCTTCTTGGAGCAGGTACTTTATGCGTCGATCATACGGTGTGTCGGAAGCAGAGGTGGCGATGGTCGACGCGTTGTGGCGTGAACTGGTGTCGCTGTACACGGTGGCTGCGTCTCCATCCCCCATTTCCCACAGCCTCTGGTGTGGCGACAAGACACCATCGCCGTCTTCTTCGTTGGCGACGTCGGCGTTGGCGGCGTTGTTGTGGCCACCACCACCACCACCACCACCACCACCACCATCACCGTCACCACCACCACCACCACCACCACCACCACCATCACCGTCACCGTCACCATCACCATCACCATCGCCTGTATCCTCGTTTTCCTCGCCCTCCTTCCTGGCCTTTGGTTCCGTAGGTCTCGCGTCCGCGTCCGTGTCCGCGTCCGCGTTCGCTGCCGGCGGCTCGCCGGGCGCAACAGCGTCAGTCCCCGGCTCCTGTGCTGCTGCCTGCATGACAGGGTCGTCACGATGCACCACCAGCACGTCAGCAACATGGCTGCTGGCGTCTGGCGGCTGCGTGTGCGTGCCGTCGCCAATGACGTCATTGGCAGATCCGGTGTCCAGGTCGTCCTCCACCCCCTCCTCCGGCAACGTGGACAGCCCAGACATGCGCCGCGGGCGAGAAGAGCCCATCTCCCCCTCATCCGGCGCATGGCGAGACTCCCTGGCGGCCAAGGACGCTTCCGTGAGTGACTCTACCACCTCCAGCACCGTGCACCGCGCCGCGACCAGGCTGGGCACAAAGTTCAGTTTCCATGCCAGGTTGATTTGGTACACGCGGCGGTAGTGTTTGTGCAGGCGCTGCAGGCCTTGGCGAAGCAACGCTTCGTGCTGCGGCGCCCTGAAGGGCAGGAAGTACGCCGTTTCCGTCACCAAGTCCACAAAACGGCGCGGAAAGTGGGTGGTGGCCACCAACAGTTCCGGGGTGACCAACTTGCGCAGGGAGACGGTGATTTCGTCGTCGGTGAACCCTGCGGACTTCATGGTCGTCATCTGCTCGTGCATGACGTCCAACAGCACATGCTGGGGTCGCTGCGCTTCCCGGACTTCCGCTTGCGACGCCTGACGCACAGCACCAGCACCAGCACAACACAACAACAGTGAGCAAACCCTAGCTCCATTGTCCATTGTCGCGGGTCCTCCGGGAATCCTGACCCCCCTCCTCCCCCGTTCTTTGCACGACCCGACCCACCCATACTCACATGCTCAAGATCCCGATGGTGCAGCATCTGGTCCGATGCCAGCTTGTCGGGGCTACCAAGATTGGCCGTCACGATGACGAGCAGCCGGCCACGGCAATCCACCTCCTGGCCTGTCTTGTGGTTCTCCACGCGCCCTGTGGCCATGAGTGACGTGTACGCCTTCTGCACGTTGGGGTGGGCCCGGTCCAACTCGTCCAGCAGCAACACCGCGCCCGCATCGACTGCTCCCTCGTCCGCAGCGGCCATGATCCAGGCCAACCGGTCCGCTACACAGTGACCACCGGCCTCGCTGTCGCCTTCCGCGCCGCATCCATACGCAGCTCCGTGAAGGAACACCGTGTCACCGGGCTCCTCCAAAATCGCACAGTTGATGCTGATGAGCTCCTTGTGCAGCACCCGGGCCAGGCAGGACGCCAGCAGCGTTTTTCCAGTGCCAGACGCGCCGAGACACAGCACCACAGGGCACGCGGCAACCTGTGCTGGGTTGGCAGCGAGAGCACGCTTGGGCGGGCGGAGGGAAGAGGTGAACGCGCGCTGGAAGCCATACCCGACTGGCAGGGCAAGTCTGTGGGGGCAAGGGAGCGACGATGGGACAGAGGGGACAAGCAGAGAGATGAGGGGCGCGGTGCGACGCGCCGACATGACAACACACATGCACGAGACACAAACAAAACGCAACACGAAGCGAACAAAACCACACGCGTGGCGACGTGTGTGCACACACTCTTCACCCCCCGCGCGCGCTCGCGGCATGCTGTGCATTCCATATCACACCACACCCATCCCATCAACCATGCACACGTACGCAATGGTTCGCAGCGCCACAGTTTGCCCCACCCACTTGCCATCTTTCTCCAGCAGTCCCAGCAGCGGTGGCTCCTCTTCCATCAACCACGGCTCCACAACACCAGAGGAGGTCATGGCCGCCGACGCCATGCGCTGGCCAGGAGACCGCAACGCAGAGCGGGGGCCGGTGGGTGCCACGTCCGCCAGCCTGTGCCTCTTGATCAAGCCCGAGCCACGCCATGTGTTGACCTTTGGCAGCAGCTCCGGCAGCGTCGACGCCGACGCCACAAACGACGCCGCCGCCGTCGCCCCCAGTCGCGCACGCACCGCGTGGACCGGGGAACGCACGGCCGCCAGCGGAACTTGCGCGGGTGTGGGCGCGGGAGCGGGTGCGGGTGCGTTTCTGGCCCCAACCAGCCCTGCTCCTTCTCCTGCTTCGTGATCTTGGTGAGGCTGAGGCTGAAGCTGAAGCTGAAGCTGCGGCTGCCGTGGGCCACCACCACGTTGTTGTTCGTCGTGCATCAGGAGGTCCCTCACGTCGCTGTGCCCATGTTGCGGGTGGGCCTCCCGGGACGACGGGCGAATGAAGGGCGTGCCAAGCGGAAGAAACCCGCCGCCGCCCATGGCTCGGCCAGGAGAGGACTTGGCAGACAAGGGGCGCGCGGTGTGTGAGCTGCGATGGCTTGCTGAGGCTGCTGTGGCACCCAGCCCCGGCGGTGCGCCACCCGTGCTTGTCGCGCCCCCCTCTCTGGCTGCATGATGCCGACTGGAAGCATGGCTGGAAGGCGATGGCGGCCGGCTGCTCGTGCCCGTCCGTGACGCTGGGCCGTACAAACGGCCTCGCATGCTCCTGCTTGGGTTGCCCTTTCCCGGCTCGCTCCCTGGGGTGACACACGTTGTCACGTCATGCGTCAGTCACACAAGTTGCAAAGCACACACAGCACGAAAAGGAAGCGAAGGGGAAGAAAAACAAAGGAGAAGGGCGAAGGCAGTCACAAGTTGCCCACAACGTCAAGCGTTATTTGGGCCATGGCACCGTTGGTGCAGTGCACCGCACACCTCGACACGGGCTGCACGCACCTGCAGCGGTGCTGTTGCCACCGCCAATGTCAGCGTCGTACTCGTTGTCAATCAACAGCCGCCCTTTCGGGTCGAGGCAGTCCGGCCGGAGGGAGGCCACGATGTAATGCCACACGTGATGGTGGGACCATGTGCGGACTTCCGCCGGCAAGCCCAGCCCCGCTGCGCATTGCGCGAACGGGAGGCCATCAAAGGTGCCGACGCTGCATTCGGCGTTGCTCAAGAGGGACTCCACCGCTGTCAAGGCGGCGACATGGGTGACGGATCCACGGTTGTCTGCATGTGGGACACGTGATGCGACGGGCCCAACGTAAGCAACATGACCCAGCCTCGCCCACGCCACCGCGTACCAGAAAGGTCCACACGCTCCAGTGTGTTGTTCGCGCGGAGGCTTGTGGCGAAGGCGATGGCACCGCCGTCACCAAACGCGTTTGCTGCAAGCAGGAGGTGTCACAACACAACGTGAGAGTCACAGTGGCCACAAGCACCAGGCAGCAGAGTAGCAACGGTGCCGACCAGACAACTGCAGGCCAAGCTGAGCTGTTGGCCACAAAGCATGCACAAACCTACCGGTGGCCTGCAACTCCGTGAGGCTCGTGTTGACCCGCAGCATGTTCCCCAGCGCAAGGAGAGCACGATCCCCAAGACCATTCCCTGCAAGCACCGTGCTGTGAAGGCAAGAAAGAAACAAACAAAAAGAAGAAGAAGAAGAAGAAGAGCATGCACAACGGCGAAGCCAACGACTGCCAACCATGGCTCACGCCACCCGCGTACCGTCAAGGAGCAGTCGTTTGACAGTGTCGCTGCTGGACATCGCACGAGCAAGCTCCATGCCCCCCTTGTCTCCGAGGCCTGTGACTGTACGAACAAGGGCACAACGCAGGGTGAACGAAGGTGGGAGAGCATTCCATGTGAGGATGGGGATGAATGTTGGTGTCATTGCGCCAGCGTGCGTAGCACGCACTGCGTACGTACACGAGAGGTTCAAGGAGACGAGACTTCGGCAGTACGCCGGCAGAGAAGCAAGCTTTGCACCGCCCTCGTTTCCTGTATCCATTCGAGCCCCGCCCGGGCATGAACGGCCATGAAGAAACATTCCAACCAACCACAGCGACGTCATGTCAACGATGGCTTCATGGCCAGCACCAACGCCCGCAGGACCATGCACCCACGCACGGCTGCAATTCAAGTCCGTTAAACAGTCCAATTGTGCCAACGGTCTCCTCAGCGCACGCAGGCCGGCGGCTGTGATGCCGCAGCCAGTGATACACAGAGATTGCAGTGTCGAGTTCGACTTCAAGCTCTGCGACATGCGAGCGGCGCCACCGTCCCCAAGCGGGTTGCCTGTTCCAACACGATGGAACACGACTCGCCATGGTTACTGTCCAATGCATAACCACGCAGTGTGGGGAGCCCACGGGGGAGACGACGTGGCACGGATGTGGCACGGCAAGCAGACAGCATACACTAGGGCCTAGGCTGCACCACCCACCTGACAGGTCCAACCACGTCAGCGCGGACACTCGCTCAAGCAAGGTGCTGACGGCAGACAGTCCCGTGTCCGATGTCCCGATGCGATTAGCTGGCAAGCAAAGACGCCACGAAAACACAAACCGGTGACGCTGGTCGTGTGGGAGCAAGCACGGGTCGTGTGGAGGCTTCAAGGTGAAGCTTTCACCCCTGCCAAAAAGAGAACGCACGGGCAAGGTTCAACGTGGACATTGCAGTCCACTTGCGGTTCTTTCTCAGCGCTGTTGCCAGGTACTCAACACCTGCGTCACTCCCCACATTTCCTGCATCACCCACAGCACAGCCAATCACCAATAAGCAACACTGGTCACCCAGTTTTCCCGTGGAGGTTACGTACGGGACATGTCAAGACTCCGAAGAATTGTGCTGCGCCGAACCATCGCCGCGATGGATGCAAATCCAGATGGTGACACTCCATTCGCTGCCACAACGCAGCAGGCAGACGAAGTCAATCTCCCGCCGCTGCAGCACCCCCCCCCCCCCCCAATAGCACAGCAAGGAAGCGATAAAGAGACACACACTACTCACAACCAACATCCAACTCCCTCACGGCGCTGTGTCGGTTCTGTAACAGTGCGTCGGCAATCTTGGCCACGCCGACGTCGGATATTTCGTTGCCTACAGCCGCCCCAACACAAGCACAGGCACAAAGCAACAACAACAACAGCTCAACGAAAGAGCCCCTGGGTCACACCCATGCACCACCGCCGCAGGCACCTGCAACGGAGACACTGGTGACAGCGTCATTGATGGCCAAAGCCTTTGCCAGGCGTGTAGCCCCTGCGGCCCCAAGCGCTGCACCATGAAGGCGCAAGCACGAGACTCGGTGCTTCAGTACTTCAAGCAAGTCATCGATAGGTGCATTCACAGCTGTTCACACAGTCACACAAGCAAGTCATGACAGCACATCATGACATCATGACATCATGCGACATGGCTACGACTGTATCGGGAAGTGAGTGAGTGTGTGCTGCCCACGCACGTTTCTTCAACTCCACCATGACCTTGTCCGTGGCATTGTACTTCTGAATGACCTTGCGCGTGCTGTACTCCCGCACAAGGAACTTCGACAACGAGTTTCGGCGGCGCTTCGGCGTCTTTGCCACAGTCGGCGGCGGTGCACCCCCCTTCAGGGCGGTGGGGTCAGCGATCCGAGCGTTGACGCTCACGAGCACCTCCTGTCGGGATTTTGCCAAGGCACGTGCTTCTTTCCCTTGGCGACTGTTCGCAAGGACGTACTGTCTGCCAGCGGCGCTGGCGTCGTAGTCCTCTGCCGTTCCCCGTACCATCACCTCCCCGAACACGTGCTGGGCCAGCTTCCGCTTCTCATCCAGGCGCTTGGCAAGCAGTGGTGCGTCCCGGAACGGCGCCAGGTCAGATGGCCGGACCGTGCCGGCACCACCCTTGCTAGCAGCATGAAGCAACACGGCCGGAGATGCTCGAAGAGGCGAGGGGAGGCGCTGTGGGTGGTGGGGAGTGCCGGCAGTGCTGCTGGTCCCGCCGCCGCCGCCGCCACCGCCGCCGCCGCCGCCGACACCCGGCCGTCGCAGCGGGGACCGCGGCGGGAACGGAGGTGTGCACGCCGCATGGTTTCCCAGCACGGTTGCCATTGCCGAAACACGATGCCTTTTGTGTCTCAGTGCATCACATGGATTTCTCAGGAACAGAAGGCATGATGAACGTACCGGCACGGTCGCATAGTGTCGTTGTCGAAAACTCGATGCTGGATATCAAATTTGATTGATTTGACTGCTGAGGACGGCGCTGACAACAACCCTGATTCATGAGTGCACAACCGGAACCGCTCCGCATCGAAGCGGGCGTAGCACAGTCTGGCAGTTGCGATGGTCTCATAATCACCAATGCTTACATAAGCAATCCATAGGTCGAGGGTTCGAATCCCTCCGCCCGCACTTTTTTTTTGCGTGGATTTTCTTCTTTTTCTTTGAGCGAAGGTGGTGGAGGCGTTGCGAGAAAGATCGTGAGCAAGAGAGGTCGAGTGTTCAGAGGGCGCGTGGAGGTGGTGACACAGAAACACTGTGTTGTTGATGTTTGCTCACACTACCACAACGCACCAGCACCTGCACCTGCTCCGACACCGGCACCGGCACCGGCACCAGCACCACTTCGTCGCTTGCTTGTTCGGCGACCCTCGCTCTTCTTGACAAGCTCAGGGCGAGCACGGTTCACAACTGAGCACAGCAAACATGGGCCAGACAACACAGTGCACCGCATCCAAACAAACTGAGTCGATGTCGGGCAAGCAAACTCGGAAATGACTTTTTGTCCTCACCTTTCAACAGTTCACCGACACGGTTGCGCATCCGACTGTGGAGGAAAGCCTGGTAGCATCCAGAGTGAGCAGACAAGTTCACACTATCACAGCCAACGGACACACACCTTGGTAGCTTTGACATGGTAGTCAAGATACGATGGGAAATAGACAAGCTGCGTCACTGACTTCTCCAGGTCTTGGCGTGAGTTGACGGCGATTGTCATGTACCCAACGTTGCTCGGCGGAGCGCCCGGCAAGTCACAAGTGTCTGCGTACTGTGTGCTGGGAGATCCACGGGCCTCAGCAAGCTCTTGGAGCACCACCCGTGCCACGGCAGCGTCTGAAGCGTCCTCAAAGTTCATGGCGTACACCACGCGGACCTTCGTTGGTGTCGTCGACACAAACATGCAGGCACCTGACGTGGAGTTTGTGACGATCTTCTTCGGCGCAGTTTCGGCAAGGTTTCCAGCTTTCAAGGCACGCAGGGCCCTGTGAAACAACACCAACACGAATGGTTGGTGGTTTGCAATCTCCATCACACTGCAGACAGACATGTACAACCACGTACAGCAAAATCGGGGCGCCCACTAGGTTGCGTCCGAGCATTGACAAGCGGTCCGCAAGCTCGTCTGCACATTACACACGACGTTAAAACAAGCCCGAACAGACACCAAAGCGTATGCTCTACCTTTGGGACACGGGAGTGTGCCGTTCAGGTCGACATCCAAGGCAACTGTGTTTTCACCGTCAGCGTCTCCCACCAAGCCAGCGTAGTCACTGTCAAGAACTTCCTTGCCGCCAGCTGCAAAAATATCCGCAAGGTTCGCAAAGCGCGCCTCCATGCGGAACTTTGTTGGTTCGCCAGGATTTTGCATCACCTTGTATGTGATACCTGCCACCGGGATAAAGGTGTCAGCACAGACAGGTGACGCAAAAGTGTTGTGGGTGGACGCTCATCCTACCATTGAAGTCGTCGGCGACAAACGTGTACATGCTTTGCACATCCTCCCTGTGCACCCACACCCACACGAGCAAGTGTGCAATTAAATGACATCTCAAACCAGGGCATGCGCAGGGAAAAACCTCAGCCACGTACGTCGCAATCACGGCGCTCACAAAGTCTCTCACAGCCTCGCTGCCGCCCCCAATAGTGAGCATGGCCATCGCTTCAGATATCACTGGATGTACAAATAGCCACCACACGAAGAGAGAGTGTAAAAACGCAGGCCCAGGTACAATGACGGCGAGTCGCGCTGACACCAGACAGAGCTGCCAAGCACGGAGACCACGGGGGTGATGACCGCACTGGTCGCGGGAAGCAAGCCGGAAAGGCACGGGGCGTGTCGGTCAGGGAAGTGGTGCACCAACGTACCAGTGCTGTGATATACAAATGATAATAAGCGTGACAAAGCCTCGGCAATGTGACCGGCCCGAACGACACTGCAGTGCGGACAAGCGCGATCAACGTCCGGAGTGTGAACACTTGGTCGCGGCTCCGCAACTCGCCACCCACGATGCGCGCTAACTTGGCATGACATCACACAGTGTTTTCATGTTTCATGTTTGTTTCAATTTTCATCAGCCTACAACTCACTCGTGCTGTCACCGTCCGCCGCGCCAGCTGCTGCGGGAGCGGCCGATTTGCCACGAAAGCGCGTGACAGCAGTGGGTGTAGCAGCCCACATGAACAGTTTACCCGCATCCTCTGTCCAGTCCGCACGGCCACCGCCTCCTGAAGCACGCGCAGGTTTCGCGGAGTCAGGCCCGCCGCCAGCACCAGCGCCAGCACCAGCGCCAGCACCAGCGCCAGCACCAGCACCAGCACCAGCGCTGACGGCCGGAGTTGTCCCAGACGCGGCTGCTGCGGCAGCTGGGCGTGACTGGCTCGGCTTGGGGGCTTCTGGAGCATCAAGAGCACGTGCCGGGGAACATACAGCCAGGGGGATACAATGGCGCATGATGCACGGGTACGTGGCGCAAGACGCGGGGCACTGACAGCTGACGCTGACCACTGCCTGAGGGACAAGGCGTGCGATGCTGGTGTCGATGTGTGGAGCCATACCGCCATGGTAAAAGACATGGAGGCCCACGTCGCTGTCCTCCTCCGACAACGCACCACCGTGCTCAACCTCGCGACACGACATCGCATGGCCGACCCAGCAGTGGTCACCGATACGCAGCTGCATGTCCGTGCGCAAGGACAGAGCTGCGTCCCAGCTCCGCACCTGGGCGCCCAGGCGCTGGCGAACCGTGGCCTCTGCACGCAATTTGTCACCTTCGACGACAACAGGGAAGCTTCCAAGCCAATGGCCAGAGGGCACAGCCAAGGACGTTTCGAACTCGAGCACGCTGGCCGAGGGATCCTCACCCGGGAAACAGCCGGGTTCACAGTGGCAAGCATGCTGCGTCTGAAGCACACGCAGGCGGTGCAAGATGCTTCCGGCATTGGTTGGTGGCTCCGTAGTGTCTGGCGGCTGCACCTCCACTCGCAAGTCTGTGCTGGTCGACTTTTTGGCACGCACATCGACACGCTGCTCGCGGGTGCTAGGGTCCTGCTCCACTGGCTGAGTGAACGCCGTGAGCGTGTATCTGCGGCAAGTGCACACAAAACCAAACCAAGCCAAGCCAAGCCAACAAGCCAAGCCAACCAAACATCCAAACAAAGAAGCGGTTCCAACAGTGTCAGAAACAGAAACCGGTGTTCAAACTAACGCACGCGCAGACACACCACCATGCCCAGCCACGCACACGAGTGCAGCACCACCGCTGCTGCTCTCGCCGTTGCCGCCCCGGCACTTGCCAAGACCTTCCACCGAGAAAGAAGGCCATGCATCTTCAGGAATCTCGAACGAGAAGGGCCAACGGTGCAGTCCCATCTCCAGCACTGCGCCTTCCTCTGGGTGCAGGACGACGGTGGACTTCAGACATGAACGCGACTCCTCGACTCGAGTGAACACCGTGTGGCTGCAAGGACAGCGTTACACGCATCAGTGAACACATAGATGCCACACTTCGCTACAACGGTCCACCACCACCCGCACGCCAGATCGTCAGATCGCCACGCACGTATCACCAGCTTCAGACAATACGATCTGGGCCGTCTCCGCAACGTCGAAGTGCACTTGAAGATCCGCAGACAACCGCACGTGGACACTGCAGAGCAACAAGCCAACGCAAGGCGTCAATGAACAACAAGCAGTACCAAATGAGCACGAGGAAAAAGCGGACAAAGCAGTTTCAAGTGACCTGAACAGCGCGCCACGTGCAACACACCGACACGACACGCACCTGCTGGCTGCAAGCGGCTTGTCAAGATGCATCACGACTACGCCTTTGACGGTGGCCCCAGGGTATGCAACACCAGTTTCCACAAATACATAGAATGGAGACGTGCCAAACTTGCTCAGCTCAGTCCGCATGGCTTGAACTTGCTTGGCGTTGAGGGCGCCGGAGTCGTTGCTGTCGTACCGTGTCAACAGCATGTTAGCAAGCTCGGTTGGGCTCATATCGCCGTGGCTCTGGCCATGCAAGTGGGTCAATGTCTCAGCTACGTATGGGAGCCGGCACATTGCTTCCAGTTCAGCTGTTACAGCAGTCAAGCACACCATGACAACTGAATAAAGCGCACCACGCCGGTGATCCATTCGTACGCGCACACGTCCATACACACCGTGTGTGAGCCAGTGGCCACCAAACTCCGGGCCGTGTTCCTTTCCCGCATTAGCAATGGCTTCATTGAGCGCTCTCGTCTCCGCCTTTCTCCCGCGATCACCCTCAGAAGTGGTTTCGACCACGTCGTCAGGGCGACCGAAGAGCGTACCCATGTTGCAAGCGGCAAGTGTATGAGCCAACTCCACGCGCAACCGGCCCAATCGGAGGTGAAAGCACACAAAGAAACACCGCAACAAAAGGCGACACGACCACGGGCGAAGAAGCAGGCCAGAAGCGTTGACACGTGTCTTGGTCTGCCCCAGTTGAGCTCTCGTTGTGCTGGAAGAGTGGGATCGTCGGGGGTCAAACTTGACACCCAACAATCATGTTTCGCAAGTCTTTCAGTTCACGTTTCGTGACGAGCCCATTGTTGTCGCGCGCGTGCGTGTGTGCGTGAGGTATGTGTGTGAATGTATGGGTGTGTACCACCTGTGTGTGTGTGTGTGTGTGTGTGTGTGTGTGGGTTGGTGGGTGGGTGGGTGGGTGTGGGTGGGTGTTTCAGCCGCTTGTTGGATCCACCACGTGAGACAACCACTCAGTCATGTGTCGCGCGCTGTGTGGTGTGTGTGTGTGTGTGCGTGTGTGTGCGCGTTTCTGTTCCTTTTGGTGAATTGTTGTGAAGCGCGGAAGGCGAGGATGAACGCGTAGCTATTGTCCCCCTCTTTTTGTTAGATGTGGTGCGACCGTTCTCATTTTGTCACACACTTCACAGATCATCCACATCGTAAACGTCACACAACCCTTGGCTCTCGTCGCCCTCTTTGGTTTGACCGTTCTCGTTTTGTCACTAGCTTCACATACCAACAATCATTGCAGTCCTCATTGTAGTCGTGAACGACGTACAGCGCCCCAGGACAGCACTCCGCTCGCATCGTCTGCATGAGCGCGACCACACAGCACGTAGCACTTCCTCGTGACGCCACCCCCCTCTGGGTGGCCTCAGGAGGCGAATGTGCATGCGTACCACCATGTCCATGTCTTATGGAGCCAACAAGCAAGCTCCGCATGTCTGTCTGTGTGCCCCTTCTCACGATGCAAACAAGCACTGGAGGCATGTGTGAAGTCAGCAACAAAACGAGAACGGCATGGTTGTGGTCGCGACGACATGGTCGAACCCTGTTTCGTGTCGTACTTGTGTATTGTGAAGACCACAATGATTCGTCAAACAACCGATCGCACGTTTCTTTTGTCACATTCAGCCGTTTCCAAAGTGGACACGCAAAGCTGCGGACAGCTTTACAACCTCCACCGAGCTTTCTGAAGCCAGTTTCTCCTCTAACACCTCACTAACGCTGCTGTTGCAACTCGTGTCATTAAGTGATGGGACACTTGTTACTTACAACCGTGTTTCCAATTTTACCCATAAAGGCCCCACGTCACACTGCACGACAGCATGCCGCATGCTGCTTGGGTGCATCCATGCGTTCGTCTTACCCAGTCTGGGCTGGCGGGAATGGGGAGGCATCAACTTTTGCTGCGTGGCACCTACACGAAATCAAGCCAAGGAAACACGCAGCCGAGCCCAATAAACGGCCAGAGTCTAACACGAAGTTCATGGAACCAGGCAAGTTGTGACAACGAAACCAGGAAACAAACGCAAACAACTAACTGTTTTTCTCAAGGCAGTACAAGTGCGCGAGCCCGCGGT
>Ga0213833_1002274_pt1 | contig 12513 bp, 9 predicted proteins | sample SWATP21_FD_160575 | JGI IMG/M metagenome (GOLD analysis project Ga0213833, IMG submission 160575) | Coastal seawater microbial communities from Marineland, Florida, United States - SWA TP2 #1 | ecosystem: Environmental > Aquatic > Marine > Coastal | place: USA: Florida | collected 2016-08-14
TCGGTTCAGGTGCTTTTGCAAGCATCTATGAAGCTGTTCATACCAATTTGAATGTTCCCTTTGCAATTAAAGTATTGCATATGGCCTTCGTCAACCATGAAGAAGTGGTCAAGCGATTTTTCCGTGAGGCACAAGCTGCAAGCCAGTTGCAGCATGAGAATGTCGTCTTCATTGCGGATGTGGACATCGAAGATGGTGTGGGTCCGTATATGGTCATGGAGTATCTCCAGGGCGATACCATCAAGGCACACCTTGATCGAAAGGGGCCCTTTACGCTGGATCGAGTGGGTGAAATTTCTCGCCAGATCTGTCGTTCCCTTGGCCTTGCCCACCGAAAAGGTGTCATTCACCGGGATCTTAAACCCGAAAATATCTTTTTAATTCAACGAGAAATGGGACGTGAGTTGGTCAAGATCCTGGACTTTGGGATCGCGCACCTCACCGAAGCTTCTGAATCCATCACTGGCGCTCGCCTGATGGGAACGCCCGTGTACATGGCACCGGAGCAATTTCGGGGTGTTGTCAATTCACCAAGTCTGGATATCTACTCATTTGGTGTCATTCTTTATGAGATGCTCACAGGTAAGCCGCCATTTCAGGGACAAAATGTCCAACAATTGGGAATCGAGCACCTTTTGACACCTGCCCCAGAATTGGACGATCGTTTTTCCCATTCTTTGCGCCAATTGCAAGCCCGAATGTTGGCCAAGACGCCTGAAGAACGTCCTTCCACAATGGAAGAGGTCTGGTCTTTACTGGCTCCCGCACTTGATCCAGATAGGGTATATGCCCACTGGCATCAAGAACAGCACTTTCTGAGTGGTACTGTCCCAGCTGTTTCTATGGGAATGCTGGACAATATTGTCCCTGGTCAGGATAGCGGGCGTCGCGCGAATCGTCCACCTGCCAATTCGCAGGTTGGAGACACTCTTCGGATCGATCTGTCCGGTGACAAGAAGAAAGCTGATGGCAAAAAGAGCAGCGACCCTGCTTTGGATACCATCACACCTGAAGACTCCAGCAAGCGCGATACGTTGACACCAGAGAAACCCGCTAAGATGGTCCTCTCTGAGTCTGCCACATCCCTTTCAAAATCTGGCAAAGATGTCCTTGATTCGTCTGAAAGTTTCCCTCTGGCGCTTGATGACGAGATCATGCCGATGAGCCTCGATGATGAGGTTCTCCCCCAGAAAACCACAAAGCAGCAAGGCAAAAAATCCGAGGAATCCTCTGAGTTTGAACTTGTGATTCACTCGATGGATGATGGTGTTTGGGGTGACGATAAGACTTCGTCTGCCGAAGATGATGATGAAGACGATGTGGATGATGTCGAAGAAGCAGCAACGCTTATGGTTCCTGCTCCTGAGGTTGCCCTAAGTTTCCAAAGTGACACTGTAAGAGAGCAGGGTTCTACCCAACCTTTACAGGCTGGTGCAGGTGGAGCTTCTTCACGACCATTTCCTATGCCGCCTATGATCGGTGGCCCTGGTGCTGGCGCAGCTCCTTCTATGCCGCTTCCACATCAGTCTGACTTTTTGCAGAGTTCTGGTGGCTTGGGATTGCTGGAACAAGAAGAAAAAACAGCTGTTTCCAGACGTCCAACGGCACCACAAGATTTCTTCTCTGGTTTGCCTGCCAATGGAGCTGGTACACACTCAGCTTTGAGGGATGACGAGAATACCGAGCCCTTCAGACGTGCGCCAGAAAACATTCCCTTTCCCAATGTTGGAGGAGAGACAGCACTTTCCGAAGACGATGAAATTGAAGAAATCCCAGTAGAACCCGATGAAGATGAAGGTTCTCTGAATTTTTCCACTTCACCCACAGCGAGCAATCCTGTCCCGGATGTTGTCGCAGATAAGAAATCCTCTGCTCCTGGGCAAAAGCGCACTTCTGCACTGCCTCCCAGAGGACTTCCACCTGTCATGCCAGATAGAGCCAGCACACCTCCTGGTTCAAGACCCTCTGGTATGGATGCTGTGATCAGGCAAAGCGTACATGTGAGGCGTTCTGTGAAACGAAAGCTTGGTGGCAAGCTGGGACGGATGAGCCAAAAAGAAAAGATCATCCTGATGGTGGCCTGGTTTGGAGCGCTGCTTGCTGTCATTGGAGTGGCTTTCTTGATCTCTGCAGAGGTCTCCAAAACCAAGAAAAAACCCTCTGAGGAAAAGAGTCGTCTGCTCAAAAAGAAAGGCTCTAAAGTCGCAGGGAGCTTTCAGTGGGATGACGGCAAGAAAAAGAAAGTCAAACAACTCCCCAAGATCCCCGAAATTAGAAATCCTTAGAAGCCTCCCTTAACACTTTTTCCTTTATTATCTTTGTGATGACCTGTGCTGTTTGGCCAATGCCATGGCACCTATCAGGCCTGCGCGATCCCCGAGCTGCGGTTGGGTGATGTGAAGGTACTCTGCTGTAGGCGTTGATATGAATCCCTTTATTTTTTCAACTGTTTTTTGATAGAGAAGTGGACTGTTTCCAAGAACACCACCTCCCAAGATCAAACAGCCAGGGTCCAAGACCGTAAGCAAATCAGCCAAAGCCTTCGCCAAATAATCGGTGGTCTCTTCTGCAATTTCCTGGCATTGTGGGTCTTTGGCTTGTAGACCTTGTTCAAGATCTTTAGGAGAGATTTCTTCTATACCCACTTCCTGAAATCTTTTGTGTAGATAGCTGCCTTTTTTCTCAAGTGCTACCTCTTGAAGGATACGTGCGAGATTGTGTCCTCCCACATAAGCTTCCAGACAACCATATCCACCACAACCACAAAGGCGTCCACCTTTCATCACGACTTTTACGTGACCAAACTCTCCCGCCACCCGGTGACTTCCTTGCTGTAAAATCCCACCCAAGACAAAACCAGAGCCCACGCCAGAACCCACAAGGACACATACCAGATCAGAAAAATCTTTGCCTGCGCCTTCTACGAATTCACCGAAAGTTGCGGCTTTCAGGTCGTTGAATAAGATGACTTCGCTGGGATAAGAAAGAGCCTGACTGAGCTGGTCTGCAAATGGAAATTCTTCCCAACCCAAGTTGGGAGCTTTTCGTACGATTTTTCCTGTAGGATCGAGCATAGCGGCTGCTGCTGCTGCGACAAACAAGCGTTGAGGTGTTTCATCGTAGCGTTGGCTGTGCTGTTGACAAAGGTCGTGGATGATGTCCGCTATCTGCTGGACGACAGCATCCGAAGAGCCGCTTTGGACTTCAGTTCTACACTCCTCGAAGTCTCGTTGCTCAGTACTTTGCAAACGTATCCGGATATTTGTCCCTCCCAGATCGAGTCCGATGACCCACTCTTGGGGATTGGCGTGATGAGGCTGTTGCGTCATATGGAGGCCTTTGAAAGTCATGTTTTTTTCAAGGAGTTGTTTTTATTCGTCGTCTTCGTCATCTTCTTCATCCTCGTCTACTTCCTGGGGGGATTCTGTAGAGCGTACGATGACTTGTAGACGTTTGACTTGAAATCCTCGATTTTGGAGATGTTGTTCGAGCTGGGCTGTTCGCTGTTCGAGGATATAAGCGATGGTTTGACTTGGAGCAAGCATACTGGCCGTCAACTCACCATTCTGAATGGAGATTCGAATCTGCAAGCCGCCGAGGATGTCTTGCTTAAGTTGGATCCAGAATTCATTACCACCATCAGGATTACTTCCGATGAGGGTGTGATGACCGATGCGATCCAGCATTGCGTTTGTATTGAGTCCTGAAGAGCCAGAGAGCGATTTTGGTGAAGAAGAACCCGGAAGAGCATGAGGAGTTTGTTCTCCTGAATCACCGGAAAGCTGCTTTGCTGGAGGCAACATAGGAAGGGGTTTTTGCACCACTTCAGGAGGTTTCATGATGGCTGGGATGCGTTCTGACAGTGGTTCTGGAGTGAGCGGTTTTGTTGCAGCTTTTTGTTTCTTTTCCAAAGCGCGTTTGACTGCTCGTGATACCTTCTTTTTGGCTCTGCGCCCCATGTATCCTTCCCTACCGATGATTCAAATGAAGCTTAGTCTCGGAGTAAAGATCTTGAAATAACAATGCGTTGGACTTCGCTTGTTCCTTCGTAAATGGTGGTGACTTTGACATCTCGCATGAGCCTTTCGACTGGGTAGGCATCTGTACAGCCCTCTTCACCGAGAAGATCCACTGCCGTTTGACAGACTCTATTGGCGGTTTCTGTGCAATAAGCTTTGGACATGGCTGCCTTAGCTGAGAAATCGCGTTTCTGATCTTTTAACCATGCTGCTTGTAACATCAAGAGCTTTGCGGCTTGCCACTCTGTTTCCATTTGAGCGATGCGTGCGCGCTGTTCACCTGTTGGCTCAATGCCTTTTTCGCGGTAGTAGCGGTGCGTTGTTTCCAGAGCCGCACGAGCGATCCCAAGTGCTTGGGCAGAGACACCGATTCGACCACCGTCCAGAGCTTTCATTGCGATACGGAAGCCTTTGCCTTCTACACCAAACATTCGATCCCTTGGAATTCTACAATCATCGAAGTGTAGGGAAACTGTAGAGCTTGCTCGAAGACCCATCTTTTCTTCTTTGCGTCCAATTCGGAAACCTGGATCACCTGGTTCTACCAGAACTGTACTGATCCCTTTGGTGCCTGCCTGGTCGCCAGTGCGTACCCAGACCACAAAGACGCCAGAATGGGTTCCTGAAGAGATCCAGGTCTTTTCACCATTGAGGACGAAGTCATTGCCATCCACCACACACTTGGTTCCCAAAGAGCCTGCATCGGAGCCTGCACTGGGTTCTGATAAGGCAAAGGAACCAGATACAAAAGTGCCATCCAAGAGAGCTGGCAAGTACTTTTCTTTTTGTTCTGGTGTTCCAAAATAGCCGATGGTCTCCGCGACCATACTGCTGACCGCGATGGTGACAGCAGTGGAACTACAACCTGCAGCCAGCTCCAAAATAGTTAATCCATATGCGACACTGGATGCGCCTGGACCACCAAATGCTTTGGGGACTGTAAGACCTGTTAATCCATGTTGGGCACAGGCCTGGCAGGCTTCGGCTGGAAAGATCTCTTCTCGTCCCCACTTGGCTGCGTTGGGGGCCAGATATTCGGCCGCAAATTTTGCGGCTTTTTGCTGTATCTCTTGTTGTTCTGCGGTCAGGCGAAAGTCCACGGGCTTCTCCAGAAACGTCTGTTAACAATGAAATAAATCTAGTTTGCTCTCAGGTCGGTTTAGGTCTTTTTGCTACCGACGCTCTCTTTTATCCTGCTTTGGGCTTTTGTGCAAGCCGAAACATTGGCTGTTTCTCTGTATGCGGAAATGGCAAAGCCAGAGATCTTACCCTATAAACACTTCTTGTTTGGAGCCCTGTGATATGGGTCGTTTGACTGCATGGTGTGAAAGGGGGCTTTGAAGCGAAATGACTTTTGTAAAAGGATGGTAGATAGAGGTTTGAAGAAAAAAGGAAGCCGGGCCAGTCAAACTGGTCTCTGACAAAAAGGGTTCCAAGCTTTCCGCCATCACCCGATAGAATCGGGTCAGCTTCCACTCCCTATGGTTCCCAAATAGCCATTTCTCTGTCCTTTTACATTCCTTGCATGGACAGGTACTTGGCTATTTGTTTTATGGAGATATCGAATCTTCATTCGATACATATATATTTATCCACATACAGAGTGTTGAGGAACTCTCCTCCTGAATATTTTCAGGTATCGTAGTGCCTTTTAGACGTACTCTTGTGCGATGAATCCCTACAGTTTTTTTGATTTCGTGTCATTGAGTGAAGCGTATTTTATACAAAAATGATAGGAAAAAATTATAGACGCATGATTATAAAGAATTATTTTTATTGTGAGAGGCAGGAAGTGAGAGTGCTTTTCTTACAAATTAGGAATGTTTGCTTTGAGCTGATTGTCTTTTTACGGTTTTCCAAAAGCGGAATCGTCCTGTTTTTGAGAGGACGATACCCCAAAGGACAAGAAGCCCACCCACCAGAAGTCGCCAATCCAAAGGTTCATCCAGGACAAGCACACCCAAAGCCACACCTATAGGCGGCATAGCATACGTGACCAGAGACGCTCTTGGTCCCCATTGTTCCACCAGATGATAAAAGAAAAAGTAAGCCAGAGTTGTGTGGGTAAAGCCCAGTAGCAAAATGGAAATCAGGACACTCCACTTCCAATCAGTAGAGGCTGGAAGCAGTTCCCCTGTCAATGAAGCGTAAAGGAACATGGTGACTGCTCCAATGATCAGGGTGTAACCTGCGATGGATATAGGCTCCATGTCGTGCAGGTATTTTTTGAGTACGATCAAAGACATAGCATAGCAAAAAGCAGATGCGAGAACAGCCAGTTGACCGATGAACAGGTTTTCTTTTCCTGTCATGCCTCGTAAGCCCAGCAAAAAAACACCCGCAAAACCCAAAAGCAATCCCAGCATTTTGGGTCCATTCAGATCTTCGTGCTTCAGGATAAAATGGGCCAGGACCAGAGAAAAGAAAGGCACAGTTCCTGTGAGAATGGTGGCCAATCCACTGTCAATTCGCTGTGTTCCCCAGGCAATTAAGGTAAAGGGAATCGCCGTGTTAAAGAGACCCACAAAGAGCAAAGAAAGCAGGGTCGCACGTCGCAATTGAAGAAAGCGCTTGGTGAGGGCCAGGAAGCCCACAAAGAAGATACCTGCGATCAGGAGTCGGTACGTAGAGGTTTGGGTTGGGGTAAGTTGTACCAATGCGAGCTTCATCAGCAAAAAGGAGGAGCCCCAAAGCAGGGCGAGAAACCAAAAGCTGAGCCATGTACGCATGTGAATGAGCCTTCTGCAAGAGGTTGGAAGCGTATCCTATCATTGAGGGATTGTCCCCACCATTTGAAGATGCTATCCAGATGGATAAGATCTCCTGTACCAGAAAAACAATGCGTTACTTTTGTGGATAGACGTATGAATCCGGGCCCTCTTTCTTCTGAATTTCCTTTAACAGGTCACTGTATTGTGGTGACTCGAGCCACTACGCAAGCACAGAGCTTTTGTCGATTGCTCGAAGAGCAAGGAGCAGATGTTTTCCATTTTCCAGTTTTGGAGATGGTGAAGGTGTTTTCTGCTGAGGCGTTAAAGGGATTCGAGGCTCGCGAAGATACATACGATGGACTTTTGTTCACCAGCGCCAATGCGGTCCGGTTTTTTATGGATTTTCTCCAGGAATCGGGATTGGATAGTGAACAAGAGCATGCATTTTGGGAACGCCTTGAAGTGAGCTGTGTGGGAAAGAAAACCTTGAAAGCACTTGAAGACTTTGGAAAAAGTGCAGATTGGATCCCCCAAAAAAGTTCAGCTGTTGGAATGGCCGAGGAACTTGTTGCGACAGAAAGGGCCAGGGGAAGGCACTTTTTGTTTCCTTGCTCTGCAATCGCTCGGCCTGAATTGCCTGGTATCCTGCAAAAGGCTGGGGCTTTGGTGGAGCAGTTGAGTTTGTATGGACCTCAACCTACCGATGTGGACCCTGAGCCGCTCCTTCGACGGTTGTTGGCAAAAGGTGTAGATGCCATCACCATCACCAGTCCTTCTATTGGCAAAGCAGTTGTTGAAAAGATCGGTCTCACCGACTTAACAGAGTTTCAGACTGTCTGGGCTTCTATCGGGCCCACAACGACACAGGCTTTGCAAGAATTGGGGTGTGAACCCATTTTGGAAGCCAGCTCTCCAAGCGTCGAGAAATTAGTGCACACAATGATAGAGTTTGTGATACAAGAGCAGCAATTCAGATCACTTCTAGACCAAGAAGAGTAAAGGAGCAGATATGTCATTTTCATTAGAGAAAAGTCGTCAGTTGTTAGAAGAGGCTTGCAAGGTCATGCCAGGTGGAGTCAATTCACCTGTGCGAGCATTTCGTTCTGTTGGAGGCACACCGCCTTTTATTGCCAAAGCCGAAGGTGCTTACCTTTGGGACGAAGATGACAATAAGTACATCGATTATGTTGGTTCTTGGGGACCCATGTTGTTGGGACATGCGTATCCTCCTGTATTGAGCGCTGTTCAAGAAGCTGCGTCCAAGAGCACCAGCTTTGGTGCCCCCACCAGGCGCGAAGTCGATATGGCTCGAAAGATCCAAGAGTTTTTTCCATCTGTAGAAATGGTGCGATTGGTCAACTCCGGAACAGAAGCGACCATGAGCGCGATCCGATTGGCTCGAGCGGCCACCCAACGACCACGCATCATCAAGATCGCTGGTTGTTATCACGGCCATGCAGATTCCTTTTTGATCGCTGCAGGATCTGGTGCCGCTACCTTTGGTGTACCCAATAGTCCCGGTGTCACCGAAGGGACTGCAGCAAATACCCTGATCGCTCCTTACAATGATCTACAAGCAATCGATACCTACTTTTCTGAATACAAAGACGAAATTGCTGCTGTGATCCTGGAGCCGATCCCTGGAAACATCGGTTTGATCCCACCACGTGAAAATTATCTGCAAGGGTTGAGAGAAGTCACTGAGAAGCATGGTGCACTCTTGATCTTCGATGAAGTGATGACAGGCTTTCGGGTGGCGAAGGGTGGTGTTCAAGAGTTGTTTGGGATCGATCCTGATCTGACCACCATGGGGAAAGTGATCGGTGGTGGTTTACCTGTTGGAGCTTACGGTGGTAAGCGCAAATACATGGAACAGATGTCTCCCAGTGGTCCTGTGTATCAGGCGGGAACATTGTCCGGGAATCCTTTGGCTGTGGCCGCAGGCCTGGCCATGTTGAATGCCATTGATGCACAAGTGTATGAAAGGCTAGAGACATTGGGTGCAATTATGGAAGCCGGTTTGCGACAGAATCTCAAAGAAGTCGGTAAAGACTTTACACTTACGCGTTATGGCTCCATGTACTGCCTTTTCTTTACCGAACAAGAAGTTGTGGATGATGTCACTGCCAAAACTTCGGATACCGCACAATTTGGTCGTTACTTCCAGGCGATGCTCGAGCGTGGTGTGTATCTGCCTCCTTCACAATTTGAGGCCAATTTTATCTCCACTGCCCACACCGAAGCGGACATCGAAAAAACCATTGCTGCAAGCCGCGAATCCTTGGAGATCGCTCTGTCCAAACCAAAGGCTTGATCCCTCTCATTTCCCGGCACTTTCCCCTCCAAAAAGATCCTCGTTCGTTTTTTTGCTTTCCTTATAACAGCTTGGTACATTGAGCGCGTTTGCTTCCAATCTATTTACGATCCGCTCAAAAGGAGCTGCAATATGTACAAACGAAATCGTTCGACGCTAGGCAGAAATTTTCCAAGTCCGTTGGTTTTGATGATCGGCGCAGGATTTGTTGTCGCCTTGGTCGCTGTCATGTGGGCTCGGAAATCTCCGACCAAAAAGAAGATCGCTACAGCCAAAAAGACCCAAAAGAAAGTGAAAAAAGTGGTTGCAGCAGCCAAAAAGAAAGCTCCAGAAGTCCGCAGTGACGGGGCTATGGTCTTTGAGAACACCGTGAAAAACTCTCTTCCCTACACTGTTCGCAAAAAGATGGGCCGTGAGAAAGGCAAATTCCTGGCAGCTGTTGTTGCTCGGATCTTGATCTGGAAATTGGATCTTCGACGGGATCTTCGAAGAGGGGACAACCTTCGCGTTTTGTACAAACCCACAAATGACAAAAGCAAGTTCGAAGTGTTGGCTATGCAATACCGCAGTTCCAAGCACGGAAAGACTTTTGACTTTTATAGATTCCACGAGAACAATCGCAAGTACGCTTCCTACTACGACAAAGAAGGTAACGAAGTAGAAGTCAAATTGCGCAATTCACCCTTGCGCACTTATGAGCAAGTGACTTCCATTTTGAAAATGCGTCCCAAACACAAAGGTGTGGATTTCAAAGCGCCTACTGGCACCAAGATCTACTTGCCCTGGAATGGTCGCGTGATCCGTCCTACCTGGAACTTCCGATACAATGGCAATTGTGTTGAAATGGAATTCCGTCGTCGTGGCCGTCGGGTAAGAGGTATGTTCTTGCACATGGATAAAGTGGCTGCGATTGTGAAGCGAGGTAAAAGATTGCGAGCAGGCACTGTTATCGGAACAGTTGGTAATACCGGTCGCTCCACCGGACCACACTTGCATTACCAATTGCAAACCCCTGGTAAACGCGTTCTCGATCCTTTCAAAGTGCACGGGACTTACACCAGAAAATTGAGCGCTGGTGAGCTGGGACGTTTTCGTACACTGCAAAAGCAATTGGAGCAACAACTCTTGCAAAAAGAGCACAATGGTTAAGATCTGTTGGGATCGTTTTAGAGCGGGATCGCTCGTTTAAGCTTGCTCGGGGTAGAGATTGTCGAACCGAGTATATTGATGGAAAAACTTCACCTTCACTGTCCCTACCGGCCCACTACGCTGCTTACCGATAATGACTTCCGCCACACCTTTTTCTTCAGTTTCTTTGTTGTAGACCTCATCACGATAGACGAACATGATCAAGTCAGCATCCTGCTCGATGGCTCCAGATTCCCGGAGGTCAGACATGATAGGGCGTTTGTCTGGTCGCCTTTCCAGTGAACGGTTGAGCTGAGAAAGGGCCATCACCGGGGTGTGAAGCTCTTTGGCCATGGACTTGAGACCCATGGAAATCTCGGAAATCTCACGTTCCCGGCTATCCAGGGCTTTCATACCACTCTTGGCCAGCTGCAAGTAATCGATCACCACCAGATCCAGCCGATCGTGTTCCATCTTAAGACGGCGACACTTGGCCCGGATATCCAGGACAGAAGCGGCTGGTGTATCGTCGATGTAGATCCTGGCATTGTTCAACTTGGAGGCTGTGTCCGTCAATTTGGGAACATCACCAGCTTCCATCATACCTGTACGCAGGCGTGAAGCGTCTACCCTGGATTCCGAGCACAGAATCCGGATAACCAGCTGTTCCTTACTCATCTCAAGGGAGAAGATCGCAACAACGCAATCATTGTGAAGCCCTGCATTGACAGCCATACTGATGGCGAGGGCTGTTTTTCCCATAGAAGGACGTCCCGCAAGGATGACCAGATCTGATGGGTGAAAACCACTGGTCATCTTATCCAATTCATCGAGACCGGAGGGTGTTCCTGTGACCAGAGATTGTCGTTGGTAGAGTTGCTCAACAGCCTTAAAAGCATCGGCAATGATAGCGTTGATAGGGACGAGGGCCTTGTTGGAGCGTCCTTCTCGGATATCGAAGATCCGCTTTTCAGCGCCATCCAGAAAAGCGGGTACATCTCCCACTTCGTCATAGGCTTCTTTGACGACTTCTGTACCCACATCAATGATCTGTCGGAGTAGGGCTTTATCTCTTAAGATCTTGCCGTAGTAATAGACATTCGCCGCGGTGGGAACACGATCGGCGAGTTCTGTCAGATAAGGGAGTCCGCCCACTTCTTCCAGGTGCCCATTCAGCTTGAGCTGGTTGGCAAGAGAGATGGGATCGATGGGTTCATTTTGCTCTTCGAGCTGGACAGCTGCTCCGTAGATATAGCCGTTTTTTTTGCGGTAGAAGTCAGTGGTGTCCAGGAGTGGTAGGACCTGATACAAAGATTCATTGTACAGCATAATCGAGCCCAAGATCGCTTCTTCTGCTTCGATGCTCTGAGGTTTCACCATACGCTGAAGATCTTGGATGCTCTTTTTGCCTTCTTTTTTGGATTTTCCTGAAAAAGTATTTTGTTTTTCACTCATTTTGTTGTCTTTCTTGGTCCGCTTTTGCCCGTGTTTTCAGGATATGCGTCATTCTTGTGTTTCGCGTGTATTGCCTACAAATCCAGGATAAAAGATGTTCTCGTAAAGGTAAAGGTGCTCTTGAAAACTACTGAATGATAAGCCCTTATAGAGATGACCTTACCAAATGGACAGTGTCAAGAGGCGCTGATGATAAATGGAAAGAAAGAGGAGGGATTGGGGAGGATATTTTGATAGACAGGGGAAATTACTGGACAACCCAGACTTTGAGTGCAACATCAACTTCTGCGTGAAGTTTAACGTGCACATCGTAGGTTCCCAATTTTTTCACGTTGTCGTCCAAACGGATTTGACGGCGGTTGATTTTGAAACCTTCTTGTCTCAAAGCATCAGCGATGTCACGGGTGGTAACAGAACCGAAGATACGCTCGTCTTCGCCCACTTGACGGGTGATTGTCAGAGGAACTTGTTTGAGTTCTTCGGACAATTTGAGTGCGTCTCTTTTGTCTTTCTCTTGTTTGAGGAAGATCTGTCGTTTTTCGTGATCGAGTTGACGAACATTTTTGACAGTGGCGACAGTTGCGAGGTTACGGGGCAACAGGAAGTTGCGAGCGTAGCCAGGGGAAACCTTTACGATTTCACCAGCTTTACCAACCTTTTGGATGTTTTCTCTCAAGATTACCTTCACAGCTTTGCTCCTTTTTAGCTACCGGTTACGGTGAATGGCATGAGGCCCAAGACACGTGCACGCTTGATGGCTTTGGAAACCTGTCGTTGGTGACGTGCGCAGTTTCCGGAGATCCGACGTGGGATCAGCTTGCCACGTTCGGTGACGAAGTAGCGCAGCATGTGGGGCTCTCTGAAGTCGATGGTGAGTGTCTTGTCT
>Ga0213833_1002275_pt1 | contig 12502 bp, 17 predicted proteins | sample SWATP21_FD_160575 | JGI IMG/M metagenome (GOLD analysis project Ga0213833, IMG submission 160575) | Coastal seawater microbial communities from Marineland, Florida, United States - SWA TP2 #1 | ecosystem: Environmental > Aquatic > Marine > Coastal | place: USA: Florida | collected 2016-08-14
CCCCCCCCCCCCCCTTTACTGCTGAGTTGATTTGAAATGAAGCAGAAATAGGTTTTGTTGCACTGACTGCTTCGGTACTCGTGTCACACCATGCACGTTTGCTCCACGCCGCGTCACCTCGCCGTTTGTGTAGTGTTCCGGGGCGGCAAATCATCTAATGATATAGAGCAAAGTTCAACGTTCTGTCACCAAGGTTCTATGGTCTAGGTGGTATGACGCTTGCTTCACACGCAAGAGGTCGCGGGTTCGAGTCCCGCTGGAACTACTTTTTGCTTTTCTTTTTCGCTCCGCTCGAGACAGAAAACGCTGGAAACTGCGACGCTGCGCGTGCTTGCACGCTCCACACCGCAAACAAACGTCATCTGACTCTTGAGTTGAAGCTCCCAACGAATGCAGCGCTATCTTACCGTCGGAGCATTCAAAGCGACACGTGTGTCAGTTTTCACTTGCGTCATGAAGCGCCGTTCAGCTCGTATTGCGGCGATGCATGCTCGTGCGTGGCTTGGTGTGCTTGGGTGGTGCGCTGTTGCTTCATGAGCGGGTTGCTGCAGGTCCCAAGAGCACTGTCAAGCGCCAACGCTCCGAGGTGGTTGTGACGAAGCCTGTCGGCCGGAAGAAAAAGACAAGTGGCAAGAAGGCGAAGGCCGCGAAGCCACAATCCAAAACGAAGACCAGCGGCAACAAGGCGTCGAAGACACAATCGAACACGAACACCACTGTGGAGTCGCAGGGCTACACAACCAGCAACCAGGGAGATTTGAGCAAAAGCCAAAAGTGTGAAGATGGGAAACTGCGTTGCTGGGGAAAAACCCCTGGCTCCGTGCGAGACTACCACGACTTCACATGGGGACGGCCGTGTGCCGATGCTCAAGAGCTGTTTGGACATTTGACGCTTCAGTCTTTCCAGGTGTGCCGCGCGATGTGATGTGCTTCGATGCCGCCAAAGAACTTTATCCTACTTCCCTTTCTTCTCGTTCCAGAGTGGTCTTTCGTGGACCACGATCTTGAACAAGTGGGACGGGTTTCGTGACGCGTTCTGTGATTGGGATTTCAATGCTGTCGCTGAGTTTACGGAGGCCGATTTTAATCGTCTCATGAACAACACCGCCATTGTACGTATCGTGCTGGCATTCCCGTCTGTTTCCTCTCACAGAGTTTCTGTCCTTGTAGGTTCGGAACCGTCTCAAGATCCGCGCCGCCATCAACAATGCGAACGTGATTCGAGAGTTGGAGAGCTCGTTTCCTGGTGGCTTTGTTGGCTGGATGTGGAGTTTTGATGTGCCCGACTCCGAGCGTTACATGCAGCGGTACTTGAAGTCGCACATGCGCTCTGACTTCAAAATCAAGGCCAAGGACAGGTGCGCTATGCACGATTTCTGGTGCCCGCGTTCTACTCATGATATGCTGTCTTGCAGGTTCCATGCAGATGGTGTGCACCCGACGGCCTCCATTGCTGCTGCCACCAAGGAAGCCAAGAAGTTGGGGTTCAAGTTCCTTGGTGAGACCACCATGCTTTCTCTTTGGCAGGTTTGTACAAACGAGGTTGGTGTTGTCTTTTTCGTCCTCGTCACGGGCTGGGGTACACAGGTGATGGGACTTGTGAACCACCATAAGAAAGACTGCTTTGCCTTCCGAGAGGCGGAGAAGGCATTCCATGAGCTGAAAAAGACGTTGCGCTAGCAAGAACAGCACGTGTGACATGCGCTGATGTTAAGTGATCACATCACGGTCGCTCAAGCAGACAGTATTAGTTTTACAAGTAACATGGACGGCGTACACAGGGAAAACACCCCACCTGGTCAACACGAGCTGAAGCCTACTTGAGCATGTCCTGAACATTCGAGTACACAATGAACGCACTAAGAAGACAACCGGCTACAGCGATGCTGTAGTTCACAAACTTTGTGCAACAAGACAGCTCGCTCGCAAACATCTTGACATAGAACAGCGACGGCAGGACCAGAGAGGTTTGAATGGAGGCAACACCCCCCATGAGACTCTCCAAGTTCCCCAGGTTGGCGCGCATTACGTAAGCGAATGTGGCCGCTGCTCCAAACAGACACGTGCGAATGCCACGAACCGCCCACGACGTGCACTTGCCCTCACTGTGCCGCCCCAACAGCTTCGCCTCGAACGGGTCAGCAAGCACGGCTACGACGGGGGCAATGGTGCAGGCGCAGGAGGACACAACCAAAGAAATCGAAATCCATGCGGCAACACCCCCGGGCCAAGTAGCGATGTTGGAAGTGACTAAAACTTCTGACTCCGCGCCATACACGATGTAGCCAGCCACACCCATGGCGGCGTACACCAGGAACATGATGGCGAAGCAAACTGAAAGCAAGCGCTCGTACTGGTGGGGCTTGCCCATTTGAGCGTAGACAACCGGGAGGCACGCTTGGCCGGCGAACGAAGTCGAAAAAATTCCCACAGCGACTCCAAAGCCATGCACGCCAACCCACATGGACGTGGTTGGTGCAAGCCTATCATTGGCAGCCGCATCCCCCAGCAAGCCCAAGACCATGCACGTCGTCATGGTTGAAGAGAAGAAGCCGAGTAAACTGCAACACACGAACATGTCAAGCTGCGGCTCACACCTCCCCCCATTCCAATCACACATACCTAATGAAAGAGAGCTCCGAGAACCGTTCCACCCAAATGGTGGGTAGAATCAGCACGATGGAGCCCACGATGACCCACCAGGGTTCGCAGTCATTGCCACACAAGTCAATAACGTTGCGCCACACCATCAGCAGGCACACGGAGGTGGCACAGAAGAACTCGACTGTGACTAGAACGTTGACAACAGCACTGCCAAATCCCCCAAAACACGCTTGTGCCAGGTGTGCATAGGCACCTTGCTCGGCGGCCACGGCCATCGCGGGAGAGCCCCGCTGCGAGGTGTTGCTCAAGCTGCGTTCGTAGCTGCGTACAATCGTTTTGCCGGTGTACAGGGTCGCAAGCATGGTGACAAACAAGCCTGCTAGACTAGAGAACCCACTTTGGGCCAAAGCAAATGGCTTGGAGAGCAGACCCAGACCAACGAAGATGTTGACTGCAACAACGCACGGCGTTCAGCAACCCGAATCCTCTGGCGGCAACGGTGCTCAACTCACCGATGTTGAAGCCTGCCTGCATGGTGGATTGCAACTTTACCTCACCACTTGCCATCTTGTCTCCGTGTTGCAGGAAATGAATATGAGAAGGCTGTCGCGTGGCAGGGATTGAAACGAGTGAGCACACCAGCTGGCCACGTCGACAATCATCGTACGGACCAGCTCGCTGTCCCCCATTCGAGGCAAAGAAATCGCACGCGTCCTTTCCGTGCTGTTGTCAGCGGACATAGGCGAAGCTTCGATAAAAGAACGCAACAGTTGGACTCTCAGAGGGTCTTCGCCGGTTGACGCAGGGCTGAACGCTGCCCATCTCTTCTCGGGGGAGGGCGTGTCAGTAGCAGACGTGGAAGCCGAAAACGTGAGGTCATGTAGGCGCCTACGCCGGCGCCGAGCGCGATGACTCCGTTCAGATAATGCAGGACTGGAAAACAGGGCACGGCTGGGCGAAGCCATTTGAGCAGCCACCCGGCCTGGATGCTCGATTCACGGACACGCATGATCGTCGAATGTAATAGTTTTTCAAAACGAATATTTTCGGTCCAACACCCGTCGACACAGCCAGAGCAAAAGCCACTGTGGAGTGAGACAAAGGCAAGGCTTATGTGCTGACAGCCCGTGAGCTTGCCAAGGAAGAAGCGCCGTGGTTCACACTCCAAACTTTGGTGGTTCAGTTTTCATCAGCCTGGAAAACCAGTTCCATGAAGGCTCGGCAACCTTTGCAGCGTGGATCTGTAATTGCGGAATCAGATGAACAGAGTTGCCAACAACCCAAAAGACAACAGTGGTATTACACAGCTTACAAACCTCATAACAGAACGTCATTGGTCCGCTGGCCTGAAAGTTAATGGGCGGGATGTGTTCGGTGCTCTTGGCAGCAAACGTCACGATTTGCCTGATCAGTTTCTTCAACGCGCGCTCTGTAGCGATTTGCCGCCGAGTAGATTCCATTGCTGATGTATGTACGCATCCGTCAGCCAGCAAGACCAGCGAAGCGGGTGACTGGCACAAGCAAGGAGGGGCAGCAACGCAACACTGCACGCACCTGCGACCTCGGAGTCGCCGGCTGGACGCGCTCTGTGGTTCACGACTACAGGGATGGACCATTGTTCCCAGTACACCTTGTCCACACTCTTTGCAACACCAAACAAGTACCGTTTTCGCTTCTCAAAGAAAGCAAGAACCAAGGTTCCACGGGAAAGGTCTGGGCCAACAGGCGACAAGGAGGTAGCAAACAGTTCGATGGCCTCCTCCACCTGCTTGTCCATGTCAGCAACTCCACATCGAGCGTAGGAGAGGCTGAGGACATCACTTTCGTACTGAATCAAATCAATACGGCACACACATATGATGACACACGGTACACATGTCACACAAGCCAACGTCGAACTTGCACACGCGTGGCGCACCTCAACAGGTTTCACTTTGCCGAGCGCCCTGGTGAAGAGAATCGTGTGCAGTACGCTGCGCAGCACTTCCTGTGGGACCATGATTGTACGATACGACGCGGCACAACAAATAATACTTTGTGCGTTGAGTTACTCCACATCATGCGTGCTGTATGCGTCTGCCTACCTTCAAGTGAAATCGCTCCACCTCCTGTCCGCGCCAGGCCACTGGCCGTGTGAGACGGCTACACGGCAACAACTCTTCATGCAGTACCTACCACACATACGTACGAGTTCATCTAGGACGTGCTCTTGACGATTCATTCCGCATGGGCGCAGACAATTCGAGTTCTCAAACTCAAGTTGAAGTGCCACAGGCTGTCCCACAGCACTCAGAGCCGGTTCTCGACAAACCGTGGCCATACTTTTTGTTTTGAGAGCTTATCGACGAACACAACACACACTTGGTCAACGAACCACCAATCCTGTCTCTAGCTGCAACTGTCGTGTCTCGCTGTCCACACTTTCGCCCATATCTACACTGGGAGCATCAAAGAGTACAGAGGGCATGGGAACGCCCGTTCGTGCGTCCGTGGATGATGGGAACTGGACCACACCTGTATTTGCACTAGTTGCGTCACTGTCTGTGCGCCATCTTCCGTTCGTCCGATCCATCTCCTCCGCAGCAGCACGCCAAGATTCACTGAACTCTTGTTTGTGGCTCAAGAACTCATCGTGATACCCCTGCATCAGGCGGGCAACGTGTCACACATACGCTTCCTCCGACCACCGGTGCCCAGCCAGCCAGCCACACACAGCGAACATGGCCGCACCTGCACGTTCGCCTGGGGCAGTTTACCCAACGCCAGTCCAGGAATGAGCGTGGGCTTCTTCGCAGGAGCTGGGGCTGCGAAAGGGGTTGCGTCGTGAAAATCGCTTTCGTCCCCACTGCTACACGACTCTGTGTCGCTGGTAAGCGGCTTGCGCCGGGACGAAACACTCGTCGGGCCGGTGGGCGCGGGTGCCAAAGAAAACGCGGATGGCGGCTCTTGCGTGTTGGCGGAGGATGCGGGCGCAATCTCGTGAAGACGCAACACAGGTACAGCCGGGTGTGCCTGCTCGCAAACACACAGCAGTGCGTCAGGGGTGGGGCCAGCCCGTGGGTGTTGTTGTTCTTTTCTTTCATGCCGCACAACACGGTGGACCAACCAACACGGAAGCCACACACACACGTTTGTGTTAAAACCATGCCCGACTCACCTTGGGACGGGGGGCGGGGGGTGATATTCCCATCGACATGCACGTGCTCCCATCGGAGTCACTGGCTTGGTCGGCATCATGTGCGTCAGAGCCACGCCCGCTGCCGATAGGGCTGCAAGGCTGGACGTGGTGCTGCGGCAGCGTGGCTGGCGTGGACACGTCTTGAATCATGGGCCGCTCAGATGGGGTCAGCATGTTGGCATTCTCAAGGCCGTCACAACGCGCTTGGAGTCGAGAGAACGCGGCCCGAAGGTCAGCGTTTTCCTGCGCAAGAGCCACGACACGTGGAGACGACGCTGTGGTGGTGGACGTGCACGAGGCAGATACACGTTCAGGCGGTGTGCCGAGATACGCCGAGCAGCGCCGCGTTTCGTACCGCCCTGTTGTTACCGCAGCCGGATGTTCTCGTCTTCAAGCACCATTGTGGATTCGCGAAGTTGTTGCACCTCGTCTTGCAGGTCTTGCACTTGAGCGACAAGGTTCTGATACTCTTCACTGTCACTGTGGGCCACACGGTGTGTGAGCGCACAGGGGGGCGGGGGGCGGGGGCAAACACAGGACCCACACCAAACACACGAACAAAAAACAAAAAACAAACACGACAACCAGCACAGCACGTACACAACACTGGGGTTCACCCCCTTCTGCATGCTGCTTTCGTATGCCTCCTTGACCTGTCGCAGCAGCGGACCGAACGACGTGTCGCGCTCGATGATGGCCTCAAACAGGTGCGAGAATACCCGAAAGCGCTCCACGGTCAAACTCGCGGCGCTGTCTTCGCGAGCACCACAAGCCACGTCAAGGCGTTTGAGACGCTCTTGCAGCGCGACTTCAAGGTTCAAGGCTTCGGAGCGGAAGAGCAGAGGCTTTGACGACGACTGTGCGCCGCTGCCCAAAGTGAAGAATTTGGACGTGTTCTGTTCCGCCGTCGCGGCCGGTGTTGTGGCAGCCGTGGCAGCGACAGCTGCAGCTGCGACAGCATCTTCACGCCGTCGTTGAGGGCTTCGACTGCGACCGCCACTGCCGCTTGACACATTCAACGCTGCGTCGCTTCGGGTCCACTCACCAGTCGAGTCCCTGCGCGCAGCAGCGTGTCGAGACGCCGACGAAAGTGCGCCAAGGGACACGGTGTTGCGAAAGTCATACGTCAAAGCGCCCGACTTGCGTCGTGGCACTGGCGTTGCAGGAGCTGTGGAGTGCAGGTTCACCGTCGACCGAGACCGGCTCATGGAGGTGTTGTGGCTGGTGGTGGTGGTGATGGGCGACCGCGACCTGGTGTGAACGCGGTGGCCGGTGCCGGTGCCCGTGCCGGTGCCCGTGCCCGTGCCCGTGCCCGTGTTTGCGCCGGCACGGGTGTGTGCATTGTCGTCCTGCACAGCCGGTCCGCCGCCACGCAGTGGCGAAAGATGGGCGCGGTGCTGACGAGAATTCTTTGCTCCGCGTGGGGCGCTAACAGTGTCGCTCCCGGAGGGCGGTGACGATGGGGACACCGCGGGGGGTTGCCAAGTGGCAAGTTTCATGCTGGCACGCGTCAATGGCACAGCGGATGCGGGACGGGGCATGAGCTTGGGGTTGCGCGTCTACAGCACACACACACACACACACATGCACACACACGCGCGCGCGCGCGCGGCGCGTGGAAAGCGGGCACGTTGCAGGGACAGGCACGGGGTGAGAGCAGTCACGACACAACCAACTCCGCCCTCACCACGCCCCCACCACACAACACCAACAACAAAAACACAAACAACTTCTACTCCTCCACCTGAAGTAGCAACTCCAACAGCCCACTCCACACAAGATTCCCCCACGCACCTTCTTTCCTCCGCGCCCAGACAAATGCCGCGCACGCCCGGCGGTGCTTGAGGCCAACCGAGTTGACGACCTCTGCACCTTCTTCATCGGCGCACCACGTGCATGTGTCCCAGTGCTAGCACCGATGCCACCACCACTACCCACGATACCACCACGCGGGGGGCGCAACGGCCCGCGAATGATCATGCTGGCACTGCGTCCGTGACGCCGGTGCTGGGCCTGCGCCTGCTGGTGCTGCTGCGGCCTGCGACGGCCACCACGCGCACTAGAGCTGCTTGCGCGTGCACTTTTGGCGGTCCTGTTGGAGTGGGCCCCAACGCCGATGCCAGAAGCGCTGGCGCTGGCGCTGGTGCTGGTGCCAAGCAGCAGGGAGGATTGCGCCGCGGGTCTGGCGTTGCCGGCGCCAGTTCGCTTGGCAGCCGAAGCTGGCCGGCGTTCACGAACCGCCCTCATGACGACACCCTTTTACGCTTCTTTCGTGACAGGTGCCCGCTCAAGTTGGGGTGGGCACAGCACCCGCTGGGGGTGTTCAAACCAGGGGCAGCAACACAACCCGAAGTCGGTTGGAGCCTGCCCCCGCTGTGAAGCTCGTCAGCAGGATGATTCAGGTACGTAGGTGGAATACAAGCGCGCACACTGTTGTATTCAGCTGTAATCAACGTGTTGCACCACCGGCTGAATGCTGAATAGGGGCAGAGTAGACTGTACGGCGGATCACAACGTGCGGAGCGCTGCGAGTGAGGGCGTTGTTGTCTTGAACTCCTTTGAGCTCGACTGGAATAGTTATGAAAATAGACACGAAATGACAACGTGTGCTGCTCCGTGCGCTTCTCCTCACACGCTCGACCCGCCTGAGCTGAGCTGTTGTTCCAAGAGGAGACGCACCCGCCACCGACGACCACCAGCCTTGTCGCCTTGGTCGTGGGCATTTTGTCTGTCCCCACGGCTTTGTGGTTTCGTTGTTCCCAGCCGCTTCGAATGGTGGCGTGACCTTCTGTGTGTGCGGGCAGACTTTGTCCCATCGTTCTCCATGGACGGGCGTAGCGCACGCCGGAATCGCGTCGGCTGCACCCCTGTCGTGGTAAGCCTTGGACTGATATGTCTCTCCCTTCTTCTGACTGTTGTGTGGGGTGACACATCTGTCGCCTGGACGTTTGCATTCAACTCCACGGGCATTCCACTCGGGCACACCTCGACGTACATCCCCGCCCGTGACAGCGTCATTGTGATCGGTGGGACCACAACCACTGCCGCGGCGGTGTCGTTGATCAACCTCAACCAAGAGGTGTACGAGCTCGACGTTTCGAGCCCAGACAGCCCCACCTGGAGCACCCTCTCTGGTGCGACTGTTCCGTCTGCCTGGCGAAGCACCGGCTCCGTGTCGTTTTTGGATCCCAGTCACTCGCAGCAGGTGTTCGTGTGGGGCGGCTTCACGGGCGGGGCGTATATTAACGACCTCCGCCGTGTCACCCTCACCACGGGAGCGTGGACCAGCGTCACGCAGGATGGCGCGACGCCCAGTGGTCGCGCCTTCGCGAGCCTGACCCGCGTGTGCATTCCAGACGAGGTGCAAGAGTCGCCGTCCCTCACACCGTTTTCCATCAACTCGGACCCCACGGATGCGTGTGGCGCCAGTGCGGCGCCCGTGTACGTGCTGTTCGGCGGCCAGACGTCCGCCTCCGAAAGCTCCGACACGCTGGCGGTCATGCGTGGCAACGAAACCGGGCACTGGATGAGCGGCGCCATCGCCTCCAATTCGGGACCAAGCGCGCGGTACTCGCACTCCGCGGTGAGTGTCACCGCGTCCCACCCCCCGATTGTGGGACTACAGTGCCTTCTCGTGTTCGGCGGCGTTTCCGGCTCGACGGTGCACGACGACCTGTGGCAGCTCTGCCCCGACGCCATCCCGTTTGGCGGCCTGTGGACGTGGACGCAACGCACGCCAGCAGGTGACGCACCGGTGCAGCGGTACGGAGCGGCGGCGGCCACGATTGCCAGCAACCGGTTCTTTCTCCAGGGCGGACACAACAACGACTTTCCAAACGACTACCTCCAGGTGCGTGGCCCTTGCCGCGTGTGTGTGGTGTTGGTGTTCCGTTTCGTGGGGGTCCAGTTCGTCCAGTTCGTGCAGTTCGCCCGGGCAGAGCGCTCTGTGGTAGCGTCGTGGCTTGTGTTCTTTTGTGTGCTTGGTGTTGTTGTGCTTGGGTTTTTGTTTTGCTTTTGTTTTGTTTGCCAGCTGTGTGCTGACAATTGTGGGCGACGGCGGGCGGTGGCAGGATGCGGCTGTGTACGACTTCGAAACCAACACCTGGGCGACGCTTACAGCGTCAGGTGATGTACCGTCGGGGCGCTCGTTCAGTGCCGCTGCCGTTGCGTACGACACCAGCGATGGCACCGCCCGGGCGTATGTCGTTGGTGGACGAGACAGGTACAGTGAGCTCATCGACGTCTACATCGGGACTCACGTAGTGGACATGTGCTCTGCCGGAAACGTGACTGCGACTGGTCTCGCAGCCGATTGTGTTGCTTGCAGTGCCGGCGAGTACAGTGTTGTTGGCGCGTACGCATGCACACAGTGTGGCGCGGGGTCCTACACGGAAACCACCGGGCAAAGTTCCTGCGACCTGTGCTCGGCTGGGCGCTACAGCACCGTGGTTGGGTCCAGCAGCAGCGGCAACTGTCAGCTGTGTGATGGGGGCAGGTTCGTGTGTCGTATGTCGTGTGTCGTATGTCGTGTGTCGTGTTGCTTTGTCGTGCGATACACACTCCCCCTCAAATGTGTGCCTTTCCTGGGGTGAACATGATGGTTGTTGATTCAGCTACGTGGCGACACAAGGCAGCGACGCGGCGTCAGACTGCCAGACGTGCTCTGGTGGTACCTACTCCTCCGCGGACCGCACCCAGTGCTTGGACTGTGACCCGGGAACGGCTGCGTCTGCGGGTTCATCCAGCTGTACGGCTTGCCTAGCGGGCACGTCATCGGGTGCGGCGGCCTCGACGTGCGATCCCTGTGATGCGGGATGGCACCAGCCCGATGGCGGCAAGTCAGAGTGCTTTCGGTGTCCTGCTGGCATGTACAGTGACGAAGGCGCCACAAGTTGTGAGGCCTGTCCCATTGGCACGTACAGGCTCACGCCCGCTGGTGCGACGCTCACCTCTTGCGAGGATTGCGGGGCCGGCACCTACGCACCCATCACTGGCACAGTGAAATGTACAGACTGCCCCGCCGGTACTGCGCACAACCAGGCGCGCGCTACCAGCCTGGCAGTGTGTGACGATTGCAACCCGGGTTTCTATGCCCCCGACCCAGGCTCCTCCCAATGCATCCCGTGCCCTGCCGGACGGTTTGCGAACTCCACCGCCTCGTCGGAGTGCTTTGCGTGCCCCCACGGCACGTACTCCGACGAGGAGGCGGCCGTGTCTGGCACCACGTGCACCGCGTGTCCCTTTGGACAAAGCACGGCGGAGGAGGGGTCCACCTCCATTTCCGACTGCCTGTCGTGCCAACCGGGTTCATACCGCGACAACGCCACGCAGACGTGTTTGCCGTGCCCTCCCGGCACTACGTCATCCTCCACGTCGACGGTGCAGTCCATTGAGGCGTGTGTGCCGTGCGACCACCAAGCATACGCCCCCAGCTACGTCTCGGATTCTTGCACGGCGTGCCCCACCGACACCACCTCGTACACTGGCTGGTCCCACTGCACGCCCTGTGACTCTGCCGGCTCTTGTGATGTCGGACCCAACGAGCAGTTGTGTTCCGGGTACGGCACGTGCTACTATGGTCACTGCACGTGTGAGGCTGGGTGGTCCGGGTCCGACTGCGCCACTGGCTCGTGCCCCACCTGCTACGGCCTGGTTCTGTTTGACGACGCGGAAATGTCGTCCCAGGAGGGCAAGTCGGTCACTGTGACGTTCACGCGCACGCTTGGGACGCAGGGCGCTGACAGCGTCGAGCTGGTCATTCACACGGCGCATCCCGACAACACTGCTACCAATGCGGACGTTGGTGGGGTCTTCCCCATGCTGATCAGCTTTGCGCATGGGGAAGCCAGCCAATCTGTCGTGCTGACGTTCACCGACGACGGCGTGTACGTTGGGGTTGCTGCACAACGTTCTTTGGCATTTCGTGCTTTCTCACTGTTGCTCTTGAAACGGTATTGGCTGTCCGTGCAGGTTCGACGAAGGATGTGAGAAGCTCGTCTTGAACATATCCAGCAACGGAACGCTGACTGTGCTGGATGACAACTCGCTTACGATTCTCATTGAAGATGTGAATGTGCAGCCCTACATACTGTCCAGCACAGCTGGAACGGGGATGGTGACTCCAGGCACCGTGGACATTTTGACAGGAATCCTGTCGTACACACTGCAAGTGACTGTCACGGTACCAGCCACGATCACAAAACCCCTGGATGTCTTGTTCATTGAGGACCTCTCGGGCTCCTTCGGAGATGATCTTCTTCGCGTCCAAGTGCTTGTTCCGAACATGATCGCTTCCATCCAAGTCGAGAACTACGATGTGTTCGTCCACCCGCTGTTGCCAGGTTGCGTCGTTGTTGTTGTGGTCTGCCTGACACGTTGCCCACGTGGTGTGTTTCGCATCCAGGAACTTCGGTGTTGCGTCCTTTGTGGACACCCCAACAAGCCCGTTTGGGTATGCGTCCGAGTGGTCCTATCGCACAGACCAACCACTGACTCCCAACACCGTGCTTGTGCAAGCTGTCGTGGATGGACTGGTGACGCGGAGTGGCAGGGACTTTCCTGAGTCCCAGCTGTGGGCATTGCTCATGGCCTGCAGACGGGAGCAGGAGGTGTGTGGATGTGTGTGTGTGTGTGTGTGTGTGTGTGTGTGTGTGTGTGTGTGTGTGTGTGTGTGTGTGTGTGTGTGTGTGTGTGTGTGTGTGTGTGGGGGGGTGTGTGTGT
>Ga0213833_1002277_pt1 | contig 12493 bp, 15 predicted proteins | sample SWATP21_FD_160575 | JGI IMG/M metagenome (GOLD analysis project Ga0213833, IMG submission 160575) | Coastal seawater microbial communities from Marineland, Florida, United States - SWA TP2 #1 | ecosystem: Environmental > Aquatic > Marine > Coastal | place: USA: Florida | collected 2016-08-14
TGGGGCACCGGGGTCAACGCAACGAGCAGCATGAATGAGTCAAACAACACGCAACTCACACGCTGGGCTCGTGTCGAGGTAAAGTTGTCGCTCTGGTGGACACGCACGCCCACCTCCACAAAGTCACGGCTGCCGCCCTCGTAGCCCCATACGTCCAACAAGTACGGGCGCCCGGCTTCCAGAAACACGCTGGTCAGGTTGGCTTGAGATTGGTAGCGGTACCGGTCTGCGCTGTAGCGAGGTGTTTCTGACACTTTTACCAAGCTGCCGTTGAGGGCAATAAACACTTGCGCAAAGTCGTCTGCACGGGACCAGAAGGAGTGCATCGTCGAGGCAAACGGGGTAAAAAATGCTTGCGCGTGGGTCACCATGCTGAAGGCAAGACAGAGGTGAATGGCGTGACAATGAGGTAACATGCTGAAAGGGCACAACAAGCAACAGAGACTGATACGCAGCGACGTACGTGTCGAAGGCGGGGTTCTTTGCAAAGAACTCAGTTGCGACAACAGACTGCTCCGTCGGAGGCAAGGTGTCAAGCCGGGCACGAACCCAGTTCACAGCCGACTCGTACGACCCAGAGATATGGTCATAGTGTGCCACGGTAACACCCCGACCTCCCATGAAACGTGGAGAAACCGATGACATGTTGGAGACAGTGGGTACCGTGCCGTTGACGTGGCCATGTGCGGCAGCGTCCGCAGGCATGCAGATAATCGAGTCCCCAGCCACTTCCTTCACCGAGCACGGCACACCACCAAGGGAAACACGCACCGCACCAGCGTCTTCACCAAACCCAGCACCCTTGATCACCAGAGGCGCACCGCCATGAACACCAGACTCGTTGTAGCTCAGAGAGTGCACCTCCGAATGGATGGCGGTTGTGTACACATCACCTGTCGGTGTCACGCGGAACGTGCTGGGTCCGAGATTCGCCAAACCATAGCCATCGTAGCTGGTACGGGACGCGGCGTCAATGACAACTGTAGCGTTGAAAATTCCAGGAGACCGATCTCCAGGAGCGTAGCAAAACCTGAGACGCAGAGGGACGCAGAGGGATGCACATGTGAGAACGAAGAAGCCAGCAGAACACAACCACGTGGGACGTACACGTCACGGCCGTCTGTCACAGAAGTGTCGGGATCATTCAGCTTGCTTGACACGTCACAGTCACGTCCACCAAACTTAATGTCATACTGCTCCACGTCCCGACCAAACAAGTTGCCTTCCACGCGGATGGGCTCGTAAGGTGCGGCACCTGCGGTGACAGCTGACACCACCGGAGTCCGGTCCGACCTGTACGAGAGGCTACAGCTGCTGCACTTGGCAAATTCGGCCTTGCTCACAGACGTAATCGACACTTTGACAGTCACAGTGGACGATCCAAGGCCTTTGGGGGGGACTTCACAGATGATTTGACCATCGTTGAAGTGGTACAGGTCCTGCTTGCACTCTTGCGCGCCAACGAACACAGTCGTGGCGCCCTCGACGCCGCCTCGCGAAAAGCCGGTGCCGTGCACGACCAGCGTTGAGCCGCCGTTCTCGCCGACACGAGCAGGGTAAATGCGGTGGATGGTGGCCGCTTGGGCAGCAACGATGACGCAGGCGAGCATCACCGCAAAAGTGGCGGGGCGTCGCCGATCATGACGACTCACACGAAGGCTGGTCATCACAGGACCACAGTCGCCCCACACTTTTGTTGAAGGTGTTGCGCACTGAAAGAAGAAAGCGACGTGCGAAGGGTGGAATGTGCCACCTGTTGTCGCCTGTGAACGGGATGAACGGGATGGTTGTCAACAGAGCCAGGTGTGACGTGTCCGAAAGCCAGGCGCCAACGTTGGGCAGACAACAGCAACGACACAATCACGCACCACGATTGGGTGTGTTCAATTTGAGACTGCAAGATGGGGTGTCTGGATTGCCCACAGCCGCTGCAAGAACCTCGGATGGGTGCGCCTTGACAAAAACAAGGCAGCCGCGGATCGGAGAGGTGCGGTGAGTGCGTGTGAGAAACACTTGATGGGTACCCCGTTTGTGCATGTATGTGTATTCGTCACCAACGTCCTTTGTTCACGTGTTGCTGGCGTGGACGTGGCAATCGCACCCAACTCAGCTTGTTGCGTGGCCGTTCACCATGCGTCGCACTGTGACCGCGCTTTTGCTGCTGGCGATGCTTGTGTCGGCTCAAGCCTTCACTCCGCCAACCTCAACGAACCCGAAGATCACTCGCGTCGTGGTGCTCGTGCTCGAAAACCGGTGCGTGGCAGTTGGATGCTTGTCAGTGTGGCTTCTGGTGTGCACCCTGATCCTGTATCGAATCGCTCGCTGTGTACTGTGCTGACACGGGGTCGCGTTGTTGGTGATTCAGGTCCTTTGACCACATGCTGGGCTTCATGCACGGCAACAACACCGAGATCGACGGCTGCACCACAGCTCGTGCCAAGTCGGATCCTGCGTGCACCTGCCCGCTCGATCCCACTGTTGAGGGCTCCCCCCGTATCCCCGTGGACAACGAGGCCGTCTACGTTCAACCAGCAGACCCGTTGCACGATGTGGTCCCCACGCAGGAACAGTGAGTTGATGCGGTTGTTTTGTTGTGCGCATGTTGCCTTCTTCTGTGTCGCGTAACATTTGCCACATTGTGCCTCGTTCTCTCTCTCGCGCAGGGTGTACGGATATGGCCCTGTCGACACAACCAAGCCGGCACCGATGACGGGTTTCATCAAGAACTGTGCGTTGTGGAGGGCTTTGGTGCTGTCCGTGAACTGCGTGCGCCATGTTTGACATCCATTGTGGTTGCTAGATGCTGGCGTGATGGGGAACACGACCGGAGGCGAATGGATCATGAAAATGTTTGCGCCGCCCCATGTCCCTGTGATCACCACGTTGGCCAACGAGTATGCCGTGATTGACCACTGGTACTCTGCCATTCCCGGCCCGACGGAGGTGAACCGTGCATACCAACTCTCTGCCACCAGCCATGGCTACACCAAGAACATGGAGATCGTCGACCACCTTGGCATGCCCCAGAAGACCATCTTCGAGTCCATGGACGACGCTGGGTCTTCTTGGGCCGTCTACTTCAATGACTTCCCAAGCACGCTGCTGTTCCGCAACATGTGGGAGCACCTGGACAAGCTCCACAGCTTCGACACCTTCCTTGAGGACGCCTCGAAGGGTGAGCTGCCCGCGTTTTCGTGGATCGAGCCACGCTACTACGACGACTTTGGCAAGGCTGCTCAGGATGAGCACCCCGATCACGACGTCGCCGAGGGCGAGGCACTCATCCGAGACGTGTACGATGCCCTTCGTGCCAGCCCCACGTGGAACGAGACGCTGTTCCTTGTCACTTACGACGAGCACGGTACGCCACGCACCTGTCCTCACGCATGCTCAGTTCCTGTTTCGTTGCGCCCGCAGTCAGTTGCTGATGACGAACGTTGATTTGATGTACGCCGCGCGCAGGTGGTTTCTTCGACCACGTCCCTCCTCCGGTGAATGTTCCCAACCCTGATGGCATCGTCTCCACGGATCCCCCGTTCAACTTCACCCGCTTGGGTGTGCGCGTTCCTGCTGTCGTCGTGTCGCCGTACATCAACGCTGGCACTGTGATCCACTCCCCTGAGGAAAAGCCCGAGTACTGCCACTCTTCCATTCCGGCGACCCTCCGCGCGTTGTTTGCGCCCAATGAGCCGTTCTTGACCAAGCGCGATGCCTGGGCGGCCACGTTCGACGAGCTGTTGACGCGCGACACTCCGCGATCGGACTGCCCGCAGACCATGCCCCAGGCACCACTGCACCGTGAGCTGTTCGACTACGTGCCTGAGTTGGACGGCAAGCGCCCATTGACCGGCCTGCAGAAGTTCTTCATTGCCATGGCCGCCAACGGCATCGATGATGACACGATGACGGACGACGTGATGGCCAAGATGACGGAAGGTGAAGGCTCTCGGTACGTCATCAACGCTGTGAACAAGGCGGCGGGCCGTACCATCATCGAGCCCCACTGGGGTGTGGAAGCCAGCTGGTAGACAGTGGTAGAGTTTTCCTTGTTCCGTGATCGGCCGTGCTCGCGACGTGCTTTGTGAACCAAACATCCGATGATCGCGGAGCATTTGTTGTGGTGTTTGGAGCTCTGTGCATACATAGCATGTGTTGCGTGTGCTCGAACCTCTGCTGAAATGTCAAAGTTTTGGCAAAAGCAAAGCAAGAGAAAGCGTGTTGGTCGTGCAGACGAGGACAGAACAGAGTCTGATTGTGAGAGATGACGAAGAGAGACAAAGGCCTTGTGAAAGAACAAACTTGGGCCTTCCAACACAGCCGAGAACGGAAACATACGACTGCAGTGTGAACCACGCATGTTGGCTTGGAGTGGGGGACTCGCAGCAGAGTGTGAGTCATGGCTGTATGTGTGCGTTTAGAAAAAGGAGCGGTTGTTCCATCTCTCACCACGCGCATCAGTCATTGTGCTGTGGAAACGTGGTGAGGTTGGACGTCTGTTCTGTGGCAATGCGGCATCAGTGTGCTGGGACTTCGCCACGACTTGAGGTATCCAACAAATCAAAAAAAAAACGAAAATGCATCAGTAGCCACGCCTACGCCGCCGCCGGTTCGAGCCGCTGTTGCTGCCGTACTGTGATTGACTCGCTGCGCTTGCATCACGTTCAAGCTCGAGACGTCTCCCCTGCGTTCTTGCCAGCTCGCGCTCTGCCATGACAATGCTTTCTTTGAGCGCCACAATCGTGGCCTTCGTCGCAGTTGCTGATGCGGACGTGCCACCTTGACCATGGGAGCGCATGGAGCCAGACATGTCCTTGTCCTGCGAGGAGTGACATTGTTGGGGCAGGAAGCAACAGCTATGGTTACCTCCATTCACATTGCCCAAACGACGCCTTGAAAACATCAGCCACAAGGCTTCACACACTCACCTTGGAACACTGAGACTTCAGCTGACGCCACACGCCATCAACAGCTGCATGAACCGCAGACATTGAGGCCGCTCGTTGACGAGCCGAGTTGGCGCGGAGCTGTTGCCACGGGATCGCTAGCTCATCCTGTGTTGATCTGACATTCCATAACATAAGCGTGAGACGCGAGACGTGGCATGGCATGACATTCGTGGTCCATCCACAACGAAGAAGAAGGAAAACCACAGCAACAACGAGGTGTGACGCACATGTCTAGTCGCGCCCTGGATCGTGACGACAACGGGCGTCCAGACACTTGAGCACACACCAGCGGCGCGGCCACAGATGCCAAGAGGGTGTGAAACGTGGAATTATGGTGACCGCGTGCCCCCGACGCCACCCGGTTGGCAAGTGGTACGCCAACAGTGTCGGTGTCTGGCTGCAGCGGCTGCGTAAGATTCGTTGGGATGATCCATGACCCTGGCTTTTGCAGCGATCCACGACCAGGGGATCCTGCCCCTGTGCGTGGCCTCGCCACATATTTGTACTGGAATCATGAAGCAACGCAAGCATGGGGGCGCAACACGGTCAAGAGGCTGGCACAAGGGCGGTACGCACCAGCACAACACAGCGCATGCGGCAGCGAGGGTGACGGCGCACCTGCACCAAGAACTCCGGCAACACGTCCGCTGGGTTCGTCAGCAGGTACTCCTCGAGCTTTGGGCTGTACATGGCACTGTAGCTGCCACTGCTTGGGAGGGAAGGAAAGGTCTGGAGCACGATATCACCACCGACGCGAGCTGCGTAAGCACAGGCACCTTGGATGCCCGTCACCAACACCTGCACCCTACCTCTGCGTCCTTTGCGGTCACGAACACCTTGTTCACAATCACACGGCACAGGGCCAAATACCGCATCGGTGATTCTGTGGCGTCTTCCTCGCCCCCTTCGCGCGTCGCAGTGCCCGGTCTGATGGGAGTTTGCACAAGGCGAGCGTCCTCTGAGAGGGTTGAGTACCGAGAAAAATGCCGAGGGAACTGTTGGGTGCTCACAGGAACGAAACACCCATCATGTCGCCACGTGACACACATGAACACCCGGGGGCAACAATGTGACGAAAGAGAACACGCCTGCACAGGCCAGCACACACCGGCACAAGTCGCACCACACACGACGCACCGGAACCGCTTCTGCCCGCATCACGGCCTGTTCCGCCACACCCTGCTTGCTCCAGTCGACCTCCACGCCAGCGGGGGCCTGGACCTCCAGGCCAAGCTTCGCCACTGCAGCAAGCCAAGTGCCGCGGAACACGGCAGCTCGCTCTTCGTCCGAGACCGGTGCACTGCCCATCCCAAACGCCACCACGCGCTCAATGGATCGACTGGGGAGCGTGCAGAACAAACCCTGCAGGATGACAAGGAGGAAGCATGAGTATCCAGCAAAGAGATAGATGCAATGGGGCAACAGCACCACAGTCGGCCCAACGTACCTTGACTTTTCCGGTTTCAAGGTTCGCAGACGCGCGCTGGAAGCGCTTCAGCTTGATCTTGTTGTCAATCTTGAAGACATCCATCACCGTGATGCCTGTACCCAACGTGAGTATTGGTCAACAACGGGTCGCCTAGATACGTAACTGCGAGTCCGACCCCCCTCCAAAACCCACCTGTGTATCGGCCCTCTGGGACAAAGAACCCTGCCTTGACATTCTCCAAAGCAGCACGCCGACAGCGCAAGAACTGGGGGTGTCCTTGGGGAAGGCGCCGGAAGGTAACGTAGCCGCCCGTCTCGGCATGCAACCTCAGCGCAAACTTGCTGAGTTCGAAAGAGGCTCGCACATGCGATTCCAGGCGTTCGCAGGCTCTGCGAAAACCATAGCCACCACACCAGTGACCCCAGTTGCGCACCTCTGCATGACACAATAAATACAAGATTCAGCGAGCAACACAACACGAACCGTTCCTCGTCGCTAACCCGACGGGCATGCAAGTCCATTTCCTTCTCCAATGTAGCATAAAAGTGCAAAACGAGCGTCGCGAGTTGTTGGTCCAACTTGTCCAGCGCAACCTTGGTGTGTTGCTGGTGCCTGTTCATTCGCTGGCGTCAGCAAGCGCCAAGGCGGGAAGCAAGCAGGCCCAACCTCAACACGCACCGCGAAAACTTGACACGGAGACGCTGTAAAAGTGTGGTACAAAATCGCTTCAGTGATGCCTTGCTCTCTTCCAGATTCTCGACTCGAGCACGGCGGCACGTGCGTGCTAGACGCTGCATCTCTTGGAGAGACTTGCGGGTCTCCTCCAGTTTTGACGGTACCTTGTTCGCGGAAGCCCCTGACCCAGCACCCACGTACACCCATGCATAACCACAGCGCGACAACCATGCGTCGTCACTCAGGTATTTCACAAAGACCGCAGCGCGAAGCATGGCACACCTTCGGAAAGCAACTCCAAGAATGTGCGCGGGATGTGTGCCAGCAGCGGGTCGGACTGGCGGGCAAGACGCAAGCTGCGCGCAAACACGCCACCGCGCAGAACCAATGCACCAACGTATTGCCATTGCACCAAACACGACGACAGGGGAAACAAGGTGGAGAGGTGAAATGGGTGACCTCAGGCGCACACACGCACACACACGCACACACACACACCAACATACCGAAACAAGCACTCGCCGCTGCGGGTTGGATCCACGTCTTCTTGCATCGCAGCCATGCTGCACCGCCTCCTGTGTAGCACTTCTGAACAGTCAACGTATTCCGTAAGGCGCAGTGCTGACACCTTGGTCGAACTCGCGCAGATCGTATTTCAAGTTGGGTATTCCGACATATTGTGAAGAGGGTGTAATTCACAGTCCTTCTTGTGAACTTTCACTCAAACTGTACCGGCGCACCGACCCCAGGAACCCGAAGCCACCATATCACATATTGGCAAGTTGCTGACGACCATGCTACGAGTGCGTGTGCCGCACGTGCGACCGACTAGCAACAACAAGCAGTGCAGCTTCACGGCAGGTGCTTGTCGACACCACCGCTCGATACATGGGTAACGTCCTACCCATTCAGATAACATCCGAGTCGCGCAGCCGTTTGCCCGCGCTGCACTAAGACCACCTTTCGCTGGACTCGAGTCGGTCAGAATGCCTGTCCTCACGCAACTAAACGCTTTCCGGCTGGAAGGGTATCTCATGAAGTTGAAGAGTTCCATTCCTCGGTTTGGGGGATCGTGGAACAAAAGGTGTGTTGGTTGCGTGTGTGCTGCAATGTCCCGTGGCTCCCATCACTGACGGCGGATGGCTTCATCGCGTAGGTGGTTCCGGGTTGAACCGAGGGTGTTCGGATCAGGGGAACGTGTTCTTGTGCTAGCATACTACGACAACGAGTGCGTGTGGGCCGGCATGTTGTCGTCGTCTTCGTTGGTGGTTTTGACGCCACACGGGCGTGCGCAGGGGAAGTGCCAACCAGAACGGGCGCGCCAAGGGCATGCTTCTGTTGAGAGATGTAGAGCATGTCCATGAAGTCATGGTGAGTCACGGATCTAGGCACCTGCTGAGGTGTACAAGTTGTGTACAGTACAACCAGCGCCACTACATTCCATTCTAACGCTGTCCATCGCGCCATTATTTGCTTCTTGTCTCCTTGCAGCAAAGCGACCGGCTTCACTTTAGCCGCACTGCCATCATGACGGATCGTCGAGTGGAAGCTGCGAAGAAGTACGCGGCTGTGTGCTTTGAGGTCGACGGATCCACACGGCATTTCATTTTGGCTGCTGAGAACCGGTAGGCATCAGTGTTTTGTGGGCCCCTCGCGCAGATGAAATGGCGCTGACTGCTGGCGCTGGCGTTCCAGGGACGATCTTTGCCGCTGGGTTGCTGGGTTGCAGCATATTTGCGACAAGTCCCAAACCTTGCCATGGCCAAAAAAGTTTGGTACGTGGCGTCCGTGTGCTCGTTACGGGCGGCTCACTTTGAAGCATGCCAGTTGCTCACGCATGGCGACTGTCCAGGCACCCTGCCCCGCGCGATGATCGGCACGCGCAGTCTTGCGCGGATCGAGGTGAAAACCGAAGAGGACTTTGAGCCGCCAGCCACTCCAAAGTACGACATTTTACTCATCCGTGTCCTTGCCTTGTGTCGGTGCGCGTATGTGCTGTGGCGCCATGCTCACGTTCGTGCGACGTGGCAACGCCCCACTGCACTTGCAGGCACAAACTTGCTCTGCCCACGGAGTTGGACTACGGTGTCCCATTGCAACCTCGCCGCAAGCCAGGTACTCCTTTAGTGCCCCCGTCGTTGCTCAACCTCATCGTTAAACGTGCTGCGAAACTGACAGTATTTCGGAACTGCTTGTGGTTGCGTCAATGGGCACGTGTGTCTGTGTGCGCCCGTGCACCCGCGTGTCTTGGTTGTGCGTTTCTGTGTCTGTGTCTGTGTCTGTGTCTGTGTCTGTGTCTGTGTGCAGCCCCTGCCACACCAATGGACTTGCAACAACGCTTGGAGGCTGCCATACGAGCCCGGAATGCGGCAAGTGAAGTAAATGCTGAGGGAGGATGGGAAGATGATGATGGTGGTGCGTCGGTCATGTCTAGCTTTGGTGGACACTCAGTTTGTTTTCCTTTGACGGCATATGGTTCGTGAACTGTTCTCGCCAGGTGGCTACTACGACGACGAAGAGGATGGGGCCGCTCCAGCTCCCCCAAGAGCCGCCGCTGCGGTGTCGCCGCCGCGCAAGCGTGAGCGTGTGTTCTCTCGAGGGGCACATGAAGGTGAAACGGAGTCATCCGGACCAGACTCTCCACAGACACAGTTTGACAGGGCTGGGGTGTCACGGGTTGGGCGTGGTGGAAGGGTTGTTGCGGCCCATCTCAGCACTGCCAACCTGTACAACGGATCGGATCGTGAGACCCCACGTTCAGGAAGTGGGCGGAGGAGCTCGCCATCCCCTGATGCTGGTGAGGCGGACGATGCGGTAGTGGTCACCACTGTGGGCGACTTGGGTGTGGATGCCTCCGAGGCGAAGGGGGCTGGGGACGGTGGAGACGCAGAAGAAGAAGAAGATGCCGCTGTGTTGCGTGCGCGTATGCGGGCTCGGTTGAAGAAGGGCAAGCGCCGACGCAAGAAGAAGGGTGGTCGACGAGGGAGAACCACGCTGCAAGTTCACACGGAAGAAACAGAGACGAAAGAAGACGTTGGCACCAGTGCCGATGGTGGCGGGAAAACGCAGCACGATGACGATGACGGTCACGAAGCGAAGACTGCCGGGACGAATGCCACCGCCCAGGGAGTGCAAGCGGACAAGGACTTTGTGGAGGCAGACTGGGACGATGACAACGTTGACGAAGCCGAGGCGAAAATGGTTGCTGCAGAGGCACGAAGAAAGGCAGGGGTGGGGAACCCGGGTGTGCAGGCAGATGACGACTTTGCAGACGCAGACTGGGACGATGAAGACAGTGACGATGCCGCTGGACAGCAGGAGCACCTGGCAAGACCTCGTGCTGACCCCGGTGTCACAGCCGACGCGGTTCGTGAAGGCGGCTGTGTCGGTCGCTTGTTGCGTGATTGTGTTGTTGTGGTGCGTTCACACGAGAGTTGTTGTGGGTGAACGTGGCAGGACTTTGTCGAAGCTGATTGGGACGACGAGTAGATGGTTCCCAAGGCTCTTTTTCAAGACCTCTAGCAGCAACTCAGTTTTTTTGCAACACCTAGCATTGCTGTCTCGGCGACCACACCACCCCTCCCAACACGCATATAAAGACGCAAATGCGTAATCTGGACACGGAACTCCAAGTGGTGACGGCGAGTCACGGGCCATGGCACTGCATCATCGGAAAGTTTGCAATCTCAGCCAGCACAACATGGGCAAGGCCCGTGCCAGTTACATTGCGGCAAGGACAGATTTGGGTGAGTCGTGCGGCACGACTCGTGCCCCCAGCCAACAATCAGCTAGGGCCTAGGGACTCCAACGTGGTTCTACAAGACAGTGTTGTCTCAGTTGGTAATGGTGTCGCTGCACACACGGTGGGCAGGCAACCCGTGCAAGTTCGAATTCTGCCATGCCATTGCCTGGTGTGTAAAGGCACATGTATGTTGAATCGCTCCACGGTGATTTCCTCAGGCCTGTGCTGGATAGTGGTCCCCATTTTGTGACTCAACCGATTTGCCGAGTCGGAATCACTGGTTTGGCGTCACTTCAATAACTTTGCAATATGGCCCACCAGGGCCACCGACGCACCACCAGTCGCAGTGCGCCACACACAAACGTCAACACAACCATTCTTTGCTCACATAGACACAACACGCCCATTGCTAGCTACAGCTTTCCAATTCCGCTGCAGTCTGCTTGGATTCCAGCTTTGAATCACTCGTCGCTCACCGCACGGCCGATTCGGTACATGTAGGTGTGACGGTTGCTCTCGACCATTCCATTTGTGCCTATGGCTTACTGTATTGCTGGTTCTCAGGGCCATGGTTTCGCTCACATGACGATTCTTTGAGCTTGGAGCACGCCGAAGGGATGCAGTCCGCTAAATGTGGTGAACTGGGCAGCAGCATGTGTCGGGCGATACTATGAGCCATGTGCAATTCGAGAAGCAACCACGCGCGCCGGCAGAGACACGATTCGTGTCACACGAAGCATGTCCGGCAGTGCATGTGGTGCGTAGGTAGTTTGGTACGGTACATGCATGCACAACCAAACAGACGAGCAAACTTGTGGATCGAACAAAGCATGGGAGTCACCCGGCGTGACTCACCCCACAGGTTACTTACTCCCGCCCCCAGCTGGGTCGTCAGAGTCACTTGAAGATAGCGACGAAATAAAAAAAACTAGTGCGGGAGTCCCGCGGCGGGACAACTCTGCCTTTTATCAACACGCCGACGCTTCAAACCCGCATGTCGCCAGACTGGAAAACAAGGGTTGGTATGTGGTTTGTGGAACAAGGTGGAAAGCCTGCTGAGGCAGCGCTGACCGGGGGGGGAGGGGGAGGGGACACAGGCAAACAGCCGCTAACCACCCTTGCATACTGGAGGTTTGTCAGCATTGTTTGATGATCCAGTGGATGACGTTGCGGAACTAAAATAAACATGCGGTGTGTGCCCGGTCAGTCATGTATTTGGTTGGCATAGTTTATCTGTTCGTGTTGCATGAGTCGACTCTCACAGCTCTAGCTGGATCCGGTACGCCCACCTGCAAGTTCCTTAAAGAGAGCAGCTCATGAGTGGGCACCATCACGTGACTCACGTACACGCACTGCAGAAGAAGATCACGGGGAGGGGCGGGGTTGGCAACTACCGGGCACGAGACACTGGACATCGATTCTCGCGCCGGGGGCGGACAATGCGGACCTTTGTGCACGCTGCAATACAGGTACAGCAGTGCAACCATCACTGAAGTCATGGCCGTGGAATCCGTGACGGCGTGGATGATTCAGCGGCGTCGATCGGGCAGGGGGGTGTAGGCTACACAGTGTAGCACGTAGGACTAGTACTTATACGCAACATGTTGGTCTGCACGTGTCGCCGTTCATATCCAGCAGAGTCTACCGGATCTCATCCGAACTCCGAAGTCAAGCTGCTGCGAGATCGCATGTTGCCCGCCC
>Ga0213833_1002280_pt1 | contig 12484 bp, 9 predicted proteins | sample SWATP21_FD_160575 | JGI IMG/M metagenome (GOLD analysis project Ga0213833, IMG submission 160575) | Coastal seawater microbial communities from Marineland, Florida, United States - SWA TP2 #1 | ecosystem: Environmental > Aquatic > Marine > Coastal | place: USA: Florida | collected 2016-08-14
CACACACACACACACACACACACACACACGCACACACACACGCACACACACACGCACACAACGCGCGCTGAATTGCAATGGTGGGGCGATCCGTGCAGAACTCGTTGCTCTCGGACGAAGTCTGGCGGCTTTGAAAAAACTTCAGAGTTTGAATTTGCACGGTAGGCGGCGGGCAGCACGCGCATGCGTGAGGTGAGCGAGATTTGATTTGCATGTCACGGTGTGATGGCAATGTTGTGTTTGCTTGTAGGTAACGAGTTTGGTCACCGTGCTGCCAAAGTTCTGGGTCCCTACTTGGCGACGCTTGTGCTGCTGGAAGTATTGAACGTTGGCGGTACGCTGCTTGTTGGACAACGCCTTGGCCCAGTGTTGAGGAGGTGTGACAAGTTCTCATTCACGTTGGTCGTTGAACAGGCAACGGCTTCGCAGACTGGCATTGTATTCTGATGGACCGTACAGCACCAGTGGAAGATCGAGTGGTTGCGTTGCAGCGTCTGAGTCGACGATCGCGGTGGCGCCACTTGGTTCTGCGTCATGACCCGAAGCTTTGGCAGCACTTCCCTTCGGAGTGCGCTGCGATGCAGGCAGAAGCCGACCTGGCAGCAGCATCTCTTGCTGAGGTGGAACCAGCGACATCAACACCACAACTGCATGCCCCAAGCTTGCCACAGATAGGACAGGGCGTTGCATCCGCTCTGGCTGCCTTCTTTGAAGCCCAACGCTCCGCGGACACGAGTCCTGGCGTACAAACGTCAGAAGCCATGCTGCAAGCGGCGATGGTGTTGGAGAAAAGGTGTCGCGAGCTTACCGGCGCGGTGTCGCAGCAGTGCACCGCGGCTCGTGCTCGCTTGGACCAAACACGGGAACAGGCCGCGATTGCCGCGCGCGTGACGACCGTCATGCAGGAAGTCGAAGCCACCACATCGGCTCGAGTCGCCGCTGTGGACGCTGCAGTGCGCAGTGGCGACGCCGAGGGTACCCTCGCCGGAGCCACGGACCTGCGCCGACGCGAGTGGTTGGTGGCCTTCGCGTCCCTGAAAACCAAGTTGGCCGAGTGCAAAGACCTGTGGTTGCCACAGGCGTTGATGCCTGAAACCAGCCGCCAAGTGTGCCGGAAGGCCCAGGACCAGTTGCAGCGGTTTCAGCGCAACGTGCAGACTGAGCGATGTCTCTCGGACCTTTCCCAGGTGCTCGTACCGTCTGTCTCGGCCCGTGTGGTGTGGAACGCTGACTCGTTTGTTTGGGCACCCGTGCAGAGACTGCGTGCCGCGGAAACCAAGCTTCGGAACATGGGAGGTCTCGTCGAAGCGCGTCAGCATGGACCGCTCTCTGCCTCTGAGATCACAGTCAAGGGCCTGGATGATGATGCCACACAAGACACACATAGACGCCTGTTGCGAGGCAAGGAAGTTGTCGAATGCTTGATGCAGCTCATCGCCACGCTCCGCAGCAGCGACTTTCCAGAAACCAAGCTCTACGTGTGCGTGGTCGCTGTGCAAGACCGGTGTGGGGTTTCACTTGCTCACGGTTCCATGCTTGGGCACGGGCACAGGTCTCGGGCACATGCGTTTGTCACTCGCGAGTCGCCACGCTGTCCTCCACGCCTCGCGTTGTTGCAAGCGCTTGGGCTGTTGGGACACCGCACTCAGCAGGTGCGTCGCTACTGCCACTTGCTTTGCTTCATCTCTGTCCGGTATTGACATGCGTGGGACGTCCCACGTGTTTGTTCGTTGCTTTGTTGTGACAGGATTTCACGGTGCGTTGGCGTACATGTAGAGATAGTCCTAGTGTGCGCCACAGTGATGGTTTGGTTTCGCTTTCTCCACAGTTCGAAGGCCCCATTGTAGGCACCGGAAGCGAGACTGTGTTGGAGGCATGGTTGTATGGGGAGCCGTCAAGTGATCGCCCAAGCACCGTTCGCACCGGTCGTCACAAAGCGCTAAAGCGGGTGTCCATTTCCGAACTTCAACGTATCCAGCGCCAGGTGTGGCAGCACGCTTCGTATTGCTGCAGGTTGTGCGTTGCGTGGGGCTCACAAGGTTGTCAATGGCAGGTGCTGTTTTCCAGTCGTGTGCACCACCCCTGCGTGCTTTCCGCGCAAGCGGTGATCCTGGAGAAGGACTATGCGTACGCCTCGCTGTCTGCGAAGATTCGCATGTGGCACGTCCTGGTCGTGACTGTTTGTGCTGTTGGTACATCCAGGTACATCCAGTTTCCTTGGTGCGGTGGAGGAGACTTGGGGAAATGGCTGCAACAAGGGCTTCCCATTTCACAAGCGATCCCCCTTCTGCGCGAAGTGTTGCGCGTACGTGGGAGAGTGGGTGCTGTTTCCGGCTCATTGTCCGTCGTCGATGATAAGAGTCCGTGCTTGCAGGGTGTGGTACACCTTCATGAGCTGGACATCGTTCTTGGCAACCTGCGACCGTCTGACGTTCTGCTGGACGAAAACAGCCACCCTCGAATTTCGAACTGGGGAGCTGATGTGCGCTCTACAAACCCGCCCGAGCTTTCACCAAGAAGCACCACCGAGTCATTGGCACATGAAGTCACCTCCAGAGAACCGCTGTCATTCGCATCGGACATGTGTGTCATGTTACTTTGCATGGTGGGCGCACGCTTCTGTTCTTTGATCCATCGTGTTGTGGGTCTTGCAGATATGCCTTCGGCTGCATTTTGGATGTCGCTGCCACCGCGTGTACCAGCCATGGTGAGGGCGAAGTGGCTGTTGTGTCCAAACTACGGGTAGGCTTGCACGCTATGCGATGACCGGGCTTGGGGGTGCTAAATAAACGCTGTTGTGTTGGGAGCACAGGCACTCTCGGCGACACTTAAGCACCACGATCCTGTCCAAAGGTACGTTGCACGCACAGGTGGGTTGAACAGGTTTGTGTCATTCATCGCTTGGACTTTGTCGTGCAGGCCGACTGCGCAGTCCCTGCTGGCACATCCTTGTTTCCGCGACAACTCTGCCCCCTCACTGTCGCCGCAGCATTACCAGTGGGTGTGGTTCGATGACAAAGGAGCCAGCCGTGCCTACGAGCCCGACGTGAATGTCAAAATTGAAACGGCCCACGTCCAGTTTCAGGATGTTGTGTTCGCGACCAACCTTGGCACGGAAATCACTGTTGGAGCCGAGGCTCGCTCTGGAGCAGGTCCTGGTGCAGGTGCAGGTTCAGGTGCAGGTGTGCGTGCTGGTGTTGATGCAGGCGTCAGGGTCTGTGTCGGTACCAGTGCTGAAGCTGGGGAACGCGCCCTCGGAGGCGTCGTTCTTTTGTCTCTCGATCCACCCCGCGTGGTGGTGTTCAGTTGCATGACCCAGCTCACTGCTCCTGACGCTCAACACAAGGTGGCCCGTCTTGTTTCTGTGGAGTGCGTTCCATCTCCCACCCTTGCATTTCGTGGGACGTACCGCACCCTGATTTGGTGCTGTGTGTCGACCCAGGTACCCGCGTCCTCGGACGTGGACACCCCACAGTTCGAACTACTGCTCCGTGTCCGTGTCTCCAGCACACAGTGACTGGCAGTTTGTTGAAGAAGAGCTTTGCGCCTCCCTTCCATCTGCCAAGCTGGTTTCTGTGGAGCGGTAGGTGTGATGCTGGCCGCGCATCTTCATCTTGGTTTGACCTTGTATGGGGCATGTGCAGTGTTCAAAACCGCCACTTGTGGTACCGGTTCAAGCACAAGCAGCGGCTGATGCAGCATCAGGTTTCTCAACGTGCTGAATCCGGTTCACACCATGAAGGAGGCGCTGCAAACGAGCGGTGGCTGTGGCATGGTACATCCCTCACGCCCCCCGCTCGCATGTGCAGCAGCCTTGGCGGAGTGAATGTGCACACGGTATGTGGTGTGCGCAGGCTGTGTGGGTTCGTGGATAACGGTGGCTTGGTGAGCGCAGTCAAACCCTGGGTTCTATGGTATTGCTGCGTACTTCTCCGAGCGTGCTGCATTCAGCAGCGCGTCGTGTGCGCACCGCCTTGGCACGACTGGCACGCACCAGCTTGTGTTCGCGCGTGTGCTATGCGGCAATGTCAAGGACTTTGGTCGTGTGGTATCACCTCTAACGAGGGGAATGCAAACGGCGGCGGAAGACGCACACTCCGTTTGCGGTGGTCCACACAGGGCTGGTTCTTGTTCCCAGGCGTCGAAAGTTTGGGCGGTGTACGATCCCGCCCAAGTGTATCCCTCGTTTGTGGTCACCTTCAGGGAGTGAAATTACCTGTCTGAGGTGCCGTTGCAGATCTGTTTCTTTGTTTTCTTCTCTTTTTGAGCTTGCTTGTTTCTTTCGTGTCTTGCTTGTTTGTTTTGTCGATGGTCCGTCTCGGTGTTGTGCCGAGACTGCAAGCCTCGTTCCTTTCATCTTTCATTGTGAATCCCCTATGTGTGTTTTAGTGGTGTGTGCTGTGCCCTTGTTGTGTTACTCAGTATCAGTGCTCGTGTGTACACTGCACGTTTGCATGGGTAACTGAATACAATGTTCAAGCACCTGACGACAATGTTCAAGCACCACACGGAAACCTGTGCACGTCAAGCGCCTACCGAAGCTGCAAACGACCCCGAATATATCACAAACAATTCAATGTACAGCACCAATCTACGCGCATTGATCACCAAAAGGGTGTACCAAGCTGCAGGCACTACCGTGAGAACATGTGCCACGGCGAAACCGTGGGCAGATCAGTTTGCTGACGCGACTTGGCAACAAACATGGACACAGCTGGAGGGGGTGCTGGTGAGGATGAGCAACGATTCAAGCCAGCAATACCAACATACTCGTGTGCCGTCATGGAAACGACCTTCGAAGAACGCTCTGGCTTCTTGGGCAGAGTGCATCGAAGCAAACTCGACGTACAGAGTGCCAAACATATGGGGACTGCCGTTTCGAGCCACCTGCACGTTGCAGCCGTCACCGAAGCAAACTGCACACGCTGCTAGTCATGGGCACCAGCACGGCTGAAATAACGCACCACAATGGTATGAACGCTGCCAAACCCCTCCAAAAAACGTCGTGTGACCGATACGAACTTGATGCACTCTTGAGTTGGCCGGGTATCATCAGCCTGACGGCGCAGGAAAGCATACGTAGTTTCCACGTTACCACCATGTCCAGCCAACAAATAGCTGAACCGAGCACGTGCAAACAGTATGTGGGGAACTTCACCACTCGCACTTCTCCTCAGGACACTTTGGGTGCTCAACTTGAACATTTTCTGGGGGAGTGAACGTCAGACACTGCCACACCTTGCCTTCATATCATCACCGCACGGACTGGAATGACAAGGACAGGGCCATTGCGACGGATGTGCGACCTTGGACAGGCGGTGCCCAGGCGACAGACACCCACTCTTGCAAAGGATGAGCAAGGAAGCGATGACTCGATGATCTTGGCCTGTATCTGTGCCACACGCTGCAGTTTGCGTTCAGAACGCCACCTCGGCGCGTGCGGCAAACACAAACACAAACCGAAAGTGACGCATCAGACTGCAGCGTTTCGCTGCTTGACCCTGGCGTGATGGTATGTGGGGTGGAGTTGTTGCTGCGCTGCCGTTTGGAAAGCCTGTTATGTAGCGCCTGCCGTGCGGCGTTTCTGACACAAGCAGACACCAAGAACAGGCGTGCGCGTCGTCAGCTCAAGGCGCCTACGTACAGCATTCCAGGACAAGAACGTTGCCATGCTCCAAACACACCGTTTCTGACAAAGGGCATCGCGTTCACGACGTTGCTCTTCGCGGGCCTGCTGGGCTTGGCGCTGCCGACGGCTTCTCTCCAGGAATCGGGCCTGAGCAAGACATCACGTGAGCGTTCCGGCTCCACAAAAACAAACGAAGAGAAGAGAAGAGAAGAGAAGAGAAGAGAAGAGAAGAGAAGAGAAGAGCGAACGAACATGAGCCTCACGATCCCTCTCCTTCCATTCTCGCTCTGCCTCCGCTGAGGCAAGGACAGCAGCGGCTTGAGCCTCCGCGTCTTCCTCGCCGCTGCTTCCAGGGGCGTCTTGTTCGGCGCGACGCCGATACCACTCGCGTCGCAACGCCCTTTGGCGGAGGGTCCGCAAGCGGCGTCGACGCTCCTTGCGCGACATACCTTGCCGCGGAACCGTCTCAGCGATGGTGTCTTTGTTTGCCACGGAGCATGCCTGCTTCCGTGGTCACGAGCACTGCAGCATGGCGCGAGCGATCATCGCAGTGGATCAACTTCACCACGGACACGAAATTGGACATTGCAGGGCCAGCAGCCAACCTGCGCGCATTTCGCACCACCGGGTGTTCTTCCAGCCAGTGGCACCACGCGATACAATGGCAGCTGTAGCAGCCGCAATATACCCATCAGTCACTGTCACAGATATTGGAGTTGATAATTCCGGGAAATCGTTTACGGTATGTCCCGTGGCGTGCCTTCGTTGTGCTTGCAGTGGGCGCCAACGTTGACGGCACTGTGCTCCAGTTGTATGTGTATGATGTGGCTCTCCAAGACGACCCATCTGTGCGGTGGCAAGTGTTCAGACGTTACAAGCAGTTTAAGAAGCTGCACAAAAGCGTGAGTGTGATCCGATCCCTGCCTGTTTGGTGTTGGTTGTGGCGCCGAGAATCACAGTGGGTGCTTTTTTCTTTTCGTGTCCATGTCCAGCTCCGCAAGAAATACAAGAAGCAGGGCCTTCCCCAACTCCCATACTTTCAACCGTTCAATCGTCGTAGTCGTGAGGTTGTTAAGGTGGGCAGAAGAGTACGGGCGTGTCGCTACCACAGAGCATCTCACTGTGTTGTGTGTCGCAGTCAAGGCGGAAGGCCCTCAAGAAATATTTACACTTGCTGCTGTCATCAAACATCGCGACAAAGAGCAGAGACCTCGCACTGTTTCTCGAAGTTGAAGAACACGTGCATGGGGTTCTCAGAAGAAAATCAAGTAAGTTTGGCCTCCGCACCATGCCAGCAAACCTGCCTTTGTGACGTTGTTCCTGGTGGAGCAGGCACCGCATCTGTCATGTCGATGATGGGAGACTCGGATGACGAGCTGATGGACCCAACTCCACTGTTTACGGCTTGTGAAGCTGGAGATCTGGAAGCTGTGAAGGCAGCAGTAGCATCTGGCATTGACGTTAATGCTCTCCGTGAGGATGGGACGACGCCTTTGTTGGTTGCGGCAGAGAGCATGAGCACGGAAGTCGTCGAATGGCTATTGGAGAATAACGCTGACCCAACCTTCACTGACGCAGTGAGTTACTTGATTTGTGGTTTTGTGGGTGAGCTGTCTGCACTGACGCTTTGCTGGCATGGTGGGGCGCAGACGGAGCACCACAAATTTTCGACTGTGGCACGCGCTGCAGTGACGACACAGCAGGCCGCAAAGAAGCACTGGACAAGGCTTCTTTCGTTGCAAAACGAACACAAGCACAAGGTCAAGACGGCCAAAGTTCGAGTTGAGAAGCTCGCTGTCCATCAGTACCACGAAACGTTGGCGAAGTGGCGAGAAGAGGCGAAGGCGATGAAGGCACGCCACAAGGCAGAGATCGAGACGCTGCGGTTGGAATTGGAGCGACAGCAGGCCCGGGCTGAAGAAGAGAGAAAAGCTCGAGAGAACGAGCACAAGCAAGTTGAAGTGGGCGTAGCGAAGCTGAGAAAGCGTTTTGGGACAGAGGTAACCAGGTTACGAGCCGTGTGCGAGGCCAAATCGACGGAGTTGGAGCACGCGCAAGCCGTGAACAAGGAACTGGGTGGCCGGAACGAAGAGCTGGAGGCAGCAGCAAAGAAGTGGAAGGATCATGCTGACATGATCTTGGAGCAAGGGAAGGCACTTCATCGCCAACACGTGAACCTGAAGCAAACGCATGGCGTGGTTCAGGCCGATTTGGAAAAGGTGACAGCGGCACATGCAGGATGCCAAGATGCGATCGCTGCCAGCATCGCAGAGCAGGAAAACGCATGTGTCGAGAGGGACAAAGCATGCATCGAGAGAGACAAAGCTTGCGCTGAGCGCGACACTGCGATGGCGGCGCGAGATGAAGCAAGGGCAGAGTTGGATGAGGCTCTGAGCAGCTCCAAGTTGCTTCAATCCCAGCTGGACAGCGCCATTGCAGAGTGCAAGGAAGCGCAAGGCACTGTCGAGGTGCTGCAGAGCCAGGTCGAGCGACTCACATCCGAACTACGGGAAGCCAAGGCTGAGTTAGGCGCCAGCCATGAAAGCTTGAAGGCCAACATTGCAAAGGCTAGCCAAGCTGTGTTGTCCTCTGGCCAGCTGGAAGAGCAGTGCAAAACCCTTCGAGCTCAAGTCCGTAGTGCCTTGGATGATCAGCACCGCTGGAAGACGGATTGTCTGGCAGCTCGCGAGTCAATGTCGCGAACCAATGAGGAGCTTACCAAGCTGAAGGAGTCGCAGTCTTCTCTGATGGTTCAACACGAGGCGTTGCAAGCAGAGCATGCGACCGTGGTGGCGAAGCACGCTTCTATGTCGTCTGAACTGACCACCACAACGAGCCGAGCTGAGGAGCTTGCAGCCACCGTGGATGTTGCGAAAGCCCAGCACAAAGAGACGTCTCGACTGCATTCCCAGTTGCTTGAGAAGCATAGCAACCTTTGTCGGTCCCACGAAGAGCTCACGCAACGGTGCAGCACGGTGGCATCGGAGCTGGAGGAAATGACGTCGAGCAACAAGTCGCTCTCCGCACAGCTTGCGGCGCTACAGGACACGGTTTCGTCTCTCACTGCCGACGTGGCATCGAAATCGAGTCAGTGTGAAGGGTTGACGGCGGACAGCACTGCGCTCCGGGAACAAGTTGCGCTCCTCAAGCACGCCGCTGCGACAGCGGAAGCCGAGCGTGCCGATGTACAATCCGCCCTTGTCACCGCCACCAAGGACAGGGATGCTGTCCGTGCCCGGTGTGATGAGCTCACTGCGTCCCTTTCTGAACTGCAGGCTGAGCACAACCAGTTGGCAACTGAGCAGCGGCAGCTTGTCACAAGCAACGAGGCGTTGCGCTTGCAACACGAGCGGCTACAAGATGATCACCGGTCTCTGAAGACCGAGTTTGATGCTGGTGACGCTGAGCGAACTCGCACAGTGCAAAGGCTGTCCGATAGCCGTGACGAAGTGGCAAAACTCGCCAATGTGCACGACGAACTCCAGCGGCAGCATAGTGATTTGGAAAAGGCGCATGCAGAGTTGAAGGGCCAACACGAACAACTGTCAGCCAATACCGTCGCGTTATCAGCTGCCCATGACGACTTGCAAACCACCCACGCACGGGTTGCTCGCGAGTGCCAGGTGATTGGGAAAGAACATGAAGTCGCGAAAGAGACAATAGAAGCGCTTCGCCAGGATCTTGAAGGGCTTCGCAAGAGCCACGAAGAGGCTACAGCGGCGCACGAAGCCGCTTCCGCCCAACTGCAGCAAGTCACGCAGCAGCACGGTGCTGCCTTGCAGGAATGCGAGGCGCTCCGGAGTAGCAACAGCGCCGAGAAAGACAGGCGCGAGGATGTGATGCGGCGGCACGAAACGCTTGAGCGAAAGCACGAGGAACTGGCAAAGCAGCACCAAGGGCTTTGTGAACAGCACACTGCTTTGGTTGAAAAGCATGGGCAGGCTCTCAAGGTGGCGCAATCGGAGCAGAGTGAGCTTGGCGAGCAACTTGAGTTGGTGAAAGCTAGTCGTGATGCATTGGAAGGGCAGTTCGCCAGTGTGAGGGATCACCGGGACAAGCTCGCGTCCCAGTTGGATGGTGTTCGGGGGGAGTATGGGGATTTGAAGGCGCAGTATGAAGTGTTGGTGACGGAACATGCGGCCCTGACCAGCCAGCACGGGGCAGCGAACCGCGAGAAACAAGCTCTGCAACGTGAACATGAGGTTCTTGGCGGTCATCATGACGAGCTGAAAGCACAAGTGGCCACTCGTTTGGAAGAGCGTGGTCGGTTACAGAACGAGTACGAAGCACTGCAGCACGCCCATGGCGAGTCGGAGCAATCACTTGCCTCATTGAGGGTGGTTTATCAAGCTCTACAAGCGAAGCATGTCGAGTTGGGCGAGGACCACCAACGGATGTCATCGGAGTTGGATGGGGCCCGCAGGGAACTGTCTTTGACGTCCGGATCTCTGTCAGGCGTTCGTGAAGAGTTTGCTACACTGGAGTCACGGAACGAAGCATTGAAGTCAAAGCACGCAACACTGTTGTCAGACCATGCGGGTTTGACGAATGAACGTGATGCACTGATCAGCAAACGTGATGAGTTGGTGTCGAACCTGGCGGCTGTATCAGCGATGCTCGATGAGTCGAAAGCTTCACATGTGAAGCTGACGGCAGAACATTCCAAGTTGCAAGCATCACACGAGAAAGTTGCCTCAGAACTGGAAGCTGCCCATGTCCATGGGTCAGGCGTGGCAGAAACGCTGTCAAGCGTTCGCAGCGAGCATTTGGCACTACGATCGGAATATAAAGCGTTGACAACGCAACATGGCGGGCTGAAACGTGAACACGAAGCATTGAAGCAGACGAGTGCAGAAACCAGTGGCGCATCCAGAATGTTGATGGAGCGGCATCGTTCGTTGCAAGCTCAGCACAAAGCACTGTCATCGAAGCACGAAGCTCTGAGTGGATCTTATGACGCTCTCCAGCAAGGTTACAACGCTTTGGACACAGACCACTCGTCGTTGAAGGCAAGTTCCGAGGCACTAACCGCCAAGCATTCCGCGTTGCAAGCGAAGCACACGACTGTATTGTCGCAGTTGGAGAGTGCTCGTGGCGATCAATCAGAAGTGGCTGCCAAGTTGTCAAGTCTTCGCACAGAGCATGCGGCACTGGTATCGCAACATGATGCGTTTCTTTCGAAACATAATGGCTTGGTGCATGAGTTCAAAGCCGTGAAGCAAACTCATGTGGATGTGACTGGTGAAGTGGAAAGTTTGAGGGAGCAACATTCGTTGTTGCAAGCTCAGCACACATCGCTATCGTCCGAACACGAAGCTCTTATCGGAACTCATGATGCGCTTCAGCGAGCACACGAGGCTTTGGGTACAGAACATTCTGCGCTGCGAGAGAAACACGAAAGTGTTGTGTCGGAGTTGAAGAGTGTTCGTGGCGATCACGCAAAAGTGTCTGCGGCGATGACAAATCTTCATGATGAGCATTCGGCGCTGGCGTCGCAACATGAGGCATTGCTTTCGAAGCATGAGGGGTTGGCGAATGAGCATGATGCTTTGAAGCAGACTCATGCGGATGTGACTTGTGAAGTGAATACTCTCAGCGAGCAACACTCGTTGTTGCAAGCCCAGCATGCGTCACTGTCGTCAGAGCACGAAGCTCTTGCTGGATCTCGTAGTGCTCTTCAGCAAGCACACGACACATTGGACTCGGAGCGTGCATCGTTGAAGGCAAGTCTCGACGCGCTGTCTGCAGAGCATTCTGCCTTGCAAGCGAAACACAAGAGTGTTGTGTCAGAGTTGAAGATTGCTCGTGCCTATCAAGCAGATGTGTCTGCGACGTTATCACGTCTTCGTGAAGAACATGAGGCGCTGGTGTCGCAACACAAAGCGTTACAGTCGAAGCATGATGGGTTAGAGCATGAACATGGCGCCCTGGAGCAGGCGCACGCGGATGCGACTGGTGAAAAGGACAGTTTGGGCGAGCAACACTCGGTGTTGCAAGCCCAGCACTCATCATTGTCGTCCGAACACGAAGCCCTACGTGGATCTCATGATACGCTTCAGCAAGAACACGAGGCTTTGGGTGCAGAGCACTCATCGTTGAAGGCAAGTTCTGATGCACTATCTTCAGAGCTTTCTGCGTTGCAAGAGAAGCACAAGACTGTCATGTCGGAGTTGGAGAGTGCTCGTGGCGATCAGTCAGAGGTATCTGCGACGTTGTCAAGTCTTCGCCAAGAACATGAGGCGCTGGTGTCGCGACATGAAGCATTGCAGTCCAAGAATGATGGATTGGCGCATGAACATGACGCTTTGAAGCAGACTCATGCCGACGTGAGTGATGAAATGGACAGTTTGAGAGAGCAACACTCGTTGCTGCAAGCTCAGCTCACATCACTGTCGTCCGAGCACGGAGCTCTGACGGGAACTCATGATGCACTTCAGCAATCACACGAGGCTTTGGGTGCAGAGCACTCTGCGTTGCAAGAGAAGCACAGGACTGTCATGTCGGAGTTGGAGAGTGCTCGTGGCGATCAGTCAGAGGTGTCTGCGACGTTGTCAAGTCTTCGCAAAGAGCACGAGGCGCTGGTGTCGCGACATGAAGCATTGCAATCGAAGCATGATGGATTGGCGCAAGAACATGACGCTTTGAAGCAGACTCATGCCGACGTGAGTGATGACATGGACAGTTTGAGAGAGCAACACTCGTTGTTGCAAGCTCAGCACACATCAGTCTCGTCCGAGCACGAAGCTCTGACTGGAAGTCATGATGCACTTCAGCAATCACACGAGGCTTTGGATGCAGAGCACTCATCGTTGAAGGCAAGTTCTGATGCACTATCTTCAGAGCTCTCTGCGTTGC
>Ga0213833_1002281_pt1 | contig 12484 bp, 18 predicted proteins | sample SWATP21_FD_160575 | JGI IMG/M metagenome (GOLD analysis project Ga0213833, IMG submission 160575) | Coastal seawater microbial communities from Marineland, Florida, United States - SWA TP2 #1 | ecosystem: Environmental > Aquatic > Marine > Coastal | place: USA: Florida | collected 2016-08-14
GGGGGGGCGGGGGCGGGTGGGGGGGTGGGGGGGGGGGGGGGGGGGGGGGGGGGGGGGGGGGGGCTGCCGCGTTTCACTGACGTTGGTGGTGTTTTGTAGACGTACGACGACTTGCGCGTCCGTGATGGCCTGGCCACTGTGTCGGTGGAGTATCCAGACATCACGCGTCGGTGCCAAGATGTACTGGGGACGAGTTACATCGAGTGTCAAGGCCGAACTGTCCTCGTCAGCGCACTGCGTACGGTCATGTCCTACCTGCATGCCACGTCCGGACCCCAGGTGTGTTGGGGGGTGCTGTGTTGTGGCTGTTAGCGTTGGCACGTGCACCTGTTTGTGTATTGCGGTGTCACCTCACCCATGACCACTGTGTGCTATCCACTCCCAGCCGCTGTCTTTGTTTCGCTGCCTCATTCCACTGGTGTATGTCCTTGGGCCCACCTCTGACGGCCCCGCCAAAGTTGTACGTGCCGCTCTCGTGCCTTCTACTACTGCTCCCTGCCCTCACCACACACCACGCAATCCTGCAGGTCGAGGCTGCCTCTGCGTTCCTGCAACGACCACGACCACGGTTGTTGGCCGAGCATGCTCCACACGCTGCCGAGAAGTTGGATGACTTCATGCAGTCGCTGCTCAAACACCTGGGCCGCGTCGATACCCAGCTGCTGTACCACCTGTGGCAGCTGTTCGGCGGGGAGGTGCGGTTCGAGAAACGTGATGCCGCCCGCAAAGCCGCAGAGGAGCAGCGAAAACGGCGTGAAGAACGAGCCCACCGGCGCCAGGATCGTGCAGACAAGCTGGCCGCCATCACGCAGGCCCGAGCCCACAAGCAAAGTCGTCGGGCGGAGCGGTTGCATCGGCGCAACCGTGTGGACAGTGCACGGGCGGCACTGCAACAGGGGCATGAAGCCGTGCGTGAGGAGAGAGAAAAGGCCAAGGCGGCGCGCATCACTGAAGTGGAGGCCATGAAAGCCCGATTCGCGGCGTATGAGGCCGCACTGGCGAAGAAGTCGGCAGGCGGGGAGGGGGAGGGAGAGAACGGCGCAGACAGTGGGGGCAGTGGTGAGCGCAAAGGGACAGAGGAAGATGACGCTGCTGTGGGTGCACGCGGGTCCGCGCCACCTGAAGCAAAGCAGGGGGAGCCGTTGGTGAAACCCAAGGCCCGCAAGCGCAAGCCTGGTGACAACAACGACGGGGACGCCAAGGGGGATGATGATGATAATGGTGGTGCTGCTGCTCCTGGTGACGACGACGACGACGAAACAAAGGACAGCAAGGCGGGTGACGCCGACACTGGTGGCGCCGACGCTGGTGCTGATGCCCCTGGTGCTGACAAGACGAGTCCCGGCGACGCTGATGACGCCAAGGCTGACTCTGGTGAGGCTGGAGAAGGTGGTGATGGTAGTGCAGGTGCCCACATACCGTCTTCCAACGGCGCAGAGGAGGCAGACACGGGAACTGATACCGCTGCACCTTCATCACCACCACGGGCTCCAAGTGCTCTCGACGACAACCACAGCCAGGATTCGAAGGCTGTCGACACACCTGCAGCAAGCGGTGGAGAGCAAGCAAAGAACAAAACGAGCACCAACGGCGCCGACAGCGCTGTGAAGAAACCCGGTGGTGATGAAGGAGGCGATGGCGACGGTGACACCAAGACTGCATCCGAGGCGAGTGGTGATATCCCTCGCCCTCCCACTCCACCTTCCCTTGACGATGTGCTCGCACAGTTCGAAGCGCAAACACGCGAAGAGGAAGGTCGATTTGCAGCCCAGTTGGCGGAGCTGGATGCGGTGTCAGATGACACGGAGTCTGATGGCGTCGACTCGTCGGTTTCTGAAGTCAGTGCAGATTCGGCACAATCGGTGGAGCTTGTAGAAGACGACCCTGGGCGGCGCATGCCAAACACTGAAGTGCAGGTACACGGTATCGTGTCGTGTGATTCTTGCTCTATTCATGATGGGGCGTTGAACATGGTTGTGTTCGTCCCCTTGTGCCTGGACGCAGCAACGACTGGGGGAGCTTCTTGAGCCTTGCATTGAGCACGTATTCACGGATGTGCTGGGTTTGGAAGCGTTGCTGTATGTGTGGGATCAGTGCGTGTTGGTTGGTTTCGACAAGATTGTTCCCCGTGCCACAGCTTCCATGCTGCACGCTGTGCGAGACCACTTGCTTGGGGCGCACACGGTACGATCGCGAGTGGTATTCACAGCACGGGTTGTGGGAGCGCGGCACTAACCGAGGTGTGTGTACAGGCGGATGATGTTGGGAGGGCGTTGCACGTGCACTGCCCAAACATCCCGGCACATACACTGCGCCGCATCATGGAAGCGAACTTTATGTCCAAGCTGCGAGATCACATGGGTGTGTAGCTAGTGGTAGTCTGGTGCATGTTGCACGAATGCGTCTCACTGTACCATGGGAGGGGGTTGCATGTTTTCACTGTGTACTTGCAGGTGTGTCCCTGGACGACATTACGACAGGATTGGTCGCGAACCCACGGCCAAAGCTCGCCAGCGAGCTCATGTCGGTGCCTGCTATCGAGAGGTCGGATCAGCAAGCGCAAACCACACTTCAAGGTGTGAACACTCCAGTCGTGGATTGGCTGCCACGTGCACATGGGTCCATGGCTCCTGTACCCGTCAAACCCAAGCCACGTTCCTTCTCGCCGCTTCGACACAGTGAGTTGCATTCACCCTCCTCTCCCTTCCTGTGGTGCTACGTGCTGTTTACAAGCTTGTCTTCTTTGTGTGGTGTGCTAACATACGCCACAGCTGCCGCGACCAACGTTGCCACGCCCACGCCGAACCTTCGTTTGAGTGAATCCGAGACCGGTCAAGCTTTGTCGATCCTTGAAGAAGAAGGCGAGGAGAAGGGAACAGAGTCTCCAATGGCTGGTGGCTCCTCTGCGGCAACGCCGAAGCCCATTCCCCCCGCTCTCAAGACACCCAAAACCACTGACGGTGCCTCCACTCCTCAAGTTGCGCAACCCAGCACCCCCACCTCGGCGTTTGGGGCGGGTGCCAGCACTCGCTCGGGTGCCAGCTCCGCCACTGGTGCTGGAGCTGGTGCTGGCGCCGGTGCTGGCGCCGGTGCCGGTGCTGGCGCTGGCGCTGGCGCTGGCACTGAGACAAAGCCTGAAAGTGTGGCTGACAGTGCCTCAAGGCCGGCGACCGCGCGTGAGGATGAAGACAGTGACGAAAGCGACGACGAGAGTGAGGCAGACACGACCGCGCCCAACACCCCTGCGGCGGACCCCGCCTCCACGTTGCCCGTTATGGCGCCTCCCTCTGTAGCGTTCGTGTCCGCGCGTTCCGGTCTGTTGGCGGATACCGAGATGCGAGTTGCCGCTCCCACCGTGCGTGCCGGAGAACCGGTGGACATCGGGGTGTTGGACCTGGATCTTGGCGGCAAGCGACCCCTGTCGTTGAAGTGCCCGCCTGTGTTCCCGCAGTACGACAAGATCGCAGTACGTGTGGGGGCAGCTTGCAGCTTGTGCACGCCTGCGCTGGCCCTCCCTAGCAGTGTTGGGCGCTGTGTTGTTTTGCGATGTGGGTGGAGAGTGTTGCTGATGACTGGTGATGGTGTCGTGTCGTCGGGTTGGACCAGGATACGGCGCATCGAGTCAAGGCTGCCAACATGAAGATCATGTCGAAGGTGCCAAAGAAAGCGCAACATGACATGCACATGGCCATATGCATGGCCATCCAGTACGTTTGCGGCGGTGTGTCTCTTCGGATCGCCTTGCTCATAGCACTGTTGCTGTGTCGTTGTGGCTGCGTGGTTGCTTCCGTGTCACTGTTTGCCGTGATATTGAGCTCTCCCAGCGCCCAGTTTCCTCAGCTGGAAGGAGCCCCAGACGACGAAATCTACAAAGAAAAGATGCCCAATGGCACAACGTTGGCGCTCCCTCTGCTCGACAGTGGTAGGTGCTCGCGCCTGCGTTTGTTCCCTCCTCTGCCCGCCTGTAACACCCTTGGTGTGGACCCTAGACTATCACATCAAGCAGATCGTTGCAGTGAATCTCAAGCGGGCTAATATGCACACACCTGCCGTTGCCCAATCTTTGGAGCAGTCTTTGAGGAGTGCAAGTGGGCTCCCGCCGGCTCCCGAAGGAGACGCTGAGATCCATGCGGCTGAAGGTTCGATACGCTGTGCGTATTCGTATTCGTATGGGCTGTTTCCTCATGCACTCGGGTGGTGGTGCACAGATGCTGTTCCTGGTGACCGCGTGAGTGCAATGGCCCAAGCTGCTGGGGTAGACCTGGGCGTGGTCATGGTGGCTCGGGTCATGGACGCTATGCGAACACGTACGATCTTGCGTAGGGGCAGCATTGCGATGTGTCTCTGTCGCCACCTAACCTGCGACCGCTGCGTGTAACTGAATGAATCAATCAGTTGTTCTCGGAACGAAGGCGGAAGCTGCGGAGATCGCGCGACAGCAGGCGGCAGCGGATGTGGAGCGCGCAGAGCTGCTCGCGGAGGCACAGCAACAGGTGTACAAGCGGACATACAATCGCGATGAGGTCCGTCGTTTGAAGGGCAAGGAGTTGAGCAAGTACCAGAAGAAGTTCCAAAAGGTGAGTGGGGATGTGACTGCCCTGCACTTTCGTACTGAATGTGGGTTGCTATGCTATGCTATGCAGTTGAATGCCGTGGTGATGAAGCTGCAAAGGCAGCACGCGAAAAGCAAGAACAAGTAACTGATGCCGTAGTTTGGTGTTGGGTGAGCACAGTCAAGTCGCAGTAACAATATGTTGAAGAAATCCCTGTTAGAAAACCTGTGCCCTGGATCACTGGGTGTACATGGACAACGATCCAGGACCCATAACCGGGAGTTTCAAGGTACTCTCGCGCCCTGTCTGTCCCAAACGCCCCCCACCCGGGGCAGCACCAGGGGCACCAGGCGACCGCGTCTTTGGCGTCCGCGAACGTCGCGAGCCGTTTCCGTGACGGGAGGAGCCCAATCCACCCTTCGCCGATCGCGCTGTTCGCGCAGGGGACGCAACGGACTTCGTCACAGCAAGCTTCGTGATGCGTCCGCCGATTGACGATCCCGCCACCGAGCCTGACTGTGATTGTGCGCCCTTAGCGGTGGCCTCCAGTCGGTTTGCGATGACCAGCGTGTCTGAGTGAGATCCGAGCAACGTACGCTTCGACCGCTGAAACTTGGTTGGAGACGGCATGCTTGCGGCGTTGGTGTCGGTCAAAAAGGCACCATGAGCCACGATGTCTTCCAAGTCTTGCGGAGCAACTTCGCGGGTGTAGTAGCACGGAATATGGGTTGGTAGATCCTCTGCCTCCTGCATATTGCCGAAGACGGCGGCACTGACTCTCTCCACATGGCACACGCCGATGAGAGCCTCAGCAGGAATCCACTCGAGTGTGAGCCCCTCCAGCACTTCGTGCTTTCTGTCAAAGCCATACTTGGGAATCCAGCTGCAGCAGCATCTCGCCACATTAACACACACCAACGGACGTAGGGTACGACGTTAGCACATGCGCGTGGTGCAACATAGAGATGAGACTGCACCACTACTCACCCATAGTCCGTTCGTTCCACATGATCCAAAGTCCACATACGATTACCCCACAACCAATTGTTGTTCTCGTTGTCGTGGCACAGAGCATGCACACGGAACGGAAAGGGCTTGGGAAGGATCCCGTCTTCATCGGGTTGGTCAGTGACCGGGGTCACAACCAAGCCACAAAGTGTGGGGTGCCCCGCAACGACGTTCGCTGCAACTTGCGACTCTGGCAGGTGCAAGAGCACATCCACAGACAACGTGGGATAGAACAGCACTGGTGGGTGGGGAAGCGGCTGGTACCGCAGTTGCAAACACATGTTGCACGCCGGATCAGGCATAATCCACTGATGTCGAGGGCACGTTGGCATGACCACGTTGGCGGGCATGGGTTCTGGGGGGCATCGAACGGCTTCCCCTCCCCATCGAATGCCCTGCTGCGGCAACGCTGTCGTGATGGCGCGAATGCTTTCCACATACCTGGGGCCAGAAAACAACACACAACCAACAGCACCCATGTAATGAAACCGCCTTCCACAGCCGGCAACATCAGTGCTCGTACGTATTCTTCTTGTGAATTGTCATGTAGTGGTTCCGCAGATGAAAGCCCTTCATGAATCGTTGCTGACAAATCTTGCACTCATACCTGACACGCACACACATCCCTCGTCACCTCGTCAGACTGTATGACACAAGCAGAACGGAAACACAACAACCAGACACGCACAAGCAACCGTCTGTGACTTCGATAGGAATGAAGGGCGCTAGAGGACCATCAGAACGCCAAGGATTGTCACTAGGCCAGTACGAGGACATGGCATAGTCCACCCCAGGTAGCTGGGTAGCCAGTCGCTGTCGATTCTCGTGCTGGTTCCGGAAATGGAACCGCAGCGTGGATTCTGCCGCATACGACCGTCCGCAGCCAGGGTGTGGACAGAGGAAAGGCCGTCTGGCATGCTCCATTTTCGGAATGTCGCCCAAACGAGGACGCGGCTGCGTATGTAGGTTCTTGTACGATGTGGCTATTTGATCCAGCGCAAGCATGGCGCCAGCCTACAATCCATATGTACACGCTTGTGAAACACGCGCCACCCTTGACAGCCACTGCACAAGCACGGGAAGGGAACCACGCACCGACATATCCACCGACAATCGCCGTCGACGCCTGAACTTTCCCGTGGTGGTCTTTTGGCGAGGTGCTTCCGCGTCTGCGAACGAAACTGACTTGTTGCCAGTCTGCCACCACCAAATGAGCTTGACATCAGAATCCGATCGCAGGTGAAACACACAAACCTGATCCAGGGGCTTGTGTTTGTTCAACGTAGCGTGTGCCATGTCAAAGTCGCCCGTTGTTTGATACTTCAACGATGACATTGGGGAGGTAAACGTTGGGGCTGCGATTGGTGCAGCATTTCCCAATTCAAACGACAGGCGCCTCCCGCCAAGGGTGAGTTGTGGCAGCGAGTTCCGTCGGTGTCCCATTCTTGGATCCTCATCAGGTAGAATCCCTTCACGACTGTGCGCTTCCCTTTTGCCCTGCGATCTTGAACGACCCATTGGTGTTCGTGATGTTTCGACACGACGCAACGACCTCGTCGGGGATGCATCACCTCGCATTGGACTTCTGTGTGTCGCCTCCACAACTGGGGGCATCGTGGCACCAAGCCGACCCGAGTCGGCTGCAGGGAGCGTGGACTGCAGCGTTTGTCTCATCGAAATGCCAAGTTGACTGTCCCGAGATGCTGGGCGTGAAGCGATCCTGCGCTTCCGGCGACGCCGCGAGCGACCACGTGCGGAATGGAGGACGTCCAAGCCACCCTCGGACAAAGCTGGCTCGTCTTCATCAGGCTTGTACCGCATTGGTCGTGGAAACAAAGCCAGTCGCTTGTCACTCAAGTCTTCTTTGGGAACCACCTTCTCGTGGAGGAGTTGCTCCAAGTTGACCGCGCCAGAGCTTCGCTGAATTCCCAGTCTATCAAGTTCGGCTGTACGAGCATGGTATCTGACGGCATGGTTGGATGAATGCGAGAACTTGAGACATAGCACACATGCAACACTCACCCTAAAGCACGAAACACCTCTTCCAGGTGCTCTGCTCGCTCTGGTCGAGGCTTCAGTAGCGACTGTACAGGATGTCGTGAGTTGCCAGACCGCACGAACGCATTGCGACACAAACACGACGGCAAAGTCACAAACGCACTTGCAGCTGCTCCCGTGCCGCGTGTGGGAGCGGAAGGTTCTCGTCAACCTCGCCGACTCGAATGTCGTGCAACTGAAGGGGGCATGAGTGAGCCAATGTTGCACCCTCGTCACGCAACGAGCAGAAATCGCAACACTCACCAGTTTCCGCCAGTGCCTTTCCAGAAACGAACTATGGTTGAAGATGAGAGACATGAGGTTCTCGTGATCGACCAGGATGTCAGCTTCTTGACTCCAAGTGGGCGCAGGCATGGCCAGTCGCTTCAAAAGATGAATGTAGATCTCAACAGGCTGACACAAGCAAGACATTCCGATACAATGAACCAAGCCAAAGTGTGGTTTCACCTTGCGTACACCCCAATCGCACCTTGGTCGATAGTCGAAGCGACCCATTCGAAATCACTGGCACTGGACGCGTAATCCCAAACTTGTATCGGTACTCCTCCAGCGACGCCTTATGTGCAGTCAATCCCTCGAGCTCTGTCACCACCTTCTCCACGTATCTGATGACAACAACACCAACCAAGCTCAACAACTCCAGTCGCCACAATAGTCCGCAATTAGCGACGCACTTGGCTTCCTCCAGTGCAACTTGTCGTCCTTCCTTTGCATGAGCTGGATAACCAGCAAGGATTCGGGCCTCTTTGTTCTGAAGTCTGTCCGTGTGCCGCGTGATTCGATCACCAGTGATGCGTTCCGGTCGCCGTTCGTCCTCTTCCTTGTAGTACTTGCGCCCGCGCCCATCTTCTTGAGTCAAATCCACGTAGTGATGTCCGGCTGTATTGTACACTCGTTCGAACTCGCTGTCTTTGACACCCTCCTCCGGGTCTTCGTACCTGTTTCCAGCGAGCATGAGGATCACACAAACACAAACCGCACGCACGCATACAACACACAACCAAGGGGAACACCTACACATTCGGGTATTCGGGCAGCCGACTCCCAGACGCCGCCATAGTCATTGCTGACAGCTTTGTAACGCGGTGAAGAGCTTCTGCTTCACGAGCACCCTTGAAGGAGCGCAACTCTGACAAGCTCTGCACTGGCATGGGGTCCCCGAGTGGTCCCTCAATGGCAGCTTCTGTATATGGAATGCGCGTCGTGCTAGCAAGGCGTCCGGCTTCCGCCTCCATGTTGACCACAGGGCGTTTTTGCGAGAGAATGCGCTTCATCTTGATGGCGTGGACACTGGATCCTCGTTCACCTTCGAAGATCACTGTCCCACGATTGGACTTCATCATCGCGTGGGACGAACGGTGGTGACCACACCCGCATATCTGTTGCAACGCGTTTGCTGTCAGCTCGCAAACTTGTTGCCACGTTGCCAAGCCCAAACAGCACTCACAGCAATCTTGTAGATTCCTTGAGCGCTTGTCACTTTGTTTGATGGTACTTCCTTGTATCGGGTACAGTTCCGACACTTTCGACAGTATCCAGCGTAGAAACACAACGGACAAATCAATGCTCGGTGGCGACTGAGGCAGTGGAACCGCTGTGAGAATCACACCAAGCATCCAACCAGGCCTCCACATGTACCTGCAAAGTCCAGGCTGCATGCGAGCCCAGCGCAAGAACATTCCATAGTCCACCTTGCCGGTATGATCGTCCAAGAACAAGTTCTGCAGCTTGAAGATGGACTTGTCGCTCAACCCGAGTCCTGAGCTGTTGTTCGTGCACCGTTGTCAGCACACACAACGATGAATACATCAAGTATCGTACGTACGCAACGAGGACTTCCTTGAAGGCAACACGCATAACTACTGTATCGCCAGATCGATCACGTTTGTCAAACTCCTGTTCCAAGCGATCGCATGCCTTCATCAGCGCCGCTTTCTCCTCGTCCCATGACGCAACTTGTGCGTCCGAGTCGTAGTACTCCAACAATCCTCGCTTCTTCTTCACCTCTACCTTGGGCTTCATGAAGCGAGAAAGGTCAAACAGCTGCTCATACGGAACGCGGTACGTGAGGTGCTTGAAGGTGGACTTTGGGAGGGTCGGGCCCAGCCATTCCCAGAACCGTTCTCCGGCGCGGCGCTTTTTCTGTGGCAATGTAGCACTCCCCGTTGGTCCAACACATTGGAAGCTCAATGCACCGCCGCGACAACAACGCACCCGAGCTATTTGTTTCGCCCAGACGATTCGAATAAGTCCCTGGATCTTTGCGGCAGCAAGGGGCCGCTTGTACTTCATAAACTTCACATATTGCCGAGCCATGAACCCACGAACGACGGACTGGATCAACAGCGCTGCCCAGCCGTGGTTTTTCTGCACACGCACACGCCCATGGAGTCAGCCACGTGTACGTCGCGCGCATCACTGCTTTGGGACAACTCACCTGCATGACGCGTTCGAATCTCACGCGCTCAAAGACTTGTTTCGCCACAACAACACGTCCCAGACGTTGAATCTTTCGTGCAGCTTTGTCACGTCGAATCCACTCGGCCTTGTAACGACGGAACCGAAGGCGTCCCAAGAATCCACGCGCAATTCGCACCAGCAAGGCACCCATTCGCCTTCGAAGACGAGCAAAACGACGTGCCTTAATCTTGGCCCGAATGATTCCCCAACGAAACTGTGCTATCATCTGCCGGATGAACTTCTGGATGCATCGCGCAGCTTCGTGCTGTCGGAGTTTAGCTCTGTGTGCAGCAAAGTTGATGTGTACGCAGTGTAGACAACCGTACACAACCAGCCGTACCTGATAGCACGCCACATGTACTTTTCGGCCATGCGCTCCTCAATGAACTTGACAGCACGCTTCACAAGCGCCAGGTTCCTGTCCTGCGCCTTGCGCAGCAGTCGAGCTCGGTACGGGATCTGAATTACAGTGGCGGCTTTGTTGCGTCTGTGGATTTCTCGCATCCGTTTCACGCGTTTCATGTAGGTTCGTACTTGATGGCCCCGTACCACAGATTGGAGCGCAGATGCTCCTCGGTACTGTCGTCTCCGGATTTCTTTGTCACCAGTGAGCTGCCACACAAAGTGGTTGATCATTTTTTCCCACCTGCACCGATTACAGGACAATCACGTCAGCTTTGCTTCCAGTCCATCGTCAACGCACGCCACTTACAAGGCCTCAGCCTTTTCAATCAGGGTGTAGTCACCCCAGTCGGATACACTGGGTACAGTGCGTCGCTTGGGTTTCGGCTTCTCATCGTCAAGATAGGGGGCTAAGGGGTGAGTTGGAAGACCAATCCCTTTCAAATTGAACCGCTGGACCACAGTGCCAGGAATGTCGAACCTCGAGTCATACTCCTCGGGAGGTTCCTCTGTTTTCGAAATGTAGTGGGTAACGCATGCACCATGCTCGTTTGGGATCTCTATTGCCACCTGATCTCCAGGGTGCAAGTAGACACAATGCTTGACGTGATACCTGAAGCGCGAGACAAGGATTCAAGTTACATCCCCGCAAGCTGCTCACGCTGTTGCTTGCAACTCACCCGCAGAAGTACAGCATCTCACGAGTTTCCGGATGCCGTAACACCTCATTATTGCAGCACCACACATCTTTCTCACTGTCCTTTGCAACCCAGGTACAAATGTTTCGGGCACGTGGAACAGGGCGTGGTGTTGCATCTTCCTCTTCCTGGAGCCTTTTCAGTTCTGCCTGCATTTTCTTGATGCGGGCCTTGATTGCCTTGTCATCCATTTTCCGAGCCCAATTTCCCTCCTTCCACACCCACTTCCCTGTGCGTTCCTTGTCAAGCTTCATTCCCATGATGGCCTTCCATTCGTACCTGTGCGCATGTCGATACCGTCGTTCAGGTGCTTCAGCAGCCCCTTTCTACGTGTGGTGCACGTACCCGAGTTGCCCTGCCATTTCAAAGCATGTCCCAGATAGTTCACGGTTCTTCGCTTCCTCCCACATCTCTTTCACGGTTTGGAAGTCATCCATGAGGTCTCGCGGCGTAGCAATGCCGGTGTCATCCTTCATTTCCTCTTCAAGGAGGCGCATGGCCTCCTTGACGTCAATCTCGGGAACAGCCATGGCGAGCTTCGTGCTGCGAAGCTGGCCCGTGCTCAGGCCTTCTGCCGCGCTACACACCCAAAAGTAATACTACGCTACATATCCAAGTGTTTGCCCTGTCCTGCCAAGCGGCATGGCGTCACGCTGTTGCCTTCCGGACACTGCAGGCACCGAAACGGTTTTGCTCTTGCCAATCTGGCACAATTTGACGTGACTGTTTTGATTGTCTTGTGCAACAGGTGACACTCGTCGTTGTGTCGGTGTCCTGCCAATATTTCCTGGCAGAGCTTTGCTACATCGCGGTTCTTTGCATCGTATGAAGTTGAATGCATGCATGTGTGACATGTGACGGGTGCACTGTTGCGCTGTGATCGTTTGACACCTTCTTCCTTCGCCAGAGTGGGCGGCAATCCAGGATGGCCAACTCACTTGATGCCCATCGCACTGGGTACTTAGTCAAGGTGACGCTGATGTACGTGATGCTCTGTGTAGACATCGCGGGAAACAGCATCGCAGATCACCTACCAGAAGGAGACAAAGTAGGACCCTTTGCCTGGGCTGGGTGAGTTGATGCGGTGTGTGTCTTCGTGGTGTCAGCGCTGATCGTTGAACGAGCGATTGTGTTGTCTTCCAGGGCCCAAGCTGTAGCCCAACTGCTGCAGTGGCTTGTGATGTTTTTGTTGATGTTTGGGACCTACTTGTTCCAAGTTGGTTTGTTGGGAGTGCTTGCCAAGGAGTTTCGTGCTGCGACGTACACAATGCCTGTGTACTTCATCGTCTGGGCTGCCCACACAGG
>Ga0213833_1002286_pt1 | contig 12448 bp, 16 predicted proteins | sample SWATP21_FD_160575 | JGI IMG/M metagenome (GOLD analysis project Ga0213833, IMG submission 160575) | Coastal seawater microbial communities from Marineland, Florida, United States - SWA TP2 #1 | ecosystem: Environmental > Aquatic > Marine > Coastal | place: USA: Florida | collected 2016-08-14
CCCACACCACCCCCCCAACCCCCCCCCCCCCCCCCCCAGGCGTAAAGAACGGTGCCAAGCAAGACACAGATTATTGCCACGTTCAAAACAGTCGGGCCATTGTGACTTACCACCACACCGAAAACATGTTCTACCGGTGTGTCCGGACTGCTCAACAACCACACAACGTTAGCATCGGCATGTGCCACACACTACCAACAGTCAACACAGGAGCACAAACCATGCGACATGCAAGACGCACAGGCATGACAACACGAGGAGTGGCGCCCAGCTCGACCGCCTTTTTCTCTGTCGGGGTATCCAACGTGACCAACCCCCACGGCTTGACGCCCTGCTCCTCCACTGTGTGCTTGTGCCCCCGACTCGCGTGACCAGCAGACATGGCTCGCTCGTGGTGTGCCCCGACCGACAAGCCCCCGCCATTGATGGCTCCATGCAGCAACGTCAAGCATGCCTGCTGAGACGGGTCCAACTGCAACGAAGCAGCAGTTGTGCGGGTGGCAGTGCTGGAACCCAACCCCGGCTTCAACTGGGCTTCCTCGCTCGACATTGGCCCCGAGTAGGCACTCTCCCCACTGGAGAAACGGCGTGTGGGACGGACACTACCTCCACATCGGCTCTGGAACTATGCGCAGTCCGTCATCCAAGTCAAAGCTGCGGCTGCTGTTTGCGCTCACTCTCCGGGTCTTGCGTGGCGCCATGTGCAAGTGAATTTGCAAGCACATCGTTCGTTTTTCCGGCCAATCAATCATCATCATCTCACAATTGAAACCAACAAAATTGCTAGTGTCGAGTCCAGACTCTTGAGGCTCAAAATTGAGCACACTTTGTGCCCCAAGGCGCGGGGAAGCAAACGCTGCTGTCGGAGTGTGACTGCACAGTTTGTCTTCACTGTGGTGCTAGGGATGGGTGTGGACTCGCTGCCGCAACAAAGCTGGAGGTAACTGTAGAGACACTCATCAACAAAAACTGTGTTGCTACGCAACCAACCACTCAATACCCCGCATCGAAACGCCTTCCACCACTCTGGTCAAAACTTCCTCGTCCAATCAAGGGGGAGTCCTCAGTTCCTGTTCTCCCATGCTGGTACATCCCATTATACGGTGATGTGTCACCACTTGAGGCACGATGCCCGATCTCGTGACTCTCTATTCTCGCATCACGATCCAAAGTCCTGTCATAGATGGCCGAGTACGGGGTGCCTGGTCCAGACTCTCCGTCGGAATTGTGCTCGGGCTCACTGCTATCTGAAGCACCATTGCGAAGACGAGAGCCCTCTGATAGTGCAGGTGTGGATGGTCTACAACCGCAAAGGACAAGGTATCGATCACGCAGCTGGTGCAGCGAAACACACACGCACACAGATGAGTTCACCCGCCATGCGAGCAACGGCGCCAACGGTGAGTACCTGGTTGTTTAACCCATACACAAGTGCGTTCAAGAATCCCTGAAGGGGACTGAAGAAGGCTTCAAGCCCCGTCATGTAGGCTGGCGGTCTATGAATGGCAATGGATATTTGCCAGATTCGGTTGATCAGGCCCCACACAGAGCACAGAAAGAACACAACAAGGTATAGCAACAGCCTCTTGCGGATCTTTTTCTTCATGGCACGTGTCAACACCTTCCCCTGAGCAAGTGAGTGAATTGACATGTCAGTGGGGGAGCCTGTAGCAAAAGCAAATCAATGCGTACCACAACGCGGGCCAGGAAAACGTAAACCGCCACATTGTAGACGAGCAACGCGATCAAAGGGAGGTAGAAGAACACAAATTGTTCCATACTGCCTTCCAAGGACCATGCTGTCGTGCTTGTTTGACTGCTAATCCAGCACCTGCATCATCCAAACAATCCACGACAGTTAACAGACGACACGACGAGAGAGTTGGTGGTGCAGCACGTACCATGGTCGCTGAGTGTTCCCCATGCTTGGCCGACCCATCAACGTCCGAATCAAGAAGTAGAGGTCAATCTGAACACGAGTATTCTCAAGGTCATTGGCTTCTGGCAATGCGAACGCAGACGTAGAGTACGTACCACACAGGGCAGCCCCCAACCAACGAGATGGTAGTAACGCTCGTAGGACTGGCACCAAACACCGGCAGAAGTGAGCAGCCAAACCACCAAGCGTGCAGGCACTCCACACAAACCTTGGTATTTTGTTTCCATATCAGCTGGTACAAGTGAAAGGCAAAGCAACTGGTCCACACATACGAGGACAGGTAGAAGAACTGGAGCAGAAACCCTTGCACAACGCAAGACAAAGACGGTTGTGACAGCTGTGTGGTGATAAAGGTGCTCCAGATCCAAGTGGCAGCAGATCCAAGGTCGGCGATCGAGAGGTACACCAGGACCTTCCGGGACATTTTGCGAGATTTAGGAAACAGAATGTACGACAGCAGAATGAAGCTGGCACCAATGATGGACAAGCCAGACGAAACCTACAGCACAGCAGACACTGGGTAACATGCCTGCCAGCAAACGTGGAAAGGGCAACCTCACATCACTCAGGTCAAAACTCACCCAGACAAGTCGTAGCAACTTCGGTGAGCGTGGTGCAAACACAGGTGCGGCTGGCACGTAGTGGCCGCCCGTGATGTTCATGATGGGGATCGAGTTGCCGGACTCCATCATGTCGACGTGGCGTCTCACTGCCCGCTCCGCCTACAACCCTCTGTGCAGCGATCCAAAAATGCAACGATGAAGCAGCCACAGCGGACGTACACAGCCACCGGTCTGGGTTCGGCAGCTCGACCGGGACAACCAGGCGTGTCACAAAGCCAAGCATGTGACAGCGTGGTGATGGGCTTTTGATACAATGCATGTATTCATGTTCGCGCAACAGGCGCAAAAAACGGACACGCCTGTGTAGGCTTTCACGGCGAAAGTGCACGAAAAGATCTATTTTACATGAAGGGAAAAGAACGCACGACCACCCCAGCTTTCGCGGCGCTGCTTCCCCACACGCCCGCCTTTTCATAGTCGCTGTTTGCTCTGACCTGAGACCCCCCAGTGTGCACAGGTTGGACAAGAATAAGCACAGGTGCTTCGTTTTTTATCGGGGAAGGGTGAGAGAATTGGTCTTTTGTGATTTGTGTCTGCTCCGCGGTTACACCCGGCCTGATCCTCGTGGCCACCTGTTACGCTTTGCTGTTGTTGTGGGCGAATCCACTTGTCAGTGAGCCGACCAGCAGCCTTCCTCTGCCTGGTGTGGACCCTTATTGGTGCTATTCTTTGTGCTGGACTTTAGAAGCAACGTTGGTTCATCATGAGTGCTGATCCTGCCGCTGCTGAAGTAGCTGGTGAGGGTGTTGCTGCTGCTGCTGCCGGGGGTGCTGTTCCCCCGAGTACCTCTGGAGGTGACACTTCCGCGAGTGCTGCTCCGTCTGGTTCTGCTGCTGGTGCCACTGCTGGTGAATCTGACCGCAGTCCCGCGAAGAAGCATCGCGATGGCCATCGGCGGCGTCACAAGTCCCGCAAGCACCACCGTGATCGCGACCGTGACAGAAGCCGATCCCCTGTGCGCCGCGAGTCGGACAAGGAGAAGGCGAAAGACGAAGACGCCAAGGTGAAAACCGACAAAGAAAAGAGTGACAAAGAGAAGAGTGACAAGGGTGAAGACAATGAGAAGTCGCACCGTTCAAGCCGAAGTGACCGTGACCGCCGTGATCGCCGGCGCTCTGACCGTGATCGTCGCGACCGGCGGCCGTCCGATCGTGATCGTGATCATGATCGTGATCGTGATCGTGATCGTCGACGTGGCTCTCGTCGCTATGATGACCGCCATCGTTCTCGCCGTGATGACCGCGATCGTGACCGACGCAGGCGCCGATCGTCATCTCGTGATCGTCACCGGTCCGTGGTGCTTTGTGCAATGTTTCTGGGGTTTTGTTACCTTGCATCTGTATCTGACGCTTGATGTTTGTTTTGTTGTTCTTCTTGCAGACGTCGGCACCGTGACCGTCGTCATCGCCGCCGCCGTCGGTCCTACTCCAGTTCCAGCCGCTCCAGCCGCTCCAGCAGCAGTAGCGAAGATGAGGTAAGGACACGTTGCGCTGTGTTGTGTTGTTTGTTGCTGCGAAACCTGACGACCTCTGTTGTTCCCAGGCCAAGGATGCGAAGCCCGCGGGTGTCGGTGTCGCGGACGTTCTTCGTCAAACGGGAATGATGATGGGACGCCCGATGCCGGGCATGATGCCGGGCATGATGCCGGGCATGATGCCTGGAATGATGCCGGGCATGCCAGGCATGCCAGGCATGATGCCCAACGTGGCCATGCAAAACATGATGCGCATGGGTATGATGCAGGCTATGATGAACAAGCCCCTGGGTAGCGCCGTTTCCACCGCCGCCAGTGCCGCTGCCAAGACTGCCGCAGCCGGCGCCCAGCCCGCGGCCGGTGCAGATGGCAAGCCCGTGGTGACTGGCCCCGCCGGTGCAGGCCCTCCGGGCGGATTGGCCGCTCCTGCGGGTTCCGCTGGGGTCGCTGCCATCCTGGCACGTGTGCAGAGCACCATGACGCCCAACATGGCGGCAACAAAGAAGCAGCGTGAGCTGTACGTGGGTAACCTGCCGCCCGGCATCACCGGACCCCAGCTGAAGGAGCTGCTTGGGGCCACGATTCTCCAAATGGCAGCCAACTTGCACCCTGGCAACCCCATCATCAACGTGTGGATGAGTGCGGACCAGCACTACGCGTTCGTGGAGTTCAGGTCCATTGATGAGTGCAATGCTGCACTTGTGTTGAACGGGTGCGTCCTTTTCTTTCTTCGCGCGCGCTTACGTGTTCGTGTGCAAAGTGCTAACGCACGTGTTGTCCTGTGATGCAGCCTTTCCTTGGGTGGTGTGCAGCTGCGCATTGGCAGGCCAAAGGGGTATGTTGAACCTGGAGCCGGAGCTGGCACCGGTGCAAACTCTTCATTGTTGGCCGGCATCACCGGACTCCCGGCTGGCATCACACTGCCCTCTGTAAACGCTGCGGGTGCCACTTCCGCGTCCACATCGATGACACCGAAGCCCACCGCCCTCCCACGACTGCAAGTGAGTGGCATTCCCACATACTTGTCTGTGGAGCAGTTCAAGCAAATCACTGTGCCGTTCGGCGAGGCGGTGAGCTGTGAACTGCAAAAGGATCCCACCACCAATCTTTCGAAGGGAGTAGCAATTGTCCAGTTCAAGGACGCCGCCGTCACGGAGAATGCGTTGAAGGGGTTGAACGGCCTGAAGATCGGAGACTCCACGCTTGTCGTACAAAAGGCGCGCCCGGTGGAAGCCGGCTCGCCGTCACAGTTTGGTCCCATGTCCACTGTTGTGGCCCTGGCCAACATGGTGGCGGTAGAGAAGCTGTCGGAACCCACGGAGGTGGAAGAAATGAAGCAAGATGTTCGTGAAGAGTGTTCCCGTTATGGAACAGTGACAAAGATCGCGATTCCTGTCCCAGTAGAGGGGCAGACGGTTTCTGGCGTGGGCAATGTGTTTGTGCAATTCACCACTGTTGGTGGCGCACTCAGTGCCGCCAAAGCACTTCACGGTCGTCGTTTTGATGGACGAGATGTTGGGGTCACGTTTTGTGAGGTTTCGCAGTCCCCGTTTGCGTAGAAAAGCTCAAACTGCTTTGTAACTACTTCCGCTTGTTGGTGCTCGTTGCCTGCTATGAAAAGCTCCACACAGCAATGTTGTGCCGAAGGAGTTGCAGCATGAAGGTGACTTCTTTGTAGGTGTCGTCCTACGTGCGACAAACACGGCGAGTTGAAGCACTCAACAGCGTCAACACATGGACACACCAACACGCTTAAACACAGCGCTGCACGACACAATGCAACGCACCCGAAGCAAATGCAGGTGGGGCACGGCGCTTGAGAACGCATGCTGACTGACACGCAAGGCAGCATCGTTGTCGCCACCATTGTCGTGCAGTAATACCTGATCACCACAAGCGTTAGACCCGGACGGACAGACGCACCCCTCAGAACCGCAAGACGCACAGAGAAGTTCATCGCAGCGGCCAGACGAAGAGGATGGGCGTAGCCAAAATTCAGGATGGAACATGCCTGTGGAGACGCATGCGTCATGTCAGCGCAGTGCCCGCAAAAACGCGTACAACTCGCAACGTACGTTCAAGACTCGGAGATACAGCAACTTTGCGCGCGAAAACTGTGGCGCCACACAAAAACAATGCAGGAAAGTGAGGACGGTTCAACAACGTCCACAGCAACACATGCCATTCGCACCTGCGCGTGAAACTCGTGCGAACCGGCACTTGAGGCAGAGCACATGTGACGATGTGCATCACCTGCCAACGTGAGCATGAAGAGCAACAATGTGGATGTTGTCTCCTCCATTCCCTCCACTGCTTGTTGCAGGTTATCAAGTTCACATTGGGGAAGCTTTGCATCGACACCAGGGTCCAGACTCAGGATAAGTCCGAGGGACAGCGAGCCCGCTGTTGTATCTTGAGTCACAGATGGCTGCACCGCTTCACCTTCCAAACCCAGCACCAGCAACGAGGCTCGTTCCAACAAGGCAGACGCAACCCCCACTATTTCTGTGCGGAGCTCAGCTTGGTATCGATGCAACAGGCTCGCCTAGCAGGAGCCACAGCGTCATGAGGGCCGGAGCGGAACCAAACAAGCAAGCAAGGAAAGCAACCAACCTGGGCTTTGCGCACAGCGTGGCATTTCTTGGCAGTGACGGTGGGCTCTGCACATTCGCACGGAAACAACGCATAAGGCGACCATACGTGCCTATGCACTTGAATTGAGCACACCAAACGCACCAGCAGCGCTTGGGCATGACACATCCGACGGAACACGCTGTCGAATGGTCTCCAGTTGCTGCCACGAAGCAATTTTTGTCTCCACAATTCGCCGAAACGCGGCACGCAGCAGCCGCAGGTCAGCTTCTGCTCACGGTACAAACTGTCAGCAAAGAGGATGTCTTGGAAGCGAAGCGCGTGTCGCAACAACGCCCATCCTACGTACCAGATACCTTTGCTGCCGTGTCTTCCAAGCGGCTTTTGGCATCTAGCCCAGCTGAGGGTTCACACAAGCGGCGAAACAGACAAACTGCGGCTTCAAACATGAGGCCCCACTCCTGCGTACAGTGGTGGAGTTGGACTCGTTCTCGCACTTGCTTCACGCTGCACTCTGCAAGCCGTCGTGATGGGGTCTCCACAGATCGGGACGGCGTAGTGGTTGACGCCACTGGCGGCTTCACAAGACGCCCACCCAGGAACGGGCTGCGCAGCGCCTTTTGACCTTCACCAACGGGCTTTGACGCGTTATCTCCGGCGATGTCACTGTTTGATCCCACCACGTGTTCGCCCTCAGGCCTGTCGTGCTTCTCAGACGACACTCCATTGTCTGTTTGTACGGAGCTGCGCCGGCTTGGATGGTCGGCCACTGTCGATGCGCCGTCGGTGTCGCGCGTCACAACACCAGGCACCACCACAATGTGCTCCGAACTAGCCACTCCCTTGGATTCCTCCATGAATCACGCATGCGACGCCACCATAGCCGAGTGTCGTGTACACCAACGGCACTTGACACAGCGGGTCCGTTTCGGCGGGGACCTGATTGATGATTGACTACTTCCAGAAAATGACGGAACGCGTTACACGACTCACCACTACGCACGAACGAAGGGGAAACGCGGAGCTGTCGCACTAGAGCCCGAACGAAACGGCTACCCAAACGGATTAAACGGCGCCACAGGATTTCCATCATCAACTGGGGCAGCGGTGGAAGGAGGAGGGGGTGATCCGCTTGGTGCCGATCCGCTCGGTGCCGACACGAGCGCAGCGAACGGGTCAAAGTCATCCTCTTTCTTCTTGTCAAACCCTCCAAAATCATCCCACGACGCAGGGGCTGCCGTCGCCGGCGCGGCGACAGGTGCGCTCACGACAGTTGGGGTGGCTGTGGAAGGATTCGGATTGGAGGGCGGGAAAGCGGGTGCTGCAGGGGCGTCAAACAGCGACAGCGGCGGAGCTGCGGCGCTCGTCGCACCGGCTGGGGGCAACGATGGGGGAGCGGCCGCAGCGGCAAAGGTCATGCTGAACGGATCTTGTGGCACCGTCGCGCCACTGCTCGCAGCCATAGACGAGCTGGAAGGTGGGTTGCCACCTTCCGCTGCGCTGAAGTCGACGGAAAAGGTCGGCGCGGCGGCTGCTGTGGTGGTGGTCGGTTGTGCGGACGTGAAAGGGGCCCATGGTTTTGGGGCAGACACCGCGCCGGGCTTCTCGGCCGAGGCGCCGGCCTCGGACGAGGTAGTGGCAACAGCTGCAACAAAGGAGGTCGAGGAGGACGAAGAAGGCTGGGTCACAGCCACCGAACGGCGAGAACCACGCCGTCTGGTCGAGGCCGTGGGCAAACCCAGACCCTGACCCCGGCCGCCACTCCGAGTCCGACGTCTTCCTCTCCGTGATCGCGGCGGGGTGCTGCTGTTGGACGGGTCCAGCTGCAGGGCGGGAGGTGTTTTCACTACTTCAGTGAAAGCAGCGGCGGGCGGAGCGCCTGCCGGGGCTGGTTCATCTTCGTTGGCTGCCTGTGGTGCCGCTTGCACATTGTCCGTGACAGGGGCACCACCGATGGAGAGTCGGCGCGGAGGGGCGGGTGGCTTGGCCTCACGGGGATCTTCACTGAAGCTGTCCTTCTCGTCATCCCCATCCCCACCAAGGCTGACACGGCCACGAGCAGAACTGCCGCTGCGCTTCCGTGCCCAAGACACCACGCTCCCCAGGATGCCGTGGCTGTGTTTGCCAGTGTCCTGCTGGTGCACAGCACCGATGGCTTGTTCGTTGGCCTTCGCATCGGTGCCGTTTGCGCCGCTCGTTGTAGCGTCTTTACTCTCTATTGCAGGGCCACTCCCAGCCCCACTACTTCCACTACCAGCGTCGGGAGAGAAGTCAGCGAACTGCGGTGGTGGTGGGCTGGCAATGGGCCTGGTGTCTGGTCCAACTTCACTCTCGGACGGAGGGGCAAACTGAGCATCGGCTGCAACCACAGCTGAGGCACTCCCTGCAGTATCGCCACGCGGTCGGTGACCGGCACTTGCCTGTGTGGGACGGCCCTCTTGGCGGGCATGCATATCCGCCAGGATGGCATCCATCACCGGCTGCAGCTTCGTCGAACCACGCTGGGCCTCTTGGAGCATTTTTTGGTCGTACTGAACCAAACGAAGGCACAAGGTCTCTGCATGAGCCATGCGCTCTTGCCAAGCATCTCGTAGTGCGGCAAGAAGCTGTGATGTCGCAAGCATGGTCAGCACAGGTTGTCGCCACAACGCAGCGTTCGACAAACAGGTCCAGGGTCATGCGCGAACGTACCGTCGTGCGCGTTGAATAGAACGTTTCTTTGGCCTGTTTGAGCTTGTCTTCGTTTCGCTCAAGCTTGGCTGCTTCCTTGCCACCCATACGACCTTTCGCAGTCCGCGCTTGCTGTGCAGCACGCAGCTGCTCCACCTTCTCTGCGTAGTGATCGTATCTGTGCCGCGAGCACAAAAACCAATGAGCCACCTTTGTGTGTACACGTCACACCGACACACGACAACACGCACTTCAACTTGTTGGTGTTGTGCTGCTCCACTTGTTCCATGAGCGCACCCACGCGCTCTGCCCAAGCATCCACCTCTCCCACAACCACAGAGTCAAACACAGCGCCCAGCGCTGAGGCCAGGTCGCCGTCGAGGTGTTTGTACGACGCCACGACAGCACGGACACGCGCGCCGGTTTCACTCGCGCCAGGATCATCAGCCCCGCCAGTGCGAAGGATATTTTCCATGAGAATGGAACGTACAGCCCCGATCGTCGAGAAGGCAGCCTTCATTTCTCGCACTTGCGCCTGGAGAACGCTCACGGCCTTCGAGACCGCAGTCAGTCGTGCTACGGCTTCTGACACTTCATTGTCCTGTGTGTGCCGTCCAATGCCCACTGATTGTTTGATGCGTGCCAGCACCACGCTCCGCTTGGAGGACATCGCGCCGCAGAGTGTCCGTCGATGGGTGATCCGCGGGGGCCAAGCAAGCTGCCAACACTGACAGCAGTGCAGTGCGTCATCAGGAGTAAAGTATGGTCATTCCAATGACCATACATATTTTCGCATGTTCACCTCCATGCGCTTTTCCCCTTGTCACGGCCACTCCAGTTTCGGTGCAGTGCAGCAGCTGGCGACGCGGTGTTGTCGACTCGCTGCCCTCTCCGTGGAGGGAGTCCCGTTGCGTTCCTCCATATCACACTCTGCTTGGTGACAGTGTGCCCACATCACCTGTGATCATCATGCGTACATCCGCCTGCATCGTGTTCGCTGCGGCTGTCGCGTGTGTTGTGCTTGGTGTCGCCGCTGTCGATCGTTCCAAGTTCCGGACTTGCCATGATGCCTCCTTCTGTCGGCGTCACCGGAACGTTGACATTACATCTACGGTACGTGTGCACGTGGGGGTAAACGCAAACACAACATTTGTAATGTGTGGAAAGCTGCTTGGCTGACGGCGATCTGTGTGCAGTTCTATGTCGAGCCGTCCACTGTCCAGTCCACTGACGGCACACTGACGGCAGAGCTCCGCTCTTCCGAGACCGGGGCACCGCCGTTCCAGGTCGAGGTTCGATGCTATCGCACTGGCACGGCACGCGTGCGAGTAACAGAGAAGACAGACATGGCTCCACGCTGGGAGGTGCGTGTGTGGTGGTGGTGGCGGTGGGGGATGGTACGGCGTTGTCGCGGAAGGTGTGCGTGCTTGAGCTTCTCTTCGTTGATCTGATGCAGGCACCTGAGGTGATTTTAGAGGACACCCTCACCCCGGCAGCCATCTCCGTGACCGACACCGCCCCTGATGGAATTCCGGCCCCATCGCACACGCAAGCTTCCTACATCAGCTACCCCGCCGACTCTGGCGCTTCTATCACCGTGGTTGTCTCTGTACGTGCCGATGGGTCAACAGGAGGATATCATTGCGTGTGTTTGCTTACTGGTTGCGTGAATTCGTTGTGTGGTGTGCTGTGGTGTGCTGTGGTTTGGTTCGAATCAGTACAACCCATTCAAGGTTGAGACCTACACAGACGGGCGCTTGACGATCACCGTCAACAAACGGTGCGTCGGTTTGTTGACTCTCAGCTCTCATTGTGAGGTGGCTCTAACCCGGTTGGTGATGGTGGTGCAGTGGGATGTTTCACTTCGAGCATCGGCGCGATCACCCGTCGAAGGCTGCTCAACAAGAGGATGCCGGGGCTGCTGCTGAGGACCCCAACTCAGGCAAGAAGATCGTGGACTGGGGTGAAGATGGAAAGCCTATCTACGAGGATGGGACTGTCGGAGAGGTACCCGCGCCCGCTGCCACTCCAGCGGAGTCGGAAGCAGAGGATGGCGTTTGGCGCGAGAACTTCGGGTCACATGTAGACACCAAGCCCAATGGGCCGACGTCTGTCAGTACCGACATCACTTTCCACGGATTCTCGCATGTCTATGGAATCCCGGAGCACGCTTCCACGTTGTCCCTAAAGACGACCGACAACAGTGCTGGTGGATACGCGGATCCCTACCGCCTCTACAACCTTGATGTCTTTGAGTATGAGCTTGACGAACCCATGGCTTTGTACGGCAGCATTCCGTACATGCTGGCGCACTCTGAGGCTGGCACCGTGGGTGCTTTCTGGCACAACCCAACCGAGACGTATGTCGATGTGAGCAAGGATGGCGAGGGCACGCACACCCGTTGGATCAGTGAAGCTGGTATCGTGGATCTGATGCTGCTTCCGGGCCCTTCCGCCAAGCATGTGTTCTTTCAGTACGCCTCCCTTACGGGCGGACAGGCCATGCCCCCGATGTTTGCCATTGCCTACCACCAGTGCCGCTGGAACTACAAGGACGAAACCGATGTTTTCCGTGTTGACGCCAAGTTTGAAGAGCACAACTTTCCCTATGATGTCTTGTGGCTCGACATTGAGCACACGGATGGCAAGCGCTACTTCACGTGGGACTCTGCCAACTTTCCCAGTGCGTCCTGGTTTCGTATCTAGTGTGTGCATGCCCCCACGTTACCTTTGCGCGTTGTGGAATGCTGTGCAGACCCCATTGCCATGCAAAACAAGCTGGCGGAGCGCGGTCGCAAGATGGTTACGATTGTTGACCCGCACATCAAGCGTGCGAACGACTTTCCCGTGCACACGGAGGCAACCTCAAAGGGGTACTACATCAAGAACAAAGACGGAAACGACTTTGACGGGTGGTGCTGGCCGGGCAGTTCATCATACCTTGACTTCACCAGGTGTGATTAGGGTACTGCCTTCGGAGCGAATGGTGCAGCACTTTTTTGCAAGTGTCTTTTGCCACTCACACCTGCTGGTTGTCCTCTTGACTTGACAGCGCCGAAGTGCGGGATTGGTGGGCGGACCGCTTCTCGCTTTCGAACTACAAGGGGAGCACGGAGCACCTGTACACCTGGAATGACATGAACGAGCCGT
>Ga0213833_1002287_pt1 | contig 12448 bp, 20 predicted proteins | sample SWATP21_FD_160575 | JGI IMG/M metagenome (GOLD analysis project Ga0213833, IMG submission 160575) | Coastal seawater microbial communities from Marineland, Florida, United States - SWA TP2 #1 | ecosystem: Environmental > Aquatic > Marine > Coastal | place: USA: Florida | collected 2016-08-14
ATCGCTGGGTGGGGGGGGGGGGGGGGGGGGGGGGGGGGGAGGCGAGGACGACAAATACTATGGCATACCTTCCTCCGTGATGAAGCCATCACCATTCGTATCACAAATGCCAAATACAGCGTCCACACGACGTTGCACCTCTTCAGCATCCGGCGCCTGGCCAAGGGCCTTGCGGGTGGTGGCGAACATTTTCTTCAGTTCATCGCGGGACACGGAGCCTGCTCCACCAAGACACCAGCCAGTGTGGGTGAGGTTGCTACACGGCATGCGCTCGCCACGAAACCCTATCACCACGCACCGTCTCCGTTCAAGTCAACAGAACGGAAGCACAGGGACATCTTGTCGTCCGCGGATCCACCGGCAGTGACAGCAATGGCGTTGAGGAGCTCACTGAAGTCCACGTTGCCATCACCATCCTTGTCCCAGGTCTCAAACATGCGCTTGACAACGGTGTCGTCGTCGAATCCAAGAGTTTTGAACACTTCCATGAACTGGGACAAGGTCAATGTTTTGGACTTGAACTTGCTGGCAACCAGGACAACCGTGGCAATCAGGTGTCAAGCTGCACAATGCGCACGCACTGAATGAGTAACAGCCAACGTACGTGCGCCACTCTGTGTACAATGAAACGAGTTCAGACTTGCTGAATCTGTTGCAGACATCTGCGCGCCGAACAGCATCGGTGATGTAGTCCACATCCTTGGCATCCACGTCGGTTTCCGAATCCTCATCCTCCTCGCCCTCGGCCGACCGGAACACCGGCTCGACAGCAAACATCTCGGTCACCAACCATGCTCCCCCAGCAAGGCACACCACCCCGACTGCTGCAGCAACCGGGTGGCGAGATATGGCACGAGTAAGCTTGGAGAACATGGCGAGACAGTAGGCAGGGAGGCAAGCGTCAACTAACCACAAGCACAGCACCTGCAGCCACGCACGCCGCATGACGAGTTGGGCGGCGAAACATTTTCGGTATCTTACATGCGAAACACATGACCTTGCTTTGCGCTGTGGTGCAGTGTGCTGTGGTGCTGTGTGTGTACAATTGAGCTGCCCTCCACCATGCATAGGGCCACTCGACCGGAAAAGCGAAAGCGAGGTCATCATGGGAGGGAAGCAGATCCCAAAGCACGGCACGTGCATTCCCACAGTGCCGGAAAACATCGGCGTGCCGTCGATTGGGATGCGGTCCACTGCAACTTTTCTGCAATCTTGTCGGTGCCGCACACAGTGGCGTCAGCACCGTCAGAGGGCCTTTCACATGATGATGGCGAACCGCTCCCGTCTGGCAACCCCATGTGGGACCTGTTGACCGCTGTTAAGGACGTGCTTCCTGACAGGGAGCCGGTTCCCACCCCCATGCTGACGGCAGACGATGTGGCGGTGCTGCTGGCCAACCACTCCGCCATGCAAAGCTTGGCGCCTGAGCCTGAGAAAGACTCGTCCCCCAACACACCCACACCCACTGTGACCACTTCTGTATCGAAGGCGACCACTCGAATAAATGAGAGTGATCTCACCAAGTGCGTCCTACATGCTTGCATTCGGCGCCGGCCATTGTCTCCTCAACCCCACTTTTCCTTACTTGTGACACAGATCTCCCGACAAGAATGTCTTGGCACGCCTATCGGGCAAGTGGAAATGCAAGCAGTGTTCCGCCGCGTTTCCGAACCCAATTGCTTTGTCGCAGCACCTCGGTGCAGATTGCCCCGGTCCAGCAGCCCCCGCGCCAGTCAGTGGTTCAGGGTGGTTTGCGTCGGAAGAGGTGTGTGGTGCTTTGTTTGTGCACGGCGTCCATGTCGTTATGTTCTTCACAAAATCCTCGCTGTGTGCCCTGCTGCATGTACGACCCAGGCGTTTGTGTCCGGACAGTGATGCCTCCGCGCTCGATGCCCCTTCTGTTATGTTTTCGTTTTGTCGTAGTTGCCTCTCCCAATTGGTGTTGCACTTTCTCGTCGGTTTATGTTTCTGGGTGCTTTAGTGGAACACTACTGCATGGTGCGTCGGCGCCAATGTCCACGCGGATATCCGGGTCAAGGACCTTGAGTGCCAACGCACGAGCACTCGGAACAACCAATGCGACACGAACGTGCAGCCGGCCCAACTTGGGCCGCCCAAGCAACAATTGTATGTAAGATGATATCAAAACTGCCACCCTGGCAACCAGGGGTGCCTGCGTTGCAGCAGCTGCTCACCGTTCGTTGCCCACTCCGCCAGCACATCCAGTCCGTGATCATGAGCAACATCGATGCTGATGCGCTTGAGAGGGCGGCCAAAGCGGTGCGCGAGGTTGAGAAGAGCCGCTACGCCAAGGAGGTGTTTCGTCTGTCGCATGAAAAGCAGGTGACGGCACAGTTGGAGGAGAAGCGTAAGGAGAAGGAAGCAGTGGCCCAAGCTGTCCTTTACGAGAGAGAGAAGGAGAAAACCCGGTGGGAGGAGCAGCGCAAGACAATTGAGTTCAATGCCAAGACCCAGCAGCAAATGAAGCAACAGGAGCACGAGTTGGCGCGCCAACGAGGCAACGAAGAACACGAGCGAGCTCGCCGCCGTCAAGAGGAGCTGGTGCAACTGCAACTGCAGGCTGAGGCCAAGAAGCAGGGCATGCGCCGTGCCGCTGATCAAGAAATTCAGGCTGAACGACGACGCACAGATGAGAATCGAGCAGCTCTTGAACGGGCAAACATGGAGGCCCGCATTGCCGCGGAAGCACAGGGCCGAATTGAGGAGCTGAGGCAAAACCAGGATATCCACGAGAAGCACCTCAAGCTGAAGGGTGAGCAGGACCGGCTTCGAGTCAAGGAAGCTATCAACGCGACGTTTGAGAATCTAGGCGCTGGCTTGTCCACGTTTTTGGGGGACCGCCAGAGGATCACCACCACCGTGATGAGTTTGACAGCACTTGCCGCTGGTGTGTACTTCACCCGTGAGGGAATTCGCGTTGCTGGAAGGTTTATCGAGCGACGCCTCGGCACCCCTTCGCTTGTCCGCGAGACGTCGCGCACCGTTGGGCACTATGGCTGGCGGAAGCGTGCCGCTCGAGCCCTTGGATTCTTGAAGCAAGAAGAGGGTTTCACAGATGTTGTGCTCGCACCGGAGTTGGACACACGAATCAAGCGTGTGGTTAAGGCCACTCAGAACACCAGGCGTAACCGTGCGCCGTACAGGCACATGATGTTTTATGGACCACCAGGTTCGACGACGTACGCACTGCCAATGCTGCTGTTTGTGCACTGATATCTTGTGGGTTGCACAGGAACGGGCAAGACGATGGTTGCCAAGCGCCTTGCGCGCTCTTCGGGAATGGACTACGCGGTGGGTTAGCGTGCTGGTGCTCCGTGGAGAAGCTTTTCTGACCAACTGGCGGCGTGCACAGATCATGAGCGGCGGTGACGTGGGACCGCTGGGCGTGGATGCAGTGACACAGCTTCATAAGCTCATCGACTGGTCAGAGACCTCCACGCGTGGTGTGCTGTTGTTCATTGATGAAGCTGATGCATTCCTGGCCTCACGAAGCCGGACAAATATGAGCGAGCCATTGGTACGTGTGTGTGCCCAGCGTTGTGTGTGGACGCGGCTAAGTGTTGTTCTCCTCGTTTCAGCGCAACGCACTCAACGCCCTGCTGTACCGCACTGGCGAGAGCTCCCACAAGTTCATGCTTGTGATGGCAACAAACCGGCCTGACGATCTGGACTCGGCTGTTAACGATCGTGTGGATGAGTCTATGTTGTTCGATTTGCCAGACAAGGTCCGGTACTTTTTCGTGTTGTGGTTGAGGTTTGCCAGGGTCGTGGCGCTCGCTCACACGCAGCGTGCAGGTGGAACGTCGCAACCTGTTGCAAGTGTACTTCGACAAATACATTGTAAAGGCCGGGTCAGAGCGATCCGGGGTCGCAGGGTTCCTTCGTCCGAATTCAGCGAAGATTGAGGTTCGTGTCCATTGACTGACCGCGTTTGCAGAAGTGCGCGTAACGTTGCCGTTGCTTGTGCAGATCAAGGATGTAGACTCCGAGTACTTGGACAGTTTGGCGCTCCGCCTGGAAGGATTCTCGGGCCGTGGTATTTCAAAGCTCCTTATCAGTGTCCAAGGTGCTGTGTACGGTAGCGCGAGCCCCACCTTGACCAAGGACCTCTTCGAGGACATCGTGCAGTGGCAGATGGCCGAGCGGCAGGCACAGAAGGAGGGCTACGACCTCCATACCTAGTTTTGAAAACATTGGGAATTTCTGATGCCCAAAACTTTGCAAAACTTTGGGCGCCAACACCGGAACAGCCGCAAGCGTGCACACAACGTGTGCGTCACGTTTCAAGGCTACAATGGCGGCGCCTCAGCCAAGCTGTGGGCCCACATTGTCACCGCCACCACGCAATGCCGACTCACCAGACTCTGCATCCGCGTTGCTCGGCGCTGCAGCGGAGACGAATGAGACTGGTCATGTACCGTCGTCGTCACGGCCGTCAGACGTTCCGAGGTCATCAGACGTACCGAGCACGCTGACGTTTGGCTCTGGTAGTTTCGCTGCTTCATTCGAGCCCTCCGCGGTTGTTGAAGCAGGTGAGCGTGTCTCCGACGGAAACGCTGTCGTTGCGAGCCAGGACACAACACAGGGGTTGGGAACTCACACTGCCAGCATCGAAGAAAGCAAAGCGTTTCCCGACGCGGATCGCAATCTGCTGTCCCCACCTCGCCTGCGCAGCATGGTGTCGAGTGGCTCCAGTGTTGGTGACGCTGCACGCGGTGTGGGTGTAGGTCAAGGGCAGGGCGGGGCAGACAGCAAGCACGTCAGCTTCCCCGAGTTCAACATGCGCCCCAGTCGGTCACAAGTGAAGTTGTACGAAAGCGGTACGTTGCCCACACAATGCTGTCTGCTTTGGCGATGCGCTGACAGCAACTGTTCTGTTCTGTGAGAGCAGATGTCGAACGCCAATTGCTGAACTTGTTGCACACACCGAGGTACGAGGCGTTCCGCGGCTCACCCAGAACATCCAAGAAGAAAACAGTGAACCTTGCGCTGGCGGTGCCCATGATCACGGAAGGCGTGTCAGCTGTACTGGATGACTCCTTCACGCGATGTTTCGAGGTTCGTAGGTGCACATGCGCAGCGACTGTTGGATTCTCGCTTGCTTTTGCCTGTGCCAGTTCACGCTGATGCCCCTTCAGTGCCACCCGCCGCTCCCTTGGAACTGGAATGTTTACCTCGCGCCAATGTGGTTCCTCGGCGTGCTGGTGCGCTTCGGGATTTTGTTTCCGCTCAGGTAGTGTTTTGTTGCAATACCTACCAGCGCCCAACAATGCTGTATAGAGTGACCACAAACATGGTGCTTTTGTGTTGTTGGAGCAGGCTCCTTGGCTTGATTGTTGGATGGATCGTCTTCCTGGTTGCTTTTCCGATCGTCAAGGCACGTCGCTGTTGCCAACTTGCTCGGTTTTGTACCAGTAACGCCGAGTGCATCTTGCAGGTGGTTTTCAGGAAATCCACGAAAACTCGAGAATGGGCAGAACAGGGGTAACGCTCGTGTGGCCTGTGCTCTTCTTGACGGCCAGCTCATGCATGCGCTTGCGGGGTGGCTCCAGGCTTGTGAAGTTTTTGTGCTCTGTTTTTGTCATGTCCTGGTCCGGGGTGATTCGATTCCACAACCAGCGCCCTGTTACACTTCCTGGTCAGCCCGCCGGAGTGTTCGTGGCGAATCACTCGTCCATGATCGATTTCATTGTCCTTCAACAGACCAACAGCTATGCGGTGGTGCGTTTGTTTGCGTGGTGCCAGTGTGGGAGTGTCCAACTCACCCACACCGTGGTCCGTGAACCAGGTGGGGCAAAAACACAAAGGCTGGGTGGGTTGGGTGCAAGACAATGTGCTCAACGCACTTCAAAGCATCTGGTTCAATCGTGGGGAAACCAAGAACCGCAAGATTGTGGCACAAAAGCTGCGACAACACGCGCACGACCGCAACCGACCACCGTTGCTAATTTTCCCTGAAGGTGTGTCGCACATCGTGCGCGAGCGTGCTGGGCTCTCTGATCTGACAACCGCTCGAGCTAGGCACGTGTGTCAACAACCACTACGTCATGCAGTTCAAGAAGGGTGTGTTCGAACTTGATGTTCCGATCCATCCCATTGCAATAAAGTACAACAACGTACGCACACGAAGCTGCACAAGTGCGAGCGAAAGCACAGCATGACATGTTGGCTGCGCTGTGGTGTGTGTGGTGTCGCTCTTCGCCAGGTGTTTGTTGATGCTTATTGGAACTCGCGCAAGAAGTCTTTCCAGATGCACCTGTTTTCGTACGTTCGTTGACTCTTTGGCATGTTAGACCTTTCTCACGCGGTGCGGCGTTGTTGCAGCTTGATGACGTCGTGGGCAGTGGTTTGCGACGTCTGGTATCTTGAGACGCAGGTCCGCCGCCCGAACGAATCGGGCGCTGAGTTCGCGAAACGTGTCAAGGTGCAGCATGTGATGTGAGCACGCTCGTCGCGTGCAGAGGTGTGTGACAGGTTATTTCTTTTGTCGTTCCAGGATATGATTGCGGAGACCGCGGGCATGAAGAGCGTCGAATGGGACGGCTACATGAAGTACTGGGCACCGTCGAAACGGTTCATACAGGTGCGGCTGGTGCTCGCAACGCTGCATTGCTTGTGGCTCACGGAGTCTTGCAGGCACGCCAAGCTGCATTCACCAAGTTGGTGTCAGAAGAGCCGGCTCCTCAGGCTCCAGCATTCTGCTTCAGCGCTCCAGCTCAAGCTGTGGCGGCAGGTTCTCGCCGTCGTCGTAAGGCGCCCGTCTCTGCCAATAACTAATACACACACATCGCATTGACGTTTCGTCGATCTGCGGGCGTGACCCGCCACAGGCATCAACAATGGCGCAGAACCACCGTCTGTTGGTGGGGCTGCTTGTGATTGTGGCTGTGGCTGCAACAGCCAAGGAAATTTCCATCAGCCAAGGCGGCCGGGCTGTGTCATGCTCGTTGAGCAGCGGCACCACGGCGTTGGAGCTCAAGTGCCGCTTGGCAGAGTTCGGAGATGCCGTGGATGCCAATGCACCAGTCGTCATACCAGATGGCGATGAGTTTGGTTGCTCTTTACCTGCGCATTCTGCTGATGGTGAAATAGTGGTCGTCAAACGAGGCGTGTGCCCCTTCACAGACAAAGCATCAGCCGCCGCCCAAGCTGGCGCCGCTGGTCTCGTTGTTGTCAACATCAATGACGATTTGCCGACCCTGGGAGGCCGCCCGGACCGCGAAATTCCCTTCCCAGTGGTGCTTGTGTCCCATACGGATGGCACTGCTCTGCTTCTTGCAGCTACAACCGCTTCCACGAGCCTATCCATCACGGTTGCAGCGAAGCAGGTGATCCAGCCAGTGCGGTCCCTGCAGCAGTCGCTGTTGTTGAGGCCGCGGCAATGCAGCGGAAGGGAGCGCCTTGTTATTGTCGCTGTAGCTGACGAACTCGATCGAGGTGCTTCGTTGGTGAACTCTGCTGGCGGAAGAGCCATTAGCGTCAACCTGCTCCAGCTTGACGGGAGGCCAACGCTGGCAACTATGGCGGTGGCAGCACACGACTTCATCAACAGCAACACAGTCAGCAGTGACGTTGTTGTCGTGTTATTGGGCTTCGAAGGCGGAATCCATGCAGTTGCTGCTGGTGCAGAGGCGATTGCAGCGCGTTTTTGTGCACAGCATGGCGCAGCTGTGTTTGCAGCATCTTCCTCCTGTCGCCACTGTGGCACAGCCGAGCGCGAGCATTTTGCAACGCAACACGGCGGCGGGCTTTCACGCCCCTATCCGAACCCCGCCGCCTTTGTAGCATACGCAGACGCTTCGTTGTCGCTGTTGCAGGACCTGTCTGATGACACAACGTCCCTCTTGGCCACTGTGAAGTCTCAAAGCTTCACCAGGGTGGACGTGTTGGCAAATCTCTTCTTTGATGTCGAGGGATTGGCACTGGAAGACGCGTTGGGTATTGTTCGTGATGGCCAGCAAGCGGTGAACAGCGACGGTGACACCCAGATCCCAACAGCGGATCAACAACCCTTGTTCATCCAAGCCCCGGGCCGTGTATCAACGCGCACAGCTGGAACGTCTCCTGTTCTCCTGCTCAATATTGCGGTGCCACCCAGCGCCGACGAAGGGCGCTGGGTGGCCATGCTTGTCCGTGGTCGTCCGCTGAGGGCAGAAGATGTACACACTGGAGCTGGCAACCCGTCTGTATTGACAATGCTGTCCCCGTCAGTCGCGAGCCAGTTCCTTGGCAACAAAACTTCACCGCAGCCCCCACGCTTCATTCCTGTCGGCAGCGCCGGCCCCAAGGTGTGGTGCCAGGCCTGCTTCGCCCAATACTCCAGCATCACACGAGAGGAGCAATCGTCGGTGCAGCCGCTGGACACGTCTACCTACCCGTTCGCAACCAACCGTGCCTTCCGTGACTGGTGCACCTGGATAGTAGACGGAACAGACACAGAGCACACACCAGCTGCTGTTCACGAAAATTTGAAGACTGGCGATACGGTATTCGTCTCCAATGACCAGCTCTCGAACTTCTTCGTGCACTACAGCGCCGGCATCAAGGAGCCGTACGTTATGGTCACTGACGCGCAGACGCACCACCCTGACTCAGCGGCAACCCAAGCTGTGCCTGGTGTTTGGCGCGGCGTGGTCGGTTCGGACCCCAACATCCTCGCGTGGTGGGCCATGGGACCAACAGGGCGACAGAGATTTGCAAAGGTACGCAAGACGTCGCACTTTCTCGAGAGGTTTTGTTTTGTTTTGTTGTTTTGGCCTCGTAACCTGGTTTGAAACGAATGTTTGTGAACAGCTACATGCCCTTCCAGTCGGCACATCTGTTCCGCCGACACCTTCTGCCCTGCAGCAGTTTCACCACATGCGTCGAACAAGCCCGTCACCATTTGATCCAGCCCGCACCGTTCTTGTGTGTGCTGGCGATGATGCTGATCCGGCCACTCTAGCCAGGTTGGCGGAAGATGGTGAGCGTGTTGAGCAACTGGCGTCACCAGGCACCACAGAGCGATGGAACCAGCTGAGCTCCTGTGTGTTCACCCTCGGTGCATCTTCTGGTGACGACACTGAAACTGTGTGGGATGCAGTCGCAATGGGGAGTGTGCCGGTCGTGCTGAGCAGAAACCCGTGGGTGAAGAAATTGTACGTCCACACGGTCTCGCGTGCGAGGTTACGTCGTGCGTGCAGGCGCTGACGCTTGTACAACACCGTGCAGGTACAAAGGGGGCCCTTTTGTTGTCATCAAGTCGTTTGCTAAAGCAACAGCTTCAGCGCTTCGGGCACATCGTGTCAAAATGGACAAGCAAAGCGGTGTCCACCACCGCAATGACATATCAGCGCTATTTGCACCTCGCTGGTTTGATCAGCTGGGCTCCGGGGTTCGTCACGTACTGCGTTCAATGCACCACCCAAGCACCAACGCGGCAAAAGAGTCGGCATGGGAAACTACATGGGCCGCGGCGGCACGACGTGGACAAGTTGAGGCTGCTGTAACAACCATGGTCGGGGCACCTCTGTTGGAAGCCTGTGCTGCGATGATCGACAAGGCATTGTTCGACGATCGTGTGCGACTTGCAACGTCGCTGGTTGCAAAGTGTGGTCACTTCTACCCCACAAGTCCATACATTCTTGGTGCGAAAGGGAACTTGGCGTTTATGCAAGGTGACCATGCAACCGCTGGTCGTGTATGGGGCGTTGCTCGCGACCTGCTATTCTTGTCTGGTCAGCACCCAGGCTTCCGGGAGGATTTGGCGAGGCGTGTGGAAGCAGTTGAGGTGGAAAGGCGTGAGAAGTCTGACCCGACGACCGAAGAGTGGATGACAATGGAGAACGCTCGCGTTGCAATGCAACGCTTCCGTTTGCCCCATAACGACGATTCGGCTGTTCCGCTTGTTTTTGTGTACGTATGACTCGGTGCAGCGAACCTGTCGGTTTGGTTGATCATTGTCCCTCCGTGCAGGTACATCAACGCAGTTCTGCCCAACTACCTCATGTATTCCCTCCGTCAAGCGCATTGCACGAATCCACAGTCGCAAATCGTGTTGGTAGCTGAAGAGAAAGCCTGGCAAGAATTCCTTCTCGCCGTGGCTTCCGATGATGGCGATGAGGCTGCCATGGAGTCTTGGGTTCACTTCGTCCCGCTGGACACGTTACGAACAGCTTCCAGTAAACACCGCATGCTGAACTCTTTGTCGCCTTTTCGAAAGAGATCGAACCGCTTGTGGCACACAGCAGTGGAACGGCTCGCTGTTTCTCTTGCCTTGTTTGATCTCGGCGTTATTCACTACGAAGTTGGAGCGTACGTTCAGTGTGGTATCACGGCCGCTTTGGGTTGACCTCTTGCTTCCTGCGCCTTCAGACTCCTGATCGAATGCGACACCATGCTTTATGGTGACATGTCTGCCTTTATTAGCGGCCTTGGGAGTTTGGAATCGGGCCTCGCCGTGCTGCCAATGAGCCCAACGTGGTGCTCCCTCGCGGTTGCTTGGGTGCAGCGTCCAGCCGCACTTGGGCGCCTCGTCAACTGGCTGACAGACAGGCTACTTCTGCGAGATTCGGTTCTATTGACGTTGACAAAGGGAGAGGCTCACGAAATGCGCCTGTTAGGAGTGTACAGGGAGCAGAAAGGACCGTCATCACTGCAGCTGCTTCCTACACAACCCAACTCCGCGCTGGGATTGCCCCGCCTTGCTTCAACTGAGCGACTACTGCTCGATCCAGCTGCCTGGGGACAATTTGTCGGGGGCACGCCACACCCTGGCCAAGGTCCTGGTTTCCTTGACGAATCGCACACACTTGGTGAGGCAATGAGGATTCGCCGTGTGACCATTGGATGGGACGATGATGGCTTCGGGGCTCAACCGTTCACAACATGGTGCCCCTTCAGTGTCGAGGGCAGCGATTGTGTTACGCATCGACTCCTCAACCTGCATGTGCATTCGAAGAACCTTGCCCCTTTCATGACCTGTGGCGCCGTGCCAGAGGGGACAGTCGAGCAGCGCATCGACCTCCTCCAGACCGCCCAAGCCTTCTTCGAAGACGAGTACGACCATGACGAGTGGTAGAAATAGTAACACAGTAAATGCTGACTCTTCACTGCAAGGCGTTTCGTCCGGTCGCAGCCTGCTGAAATGGACCCACGGGCGCGGTCTGTGGCAACGGTGATATGCTATGCCATCATAGCACTCTGTCTGGCGCAGACTGTCGGCGCAGAGGTGATGTCTGCATCTATTTCAGCACCGGCGACGCTTCAAGTTCTGGGCAAGTTCTGCTTCGACTCGTCGGAAGCGCTGGCTGCAAGAAACGCGCAGACGACACACAGCATAACGAACTCCACAGACGTAGCCGCTGCTCACATTCAATACCAAGTTCTTGGTGCTTCAAACTCGCCGGAATGGGTAAGCGAGCTGCAGCGAGCACAACTTGCCGACATCTCACTCATTTGTGCTCAGGACCTTGCTCTCCTAACAAACGAGGCCGATGTCAAGCTGGCCGAAGATAGTCCAAGCGCTGTGAACTGTTCGCAATGGCGATCGCGCGTGGAGTTTGTCAAGTCATTGGATATGAGTGGTGTTATCAACGACGTATCCACAGGTGTGTCGTGTGGTGCAAGTTCACTGTGTAGCGCATGACGTAGAAACACGACGTTTCGGCGCAGTCGTCCTGGAGACCTCGCCACGCTTCTGGTATCTTGTAGCCATAAACTGTGGTGTACAAGCAGACTCGTCGGCAAGTTTGTCGGTCATTGGGCGTTTTCTGAACCCAGGGGGGTCCTGGGAACGTGAAGTTAGTCGGCACGAGCAAGCGCTTGGCCCGCTCGCGGTATTTGGAATCGTTGCGTCCGTTCTGAACCTACTTGCCACAATCACTCTGGCAGTTCGAGGAAAGAGAAGTCAACGCACAGGTACGTTGATTCACAAAACATACGCTGCGCTGTTCTAACCAAGTGTTCAGCAGTTGGGTTTCTTGTTGGCATTGTCATCATTGAGTTGGGACTTCTCGTATCCGATGCGTGCCTTCTTGACCACTTTCGTACGTACCAAACCACTTGAAGTCACCGTTGCATACGGACTCACGCGTGTCTTGCACCGCTGCAGTGGATCTTGCTGCCACTGGCTTCCGCAACAACACGCCGCGCATTGCTAGTCGTATTCTTCTCGAGGCTGCAGTTGCACTTTTGCAAACCCTTGTTTGCGCAACGGCCTTGGACCTGTACGAATTGTGCGGTACAGTGTACTCGCGGTAGTGTTGCGTAACGATGCTATGAAAATATGCGCTGCAGGCACAACGCTCGAGCACGACTGCAAATGAAGCGAACCTACATCGCCGCGGGTGTTGGCGGTGGGTTTCTGCTTCTGATTGCTGCGATCGTGGTACGGTGCTGGCTGTTGTATCTTCTTGCCATGCTCTCGCAGCAAACTCACCCCCCCCCC
>Ga0213833_1002288_pt1 | contig 12446 bp, 17 predicted proteins | sample SWATP21_FD_160575 | JGI IMG/M metagenome (GOLD analysis project Ga0213833, IMG submission 160575) | Coastal seawater microbial communities from Marineland, Florida, United States - SWA TP2 #1 | ecosystem: Environmental > Aquatic > Marine > Coastal | place: USA: Florida | collected 2016-08-14
GCACCCATGACACACACGCTCGTAGCTAGAGCACGCTCCTGTGGTGGAAACCAAATCGCCGACACCCGGGCTGGCAAACTGTCGTGTGTTCCAAGTGAGCCTTACAACCACACACACACGACTGCCACCAGCACAGTCTGCACAACATGCACACCTAAAAAAGAAAGGAACGGAGACAGCAATCCATATGGTTCCAATGAGCATCCAGAGAAATGAACCACTCGACGGAGACCACGCGAAGACACGAAGGATAGACCCCAGCATGTCTGTTGCCGCAGCGATCAAAACACAGCCTCTAACACCAAACCGTTTCGCCATCCCGAGCGCAGGGAAAGCAAGAGGAACATCTGCAACATTTGTTTGTCAACCTCTCACGGGCCTGTGCGCATTCGCTGAAGTAGCAACGTACAAAGTATGTAGATTATCAACGCTGTGGTGTTCACAAGAAAGTCGGACACTCCATCTGCCACGTCACATCCCCGTTAACGATGGTGTTGACATACAATCATGCTCAACAACGTGACACGTTCTTCAACGCACAGTAGTTAACAAGAGAGGTCGTGATGGCAGACGGTACCATGTACAGCAGGCCATTGGTGCAAGACACGGATGCAAACAGAGCCGCCATTACCCAACGCATTCGTGGAGGGTCAGGAAGCGCGCCCCCCAGTTCTAGACTCGTGGTTGACTGTCTGCGATGTGCTTGATGTGCTTGCATCAGCCCATCCTCCAAAAGCGGGGTCTGCGTCGCCATTGCGATGCCGCATGTGGCTGCGATCGCCTGATGTGTGTGTGTGTGAATCTACGCGGGGTACCCGCAGCTGTAACCTGCATATTTTTATGTCTAACAAAAATAGCATCATTTGGTTGCAGTTTCAGCTGCCACAACCCCACCTGTGGCAGCTGCGTGCACTATCAGCTGGGACGGCGACAGCAAGTGTGTTCTTGTTGCCCGCCGCCATGACGTCCCAACTTCCCATGTCAGTGAGGGCCTCGTTTGACCCCGCCAAGGTGGCTGAGCAGTTTGTGGAGGTGGCACCCCCGCTGACAGCAAAGGGGCCCAGGAAGATTGTGATTCCCAACGTGCGTGGGCGCGCGCGTCGAGCAACGTGTTGGGTGTGGTGTAACATGATTGTGACACAGGGGTCGGGCACTCCATTTGCCGATATTCCAATCAGTACGTTGCGAGCCGCGGTGTACGTTGACGTACCACTCACTGTGCGATGTGCTGCAGTTAATAGCTACATTTCGAAGCTTCCGTCGGATCACGACCTCCTACGAGCCTTGCACCACCTGTTGTTCAAGTCTTTCGGCAAGGTGCGGCAACCTACCGTCTGTGTCCCCTCGCACGATTGCAACCACTCACGATGTCGTTTGCCTATGGTGGTCTTGTGCTTTCGCCCAGAAATCCCGGCGGAAGAAGAACTTGCGCCAGTTTTGTGGCTTTGAGGTGCGTTTGTCTCACGCGCGATCCACACCACCAACAGACTGTGTCTCACGTTCACGTTGTTGTTTGGTTTGACACAGGATTTTCGGCAGCGGTCCTCTGTTGTCAATAGCTTGTCTGGTAACAAGCGGTGGACGACAGCCACCATTTCCAATCTCGCTGACATGCTCGACATCACTGTGTCGGGCAAGTCAAAGGTGTGCTCCCCTGTGCCTGCGCTCGCCAGCCCCTCTGCTTCAGTCGGTTGTGCTCACGCGTGGAGTTGATGCGTCACACAGAGTGAGATGATCGAGATTGTTGCAGATTTCCTGCAAGCACCGGGTGTTTCAGAACGCGCACCGGTACGTCACGGCGCTGGACCATCGTTCGCCATCATCATGTGTGCTGTGTTGGTGGCATCGATGTGCGTCTCACGTTTTGTGGGTCGGATCGTGCGTGTTGCCATCAGCAAAAGCGCAAAGCAAACCCTGCATTGGTGCGTTTGTGTGGCGTCAGATGTGGTTGGTTGTGCTGCTGGCGCTTGTGTCGTGTCGCTTGTGCCGCATGCTCACCCCCGCACCTTCTCTCCCCACTCCTCTCCCCGTGTGCCACACGACTCCAGGACCCCAACAATCGGTCTCGCAAGCGCCGCGGCCCGAAGCGCCCACTCACGGCGTACTTCCGCTACGTGAAGGATGTGCGCCAACGCGTCTTGCAGGAGAATCCAGGTGAGTACAGTACAGTGCGAACGGCTGCGGCTCGGCTGCGGTTGCGGCAGCGCGCGGGCAGTGCCGTCTACGTGGTCGCCTGAACCTTGCTCTTGTGTGCCTTCTTCGTCGTGGGGCTCGCAGAGGTGGCGGTCACTCAGATTGCATCCATCATTGGCGCGGAGTGGCGAAAGCTTGACGAAACAAAGCGTGCTGAGTACAAAGATGCGGCGAAGCAGGCGCTGGAGGAGTACAAGGTCCACATGGCAAAGCTGGAGGCCAGCGGTGCGCTGGACGATCCGTCCCGTGCCGCTGCAGCAAATGCTTCCATCGCTGCGGTCGCCACCTTGTCGTTGTCGTTGACGCCGCCACCACCAGCCGTGGCGGTCCTCGAGCACCCACCTTCCATCGCCCAACACGATGCCGCGGCTGCGGCACAGGTCGGTGTGGAGCGGCCACCACTCGAAGTGGAAGAGCAGTCACAGGTCGAACAGTCGCTGAAGGTGGAACACCCCCGCCCCACCAAAGCGGGCGAATCCATCGCGTAGTCGCACCGGCCGTCCGAATTCCTTTGCAACCCACATCATTGTTTGTTTTTACTTTCCGTTTCTTGCTGTTTTGCGTTCATCATCCCCCCGCGTCAGCCTAACAGCATTTATTCCAACATGCTGGTGTTGCCACCCACTCTCGTCGATTCAGCGTAGCGGTGATCGGGTGAAACCGTACGATGTTGACCTTCCAGAGATTGTTCGCTCATAGTAGCGCTTTCGTGCGGTGCAGCTGCTTCGATGGCTCATGTACTCTTTGGTGGGGACGCGGGCGTTACAGAACACACACCGACTGGTACTGGCACTGGCACTGGCAATGGCACTGGTACTGGTACTGGGTCTGGTACTGGTGCTGGTTCCACCGCGTGGGGCATGAACACGTGTTCCATACGAGCTGGTTCAACGAACGCGTCAACGACATGTCGCAGCCACAGCATGGCGCATGAAAACACAACGACACCCGAACGCACCTTTGATACGTGGTTGTGAAGCGCTCCCGGTCGCCACCTACCGGCAGTCCACACACGCAACACTTGTCAAATCGATCAGTGGGCACGGCTCTTAATTCTAGCCTTGCACACTCGCGGCACAGTGGTCCAGGCGCGCGGCGTGGAGAGGCACGACGCGGCGCAGCAGCGGCAGCGGCAAACTAGCAGCAAGCAAAGGGCGCACTCATGTCAAGGGGGAAGTGCTTCCCAAGCGCGCGCGCAACCCCAACACCACCCAACACACCTGTTCGGCTTCTCGATCGTACTGCTCCTGTAGCTTGCGAGCAAACTCGGCGTCTGCGTCAACAACAACATCTGCACCACCGCCAACTCCGTCAACAGCGACTGCTGCGGCGTCACTCTCAACTCCCTTCTCCTCGCTACCGTCATGCACAGGCGCCACAACCCCAACATCGTCTCCACAATCTGCACGCGTGTCACAACTTCCAACACCAGAGGTGGACAGTCCCACGCTTGTCGCTCCATCATCAGGAGAAGTTGCTTTGCTGTCACCTGCATCGACAGCAGTTCCATGACTCGCTGCATCTCGGCTGTTCGTGCTGGGGGGAACGGCAGGTGTTGCCACGTCCTTGTTGACGGCTGCCACGTCCTTGTTGACGGACTTGTGCGGCGACACTGCTGCGGACGCACTGCTCGTCATTGGCGGGAGAGCTCGAGGGACGAAGCGTGACTTCCACTGTGGTTGCGCCGCTCGACATGCAACAGCAAAGGCCTCGCGTGACTTGGCGTCGTCGTCAAACGCTGCTCCCAGCTCGAAAAACACCATCATCGGCAGGTACTTGCTGCGCACGCACAACTTTTTGACGGCGTTCCAATTCGCAAGCTACCACGCGATGGAAACAGTGAGAAGAGGGGTGCAACAGGAACACGTCGCCTCCGTATCACGCCACTCACTTGTTTGATGCGTGAGTCGTCGTACATGAACCACTTCTCATACTTCGGGTAGAAGAAAAACGAAACGTAGTGCATGTGGCCATAACACACGATGCCACGCATCCAGTACGGCTTCTGCTCCCTTTCCGGAGTTCTGCTTGCCACCTTTGCTGCCGCTTCCGCTCCACCTTCAAAGAATACAACATCGGCCTGCAACCAGCCCCCGACACTATTGCGTCAGCACGCACCATTTGGCAACTCGAAATACGCTGCACGCGCGTACACGGAGAGGGTCACCGATTCGGTCAAGCAACGTCTTGACCCTGGTTGGGGTTCTCTCGTCTTCGGGGGTGAATACCAAGTTCAGCACCAGAACCTGTGTCGTCCAACACACCATGTCAGCCTGCCTGCAGGACGTGAACCCCAATCACGTCACACCACCAAACCTTAGGACTGTTCAATAGGTACCGACGCAACACGAAGTTGGTCCCAGGGCATCCAGGAGACCCACACTCAAACTTCGGAGGGAGTTCCGCAGGTGGTGCCGGCTTCGGTGAACTGGCCATTGCGGTCGGTGAAGCAAAGGGTGCCTTGCGACGTGTCGTGTACATGAAGCGCCCTCGTCGATACACCCGTTTGATGTGAATGGGCCGCAACCCAGTGCCACAAGCCTTGCACAACAAGTCCTCTGCGGCACACATGACCCGGCGTGAGACGTACTGCAAAGGCACGCGCAGGACCACAGCTACAAGTACGCACGGGGGACGTTTTGAAATGTGCATCGTTCACATGCCCACTCTGCGAACACGATCGCATTGACTCATGTGAGAACGAAGGATACGCCAGGTCAGCCACTTTGAACTTTGGTGCGTACCCACAACCTCCCCTTTCACTGTAACCACACCGTCCAAGCAGGATTTGGTTTCTGAATCATCCCCAGACGAGGATGGAGTGGGCAGTGAACCTCTTGGATCAAGGCTTCGCTCAACTGCGTGCCCAAGCACTCGTTCGAAGTACCTGACAACCCACAGCAGTGCGGTCAAGCAGGCACAGTGGAACAATCAGGAATGTGAAAACATACATAGGTTCTTGCTCTCCTCGGATTTGTGGGGGGCGATAATCAAGCAAGTGGGACACATAGACAGTTAAACTGAAGTGTGTGTCGTACACACTTGGATTGGACCTGGCCCCACATTCGCACTGGATTTGATCGCAAAAGTAGCAGCTGTGAACACCCAAACACACACACACACACACGCGCGCGCGCGCGCGCGCGCGCGCACGCAACATCCAAACATACATACACAGTGAGTAAGAGGCAACAATACGAACGAGGAGAACCAACCTCAAACAAACACAAACAAAACAAACAAAACAAGCCAACGCACAAGAAGGACTCGTGGGATATGCAGCTGTAGTTGTTGCAATTGGGAACGGACGCAGGCGGGGGGCAAGGCGCTTTGACAATGCGCTGTCGAGGTGTCGATGGTCTATCTGGCAGGGGAGATGGCTCCAAGGACAATCTCCTTACACCGCTTGTGATTCCAGAGTCTGCTCCAGCACCAGCACCAGCACCAGCACCAGCACCAGCACCAGCACCAGCACCAGCACCAGCACCAGCACCAGCACCAGCACCAGCAGCATTTGCAAAAGCACCAGCGCCAAAGACATCTCCACCGCCAGTGCCAGCATCAGCATCGCCACTAATGAGGGCATCATGTCCATAACTCACCCCACCGTCCACGATAGTGTCGTCCCGGATGGAACTGGCAGTGGAAACCGCACCAGTTTGGCTGGCAGCTGTGGACAAGTCTACGTCGACCTCACCTTTGTCGCCAGCACCAGCTCTCTTGCTCGCATCAGGAGCCCCCGACAGCGCAAACCCCACCATTGAGGGATCTGATATGTGAATTTGCTGTAGCACCATCATTAACGCCTCGTTTGCATCGGCAGTCTCGCCTACGAGAGCACAACAGGACAGGTGAGTGAAACAGAATTGACTCGAATCACAACACCAGCACGCACATAAGCCAATGGAACCTCCAGACACCGCATGCAACGCCTTTCGCAAAGGCATGACAGATGTTACGCAGCGCCCATGCACATTTGGTCGTGCCGTGGCATAGGCAAGAAACAGCTCGCGCAAAATACACAAGAAGCAATGTGGAGCCAAACAGGTGTGCCCCGCTTCACCATCTGGCGCAATCAAGCGAGCTCGAAACTCCCGACAGTGCCACAACAGCTGCACGACACAATTTAAAAAACAGTGCATAGCACGTGGTGGGTTCTCGAGTCCGCACAGCTCTTCACACCGAGGCTTCTCACGCCGCCTTTGAGTCGCCATCACAGCAGTTGGGAACAACACTCCACAGTACGCGGGCCCAAGCGCAACACGCACCCAGACTGCGGCAACGCCGCGTCCTGGTCAGACAATACGTGCACTATCCATCTACAACGGCGTCAGCGTGAGATGTCTGCGTGGCACCGCAAGCGGTGAGCGCAGCCGCAACGAGTGTGAAGCAACGCGCAGACAGGATCCCGTGTTGTTTTGCTATTTTTGCGAGTTGTACTTGTCATGTGTCATTTGTGTCTTGTTGTGTCGGTGTGTCACTTGTGTGTGTCGTGTGTCAGTGTGTCTGTGTCATTGTGTCATGTCACAAGGACCCCTCCCCATTCGAACGTAAGCGCTTTCGGAAACGCTTTCGCACAGGTCCTGGTCCAGTCTGGACTCCTGGATGAGCTTGTCTTCGTGCGTCGTCACACAAGATTAGCCCGCAGGTGGTGAGTTACTACTACAATAAATCATTAGTGTATTCATCGCCAACTCCGGTGACAAGCCTATGCATGCGCTGCTAGTGCTGTCACTTTGCTACCTGGTGACTTGCCCCGTTCACGTTGCACAACGATGGCGGACACTTCACGTGACGAAAGCAAATCGGGCGGGTTTGATGCAGGCACTGTACTGCCTCCGCCCACGAACCCCCTGGTAACCTCCCTGCTGACGGACATGTACCAGGTGCGTTTTGTCTGAGCTGTGGCGCTGTGGTTCGCCATGTTTTGAGCTTGGCTTGCCTGAACGTGAGCAGATTTCCATGGCATACGCCTATTGGAAAGCAGGACGCCACAACGACCATGCCGTTTTTGATTTGTTTTTCCGCAAGAGCCCGTTCAAGGGAGAGTACACTGTGTTTGCGGGCGTGGAAGAGGTACGTGTGCTCGCTCGCATTCGTGTGTCCCCTCCCCTTCCTCGCTGGCAGCACGACCGAACTAAGGCGCGTCGGTGCAGGTCATGCGACTTGTTCAAAACTTCAAGTTCACCAGCGAGCAGATAGACTTCCTCAGGTGGGTGCATCCGCGACAACACAGACAACCCTGGCAACCCTCACCTGCGTGTGTTATCAGAACAACGCTGCCCACTGCTGATGCAGCGTTTTTCGACTACCTGGGTCATATCGATGCGTCTTCAATCAAGGTTTGTTGGGTGGCAGGTGGTATGGATCTGGGGTGTGGACATGGCACATTGCGTGGTGCGCCCTGCAAGTTGCCCAGAATAGAATGTGCACATGAGCTCACGGAACATATTTGCAGGTGCACTCCATCCCGGAAGGAACAGTGGTGTTCCCACGCGTCCCGTTGATGAAGCTGGAAGGCGCACTTGGTGTATGCCAACTCTTGGAAACGACAATTCTCTGCTTGTGCAATTATGCCAGGTACTGTGTTGCGATCGTTTGCGTTGTCGCACACGTACACGGCACTGACGTTGTTTTGCTCTTTACTTTCTTCCCTGTGGTGCAGCCTCATGGCAACAAACGCAAGCCGTTTTCGCCATGCTGCGGGAGACGATAAGGTTCTGTTGGAGTTTGGACTGCGTCGTGCCCAAGGTCCTGATGGAGCCATGAGCGCGTCCAGGTTCGTGGTGCGAGTGTAACTTTGCTTTGTTTGCCCAGTTGCACCCAGCTGATCTCATCTCGTGTCGGTGACACACACGTGCCGTCAGGTACTCGTTCATGGGAGGGTTTGATGGCACATCCAACGTAGCTGCCGGCCTTACGTTTGGCCTGACGCCGAAAGGGACCCATGCGCACTCGTTTGTGTCTTCGTATGCCAGTCTGGATGATCTGTCGGTGCGCGCGTGGTGCAGTGCCCGACTGTGCGTGGTACCACGGGTTCACCACCACCCTTGACCTGACAGACCAACATGATTGCCTCTGCTGATGGAGAGCGTGAGGTCGACATGGTAGCTGCCGTTCAACCGTATCGACGCAAGCTTGCTGGCAACTCCAACATGGGTGAGCTGGCTGCGTTCATCGCTTACGCTCAAGCCTTCCCAACGGGTTTCTTAGCGCTGGTGGATACCTACGATACACTTCGTGTAGGTTGTGCAGCAGTGTTGCATCCTAGTGTTGCATCCCGCACGTAGCGACTCACAAGCAAACCTGACTTGCTGTGGTGACAACGCTCAGTCCGGAATTCCCAACTTCCTCGCCGTTGCCCTCGTGTTGAATGATCTTGGGTACAAGGTGCGTGGCGAACCTTTTCACAACATGTTTCTGCCAGCAGGGTGTGGTCTTTTCTCGTCTGATCTGACCCTTGTCTTGTGCTGCCAGCCCATTGGTATCCGACTCGACTCCGGTGACCTTGCCTACCTGTCGAAGGAAGCGCGCCGCGCGTTCGTGGAGGTATGTGTGGATACACTGTTGTTCATGAATGCCACGGTCCTTGCTGGTAACTCTTTGTTATCCCTCCCCCCCTCCCTCTGCTGTTTTCAGGCAAGCGAAGAGTTTGGAGTGGACTTCAAGAAGCTGACCATTGTCGCAAGCAATGACATCAACGAGCCCGTCCTGCATTCGCTCAACGCTCAGGGTCACGAAATCGATGCGTTCGGCATTGGCACCAATTTGGTATGTCCTGGTTGCAGCTTGGCATGGTGGCTTGGTGTCACTTACATAGGACTGCTACTGCTAATGCTACTGCTACTTCTGGCGCTGCCTGTGTCTACCAGGTCACTTGCCAGGCCCAGCCAGCGTTGGGCATGGTGTACAAGCTCGTGGAGGCGAACAAGAAGGCGCGCATCAAGCTGTCACAGGAAGTGACAAAGATCACCATCCCGGGCGACAAAGAGGCTTATCGCTTGGTAGGTGCCGACGGTGTCCCACTCGTGGACATTTTGTTGCGCACCGGTGAATCAAAGCCAGAGGCAGGCCGGTGCGTCATAAGTCTATGGCAAGTGCGTGTTCTCTCTGGTGTCGGTGGAGTGATGTGTCCACCTGTGGTGTGGTTTGCAGGCGTCAACTGTGCCGCCACCCCTTTGAGGAAAAGAAGCGTGTGTATGTCACACCCACAGCGGTCATCCCCCTGCTGCAGCCGTATTGGAGGGGCGCCGGGATGGCAAAGGAGGGTGAACCAACAGGCCTGCTCCAACGCCTCCCGGGCTTGGCGGAGCTGAAGGCTCGTGTTCGGGCGCAGCTTGCGTCATTGCGCCCCGACCATGTCCGTCATATGAACCCCTCGCCGTACAAGGTGCGCAAGCCGTTGCTGTGTTGTCTTGTTGTCTTGTTGAGCTGTGTCGTGTCCCATGCGTGCTCGCTCCACCCCCCACACACCCCGCGGCCGCTGAACGCTTGACTCAAGTGCGCATTTGGTTGGGTGTATGCCTGCAGGTTTCCGTTTCTTCTGACTTGTACACGTTCATTCATGAGCTGTGGATGCGCGAAGTGCCTATCCCTGAGCTCAGCTAGGTGTGGATCCCATCGGTTGGTTGGTAGTATGTGGATCGTTTTGTGCACCAAAGACCAGGATGTATCCATGTCATGTGGCATGTTTCATGGCACACTTCGTGCATCCTACGCACATGACTCTACCCATTCTCGAACAGGTGTCACCAACTTTACAAAATCTGCCCACCGGCACATATCGCTATGCGCACTGGCGTCATAGCAGAACGTTCTCGGAGTCACGTCTTGCCCATTGAAAACCACTCGCACGCGAGCCTCCTCTGTTGAGTTGACCAGCACATGTGTGAAAATGCACAGCGGCGGGTCACAGGTGCACTGGCACATGTGAAACACGCAGCAACGCACCCAAATCTCTGCCGCTATGGGCCGTCTCGGGAGGTCCCCACACTTCAAAAGCAATGTGGGACGCGAGAGGTGGCCACATGTTATCAAACGCGCCCAATGCACTCAACACCGGAGCAATGGTGATGTCATGCATTGTGCTGAGCTGGAACAACGGGCCGTTTGACCCAGAGACGCGCCTACGGTCGTGCCCACAGTCAAAACGACAATCCAACGCCGCGTCGTAAGAAGGACTTGAACATGGGACTGCTGGCTCACGCGCGCGTACTCACCTCGTGGCACCTTGAATGACACGTCCCACCAACGGCATGGCGCTTTCACCCACAGTCCGGTTATGGAACCTGACAGAGGAGATGAATCGAGAGGAGAACTGAGACGACGCAGCGCTTCAGGCAAACAACCAAAGTGCACGCACCGTGTGTGGTACTCCCAATCAGCTTCATGAAGCAAGGCGACGGCTGTTCGTCTATCAAGGCACTTGGACCCCCAACAAGGCAACTCCTCGTCACGACACAAACGCGAGTACATCATATCTGCAATGTGAACTGGCGAAGGAAGCTCTTCGACATCAACCCCGGCGATTTTTGCGAGACGCGAGGCCAGGGTAGGGTTGCGATGCGCCGCAACACGTGCACGGTTGAACGCCATTGCTTCGGCGCCACGCGGGCATTGCACGTCAGCGAACCTGTGTTTGTGGAAGAATCAGGCCAACACGGAACGCGAAGAACAGAACCGGCCAAAACGGCACGGTGCCTGCATGGGCACCGCACCAAAAAAAACAAAACAAGCAGCACCCAACCCAACCCAACCCACCGCTGTGCGACGAAGAGGGCCTCATCCACAGAACGAGGGCGAACATGAATGGGGAAGGGGCCCGCAGCCACAGCCTCAGCCCATGTGTCACGGGGGTACAAGCCAAGCACCTGCGCGGCGGCTGACAGGATGGTGCGCGAGTAGTCGGTGGAATCAACCCGGATGGTGTCAGGGTCAAGGGTGGTTGGGAGAAATCCGGTCTCGTCAACGTATCTGCGCGCGCCATGGCGACACAGTCAGATACACGACACACGACTCAAACCGAGCGGCTGGCATCGAGACGGACACGCGACGGAAAAAGGAGCCAAGGGAGCGATGTTGTGCCACGCCTTCTGCTGTGAGGAGGCCACCTTTGCACCCTTCTGCTGTGGAGGATGGAAGTGGCGCTGCATTGGGGCCTAACAAGCCAGTGTTCTCCAACGAGGTCGCGACGACGTCCATTTTTTCCACGTTAGGCGGGTGTGGACCCTGGAGTTGTGCACGCATCGAATCCACACGGGCCTTGAACGTCGTGTCGTCCACCTGCCACGCCGACGCAGGACAAAGGGGGGGGTGGGAAATTAACATGACAGCAACCTAGTTGACAGAACAGGGCCAGCGTGGTGGCTCGTACGTACCTGCTGCAGCTGAAAGGCGCGCAAGTCGTCCACACTGAACTGTGCCGGCTCACACGGCCCAGGGTGATTCACGTTTGGCACAGAGTGTACTGACGTCCTCGTTCCATGTCGCGCAAATACATGCACATACCGCAACGAAAGGGATCCACCCATTGCGGAGGCAAGGTCAGATCCAGCATGAAGTGCGCCGTTGCTGGTGCAGGTGGTTGTGCCAGAGAACAACAGGGATGACATCAGAGACACCTTGCCATGTTGTGTGTCACACGCCATGGACGACCCACCTTCCCCCGATGTTGGATGCAGCGTTGCAATACTGCAACACTCGAGCATTCAATCGTGCCTGGGGTCCATCAAGCGACAGTACAGCACCGGGATCCCTTGCGGCACTGGGAGCCCGCACTGACACATGACACACAAAACAGCACACAGTGAGCGGCACAAACAGACAGCGAGGTGCCCTTCAACGTACTCGTTACAAACAGCAGCGACAACCCCAGCACAACTGACAATCCTGCGACCAGCACTTTGGCCGACGGCAGAGCAGCCATCCCTGAGCGGCGGCGTCGGTGAGGCATGCGTCTCGACATGCGGCGACAAGCAACACTCACACCAACGAAAGATGTTACAATATTGTACGTGGGTGCTAAATTATAAATACGGTTGCTGCACAACTGCTTCCTGCACAGCTCACACGTGTCGGTGGACCAGCAGCAAGCCCGGTGGTGATGACCGAAATACACCCTGCCGGTACGACGGCTGTGCTTGCGGCTGCGGTTGTTTTCGCGAGCCGGGTTGTGCGGTGCTCACCTTGTGGTGTTTGGCAGGTCATGGCTTGCTGCAGGCTGCCAATGCCTTTCTCCTGCTGAGGTGCGTATG
>Ga0213833_1002289_pt1 | contig 12446 bp, 7 predicted proteins | sample SWATP21_FD_160575 | JGI IMG/M metagenome (GOLD analysis project Ga0213833, IMG submission 160575) | Coastal seawater microbial communities from Marineland, Florida, United States - SWA TP2 #1 | ecosystem: Environmental > Aquatic > Marine > Coastal | place: USA: Florida | collected 2016-08-14
CACACACACACACACACACACACACACACACACACACAACACACACCAAGTTCGGCCACAATACAAACCACTCACTCACCTCCATTTGTGGTCCAACAAGTGGGTGGTCCACGGGTGCATCAACAAATCCAAGCGCTCCAGCTCCACCATTTTTTGCAGTGTCGTGGCTTGTCCGCCGAGCTGTGCACGCGCACACAAGGTGCCATTCAGTCACACATAGACACACACGCAGCGGTCAAACTCCAACCCACGCGGCCGCACAACCAACACAGCGACATCGTCTCCCAGCCATACAAGAGGGCAACAACAACAACACCAACGCAGCCAAACAACACCAACGCAGCCAAACAACACCAACGCAGCCAAACAACACCAACGCAGCCGCCCGCATTTTGTTGCATGTACCGTACCAACTCTGTTCCTTTGTAATCGTACTCCGTCATGATGCCCTGTGTGTTCACCTCATCCGCGCCGAACGCCAGGTTCTGGAACGTGAAGCTGGGCCGCCGGGAAGGGTGGGACGAGACCTTGTTTTCGCGCACCTTCGCGGCGGACTCGACCTGCTTCTCCCAGTCCTTGTGCGTCAGCGTGGCACCCAGCAGCCCCTTGGTCCGGTACAGCGGCTTGCACCTCGCGTCCAGTGCCTCCGCCGCCAGCTCGGGCATGCGCTCGATGAGCATGTCCAGCAACGGCGCGCCGCTTTGCGCCTCGTACTTGCGCTTGGTCTTGGACAGGTCCGCGCCGCGCTCCAGCAGCAGCCGCGCCGTGTCCTCGTGCCCGTGCTTGATGGCGCGCCGCATGGCCGTGACGCCGTTGGTTTTCGCCGCGTTCACGTCCGCGCCGAACCGCAGCAGCACGGAACACGTCTCGGTGTAGCCGCACGACGCCGCGCCCACCAGCGGCGTCATGTCGTCGCGGTCCCGTGCATCCACGTCCGCGCCCAGCAGCAGCAGGAGGTGCGCCAGGTCCGTGTAGCCGCGGCTGCTGACGCGGTGCAGCAGCGTCTGCTTGAAGTCGCCGTGCTGCTCGTTGAGGTCCAGCGACTCGCCGGCGGTGACGGCGAAGTGGTACACGAGCTTGAACAACTCGTCCAGGTCCACCGGGCTGTCGGCCTGGTAGGGCGTGCCCAGGAACTCAAACAGCTGGCGACCCGCAAACGGAGCGCCGGGGGTTGGGCCACCCACCGTCAGTGCCGCGGAGGCCACACCCACGCCCACGCCCGGCGAAGCCAGAGGTGGTTGCGGCTGCACCACACCTGCAAACGCCAGGGGACGCGGCTGTGGCTGCGGCTGTGGCTGTGGCTGTGGCTGTGGCTGTGGCTGTGGCTGTGCCTGCTGCACCGGCTGGCTGAACGGAAATCGCTGCTGTGGCTGTGGCTGTGGCTGCGGCTGTGGCTGAGGTTGTTGCCGTTGCTGCTGCTGCTGCTGCTGCTGCTGCTGCTGCTGCTGCTGCTGTGGGTACTGATCATACTGTGGGTCATACCACCCGGCAGGTTGGCGCGGCGGCGGCTGTGTGACAGGCTCCGGCTGCATGCGCGCGCGCACTTGCGGGGCGCCACGCAGGGGTGGCAACCGGTTGGCGCCAGCCCCTCCTCCACCACCACCAAAGGCCTGTGGCTGTGGCTGTGGTTGCTGCTGCTGTGGCTGCTGCTGCTGCTGCTGTTGCGGCAAGCCGCCGTTCATGCCGTTCATCACGTTCACGCCCTGTGGTGACGCAAGGGAGTTGGGCGGCGGCGGCATCGGGTGCTGTAACAGTCGTTGTTGTTGCCCGCCGTCGTAGTTGCCGCGCCGCCCGGGTCGACCTCCTCCGCCTCCGTCCATCCCACCACCTGCACCACCACCACCAGCGTACGGCATCGCACCTGCACCACTTGACTCGTACTGCATCTCACCGCCGCCGCTGGTGTAGCCCGAGCCTTGGGCGACGTACTGCGTGCTGTCAGGCGCCGGGCCTGACCCGTGCGGCTGGCGTGCAGACGACAGCTCGTCCCCATAGCCAAAGCCAGACCGCGCCGGCGATGGTGCAGCAGGGGGATGCCCTCGACGACCGCGTGTTGTGTGCCGTCGAGGCTGCTGCTGCTGGGGTTGCCGCGAGGGCTGTGACGACGGGTGGCGGTGCCGGTGGTGTGTGTGCGGCTCCGAGCCCGGCTGCCCGCCACCACCGCCACCACCGCGACCACCGCGTGGAGGGGAGTAGTACCCAGGTGCCTCACCGGACCCGCTCGTGGCACCCACCAATGCGGGACGCCCGTCGCCGTCCTCGTCGACGCCTGGGCCGTGCAGGCGTGCCCGCCGCGCAATCTCGTGCACCCGCTCCATTTCCCGCTGGCGCTCCGCGGCAATGCTCTGGCGCTCCTGCGCACGGGCGCGGGAGGCTGCGGCGCGCTCGTCACGGAGCTTGTTGTGCTTGCGGCGCATGGCACGGGACTGCATGGCGCCTTCGTCCCGCTCCACATCGGGGGCGGACATCACCACCATGCCGCCGCCCTCGGCGACGCCGCCCTGCTCGTGGGTGGCGTCGTCGTCGTCAATGCTGGCGCCCGGAGAGACAGGACGGCGGTGTGCCGAGGACGGCGACGAGGCGCGGCTGGTGTCTGCTGCTGCTGCACCGCCACCGCCACCGCCACCGCCGCTGCCGCTGCCGCTGCCACCGCGCTTGCGTTGCGGTGTCACACGCCGACTGCCACGCCCACGCGGCGCAGACCTCGCCGGACTCGGCGGGTGGGTGTCTCCATCCACCTTCGCGCGCGCTGCGGCGGCAGCACGGCGGCGGCGCTGCCGACGGAAGTCGTTCCAGTCAAATGCACCGTCGCCTTTGTCACCAATGCCGCCCAGTGAAGTGTGCCGCGGCTGCGCAGCCATTGCTGCGTGTGGTGCTCACCCAGGAGCGCGGCTCAATAGCAGACAACCACTCACACACGCACGTGTTGTTGTTGGTCCCACGGGTAGTGAGGAATCGAGGAGGGGGGCGGGGGGATTGCAGAACCGACGATTTGATCGGACAACGGTCTTGTTTTCTTCCAGCTCGATCATCCCCTTCTTCGAATTCGCGTTGCGAAACAGCCAAAACGTCACGCATGCCCTGATTTGTGTAACTTCATCACGGACATTTCCTACCAGAACGACAAGGAGTCCTTGTCAAGGACATCATCATGCCTGCACTGGCATCACCACGCAAGCGGCAGCAGCACTGCAGCTTCGCCGTAACTCCAACTGTCACGGAAAGGAAACTCGCACACAAACACGAATGAGGTATGTACTTGGTACGATGTCGTGTTGGTTCGTTCGCAACACAACACAACGCGCTCCGCTCCCACCGGCATCAGGCCAGCAACTCAAACAGACTCAAATCCCGACTCTCCCCAATTGTCATCCTCCCAACTAGCCCAGTCATCATCCGCGGCGGAGGATGCCGTCGCTGCTTGTGTGGGGACGGGCCGGGCTCCAAGCGGGTTTGCCGGCCGCGGCTGGGCGGGCGTGCCAACAGGAGAAATCAAAGAGTCGCGCTCCACTCGGGAGGCGGCTTCGCGGCTTGTTCTATGCACCCCACGCGCCGTGGGGGTGGCACCGCTGCGTTGCATGTCAGCCATGAAGCGGGAAAACCCGCCGGCCTCGCGCACCCGCTTCGTGACAACGTACGCCGTCACAGCAACTCCCAGCACAACCACCATCGTAGCACCTGGGCTCAGGAAGGCAGTGTCTGGCTCTTGCGGGGCGGACGGCTGCAATGGAAGAGGAGTCGTCGGGTCGCCAGCGGTTGGCGTGGATGGCGTCTCGTCCCACACATTCTGGCCGTTGGGAGTTGAAGCGCCACCCGCTTCGCCATTGTTTCCCCACAGCCGTCCGGGGTCCAAAGAACTGCCGTCAGCGAATGGGTTCCCACCGTCAGGCGAACGCGGCGCCTGCGAATCACCACCGTTCCCAGTCGGGTCGGTGCCAAAAGGGTCCGTGCCATCGCCGTCCCCAGCATCCCAACCACCCGGTGCTCCATCATCCGGTGCCCCGGGGTCGTTGTTGCCTGGGTCGAACGGATTTCGCTGCGTGCCATGGCCGGGCCCCGTCTCACTATCATCATCTTCAACCTGCGCCGGTGCCCCCGTCAACGCAGATTCAGAACCCTCAGCAGGGCTCGACGCATTCTCCTCGGGACTTGACTCATCGCCCCATGCGTAGTTCGATGCAGAACCCAAACCAGGGCTCAACCCAGAATCCTCGTCGCCTTCGCCACCGGGACTGGAGTCTGAAGGACCTTCGAGTGGTGTTGACTCCGTCGCGCCGGCATCACTCGACTCAGGCTCGTCGCCCCAGGCGTAGGAGGACAAGGAGCTTACCTCAGGGCTGGCGTCGGTCGAGTCAGGACTCCCATCTTCACCCGGATTGGAGTATGTCGTGCCTGGCTTCCCCTGCCGCGATGCAGAAGCTTCGGAAACGCTTGATGCCGTGTCATCGATGTCACCCCCAGAACTTGGAGATGCGACACCGTGATCACCGTCCAAAGCACTGGCGCTGTCATCCGCTTCGGCGCCCGACGCACCATCATCGAGGCTCGAGCTGGCAGATGCATCGGCTGCAAACACGGAGGCTGCATCAGGACTGCCATCATCGACAGTTGAATCGGATGTATGAACCTCTTCGTCGCCATCGACTGCAGACGCGGACCCGGCGTCAGGACTCCCACCATCGTTGCCATCGGCGACACTCGACGATTGGCTGACGTCACCCCAGTCATATGTGGACGCGGAACCTGCATCAGTGTCACCCACTTTAGAGCTTGGCTCGTCACCACCCACATCAAGAGACTTGAGTGCATCGGCTGCTGACGCGGGTCCGGTGCCAGGACTCCCACCATCAGCGTCATTGGCGACAGCCGACTCGCTGCTATTGGATTCGTCGGCACCCCAGCCATACATGGATGCGGAACCTGCACCAGTGTCAGAGCGTGGCTCGTCACCGCCCACATCGAGAGACTTGGGTGCAACGGCCGAAGACGATCCGGCGTCAGGGCTCACACCGCCATCGCCATCGGCGACACTTGATTCGCTGTCGTCGTCACCCCAGCCATATGTGGAGGCGGAGCCTGCATCATTGTCCCCCACTTCCGAACGTGGCTCGTCACCGCCCACATCGAGAGACTTGGGTGCACCGGCCGAAGACGCGGATCCGGCGTCAGGGCTCACACCGCCATCGCCATCGGCGACACTTGACTCGCTGTCGTCGTCACCCCAGCCATATGTGGAGGCGGAGCCTGCATCATTGTCCCCCACTTCCGAGCCATCGCCATCGGCGACACTTGACTCGCCGCTGTTGGGTTCGTCGTCACCCCAGCGGTACGCAGACACGGAACTGGACGCGGGTCCTGCAGAGCCTGCGGCGAAGGCTGAAGCAGCCCCCCCATCCGTGTCATTCGTTGAACCGCTCTCAGAAATGGCTGGGGCCTCCCCTGAATCACTCTCGGGCTCGTCCGCCCCAGTGAACGAAGGTGCAATGTCACCAACGCTGGCTACAGAGCCCTCGCTTGGTCCGACGTCCTGGGTCCCATCCTGCTCAGCCGAAAGTGCGGCGGAGGCTGCATCACCAAGCGCCGCCTCATCAAGAGCAGAGAAGGAACTGCTGAGAAGCAAGCCGGACTCGGAAGAACGTGGAATGTTGTTGCCAAAACCGGACGCAGAACCGTCGGCGGGCCCTGGACCAGCTGTCTCATGCTGTGCATGGGCTGTGCGCGTGTCAGACACCTGCTGCAAAGAACACAAGCGGGCACGTGCAAAAACACATCCGTGTCGTCCCAAACCACCACGTTGCAAGATGAGCACATTACGAACTACAACCGAGGTGTGGCAAACACTGAGCGAACCAGACGCACCAAGGGAGGGGCCACAGTGCTGTCGCCCGCAGCAACCAACTGCAACGCAAGGAGGAGCGCGCACACGACGACCAACACACGACTGCGGCAACCTGGCATGGTTACCGCCGGCAGCAAGGAGGACCTCACTGGCTGGTCACAGTGTGACGCCGAATCCCCGCGTGGACTCCGCCTTGAGTGTGCGGCTCGGGCGGCGGGAGTCAAGAACACTGCAATGTGCCTGTCATGACTCAGCGAGCTGCCGTCACGTCGTGTGCCGCTCGTTTGTTTCAGAAATGAGCACGAATTGATCTTATTTCACTACGTGCTGCGCCACAGCAGTTGTCACCCCGCCCGCGCAGCCACCAAAGTAGCACTTGGAGAAACAAATGGTTGGGATTGAAGCTGGGGCGGGGTGGTGAGGGAAGAGGGTGGTAAAGCAGGCCAAGGCTGCGGCTGTGCTCGTGGTAGATGGAACCGCTTGGTCACGGTAAGTGGCTGGACTGTTTGTTGGGACCTAAAAATACGACGACATGCGAAGCACTGCACGAAAGGCAAAGCGCACTCCACACACACACACACACACAGAACTAACTAACAACAACAGGGCTTTTGAATAACAGCCCCTGCATTATGGCACCGCCGCCACACGCACATGCAACGCGCGAACGAGTCGCACAGCCATCAAAGCACTCTCTCATCTCACAAGGCTCACTACGACGACGAAGGAGCAGGGCGTTGCGCGGAAGGCGCATATGTAGCAATAGGCATTGGCACCGACACAGGAAGCGGTGCGGCACGTTGCAGTGAGCCGGACAGGGAGAGCGGGGCTGCGCGGTGGGGTCGCTTCTGTGGTGTCACGGACCCCGGTCGAGGAGACAGCGAGCAGTCTGAATCCGGCGAGTTCGAGGCGCGAGGCGTTGGCAGCGCCGGCGACAAGGCACTGCCTGGTGTGTTGCACAACGTTTCTCGCACTCGAATGTGCGCTGTGCCGAGGTGTGTGCCGGCTTCCGGCTGGCGATGCTGCCCTGTGGCTTGCTGCGGATACTGCTGCTGGTGGTGGTGGTGGTGGCGGAAGCTGTGTGGCGCAGACGTCGACGGCGCGACGCGGTAGGAGGGAGACGAGAAGTCAGGCATGCCTGGCACCGACGCGGGTTTGGCGGGCGACTGACGGAACTTCCGTGGCGTCCCGTCTTTGCACAACTCGGCCGCGGCGGCCAGGAGGTTGATGACGCTGTGCACCTCCTGTGCCTGGGCCTGCGGGCTGAGCCCCAGCCAGCGCAGGTCGTCACTCGAGTGACTGCGCTGGGCGGCAGCCGGCATGACACTGCGCCGCTTGGCAGGTCGTGTGACCACGTCTGCACTGTTGGTGCGCCGAAGCTGCATGTGTGGCGGCACGGCGCTCGTCGGACCCACTCGAGTGGCGCCAATGCCCCCCCTCCGTGCGCCGGCGCCGGCGCCGGCGCCGGAAGGCACCACCGAGGCGGCGGCCGAGGAGGCGGGGATTGTGGTGGCGACTGCTGCGGCTGCGGCTGCGGCTGCGGTTGGGGCCGCCGGCCGCGCTCGCTTGGAAGAGCCGGACCGTGAGCGCCGTACCTTGGGCGGCGTGCGCTCCTCCGGGATGCCAAACTCGTTCTTCCACACGCGGGTGGGCAGCAGGTGCAGGTCGATGCCCTCCAGGAGCATGCGGTCGCGGTGGTCGGTGAAGAAGTTCAGGCAGCGGGTGGGGGAACAGAAGCGCAGCTCGAACGCCAACCCTGGCTTCATGGGTGGCACCTCTGTGCGGCTGGTGCCGCCCCACGGCGGCGTGACGGCGCCGTTGCTGTAGGACACGGCCACCTCACCGACGTCGCCGAGTCGGGACCGCACGTTGTGCACGCCAACCACGGCCCCGGGTTGGGCAGCCAGCGCCGGCCAGCGGTCGATCAGTTGGCGCGGCGTCCATTCCACGCCGCGGGTGCTGACACACATGCAGCGGGTCGGCTTTGTGGAGACCTTGAACAGGTGGGAGCGGACCACCAGGACGGCAGCATCATCCGCCTTGTCCAGTGGTGCGGCGGGTGTCAGTCCAACCCGCAACTCGAACTGGAATAGCCGCTTCACCAAGCCAATGTCACGGCCCGGCTTCAAGAAGTTCACTTTGAACACACCAAGGCCTTCATCTGGAAGAAAGACGACGAGCGTGAGACAGCTGCCACGCTCACACGCGCGCGCACGCGCACACACAACACACACACGCACACACGCACACACATACGCACACACACGCACACACACAGCACAGCACACACCTATGACACGATGACCAGACACGACGTAGCCTTTCTTCAGGCAGTTGGGGTTGTCGCTGGGAATGTCGCGCGCAAGCAGGCTGCTTGTTCACAACATGCACCAAGGTGAGCAACAAGAAAGATACAAAACAGGGCACCAACACCCAAAACACGCCACGCGGCACCCACCGAATGGAGTACTTCGCAGCGTGGCGCCAAAAGGCAGACTTTGCTGCATCATGGACATCCAAGAACATCGGGGCCTGGCCATTCACGACAAAGAAGTGGCGGACGTCGCTCGCCTTGTTGATCCAGATGGGTGGGCGCTCGGACGAGAGTTCCGGCACATGACAGCTCTGGTCGGCAACCTTGGCCACACTTTGCTTCAGCACCACCTCCAGGCGAGCAGCTGCTTTGATGGTAGCGGGTGTGGGTGTCGCCGGAGGGTCGACTGGAGCAGCCCACAGGGTGCGGATGCTGTACTCCTTGTCACAAGGGGCAGGATCGGTGGCGCCAGACTTTCGGGCTTGGCCGCCCGGTGTGGTGGATGTTCCCATGACAACAGTGCGGAGCGTGTGGGGCCACAGCACAAGCAGGAAGAAGGCGGAAGCTGAGGGGAATGGGAGCGAGGCGGAAGCGCTGAACCTCCCAAGGTCTTGCCGCGTGGGCGTGCGAGATCAGGCGGGCACCGAGATTCCAAGGGGCACGGCGTCGACAAAAGGACAAGGTCGCCGCGAGCACAGCACACAGCACGACCACCCAGGCGCAAGGTGTGGCGTGCGAGTGTCGGGTTGCGCGGGTCCGGGCGGCTGGGGTGTGACGGGGGAAGACCGGGGGGTGGGCGGCAAACGGGGGTGCAAGATACGGGTGGCGCCGCGTTCTTGGGCTACGGACAAAGCCAACCACCACAAGAACAAGCCACTCTTCCCGCGCACATTCAAAAATCGTTTGAACGTGGTTGGCGCGCGAATTCGGGCGCCAAAACACATGTAACGTAATTACCATGTCTGATGAATATATGCATTTCATCTTGTGTTCGGCTGCAGCGCGTCGCGAGACAGCACTAGCACACGCACCACGACGACACCCGCCTTTGCCTGGCTGTTCGGCTGGCCCAGCGCGCAGCGCGTGTCCCACGTTGTGGCTGGAGGGCTTTAGGCTCGTCCAGGTAGGCAGATTGGTGCCACCACAGGTGCAACCATGTCCCTTCTACAGCTGGTGGAGAGTCGTGAGCGAGGGCCGCGTGATCCACGGCCCAGCATGGAGACCACATGCAGCGGCGGCCACTGCCCGTTTTGTGCAGATGTACGCTCTGGCTACTTGACGCTTGCGTCATCTGACACACTGCGCATGTCCAACGTGGTGGACACGCTGATGGACCTCCGGAGCCACTTGGGGGCGTCTGTGGAGCCCACACAGGCGCGACAAATTGCTATTCGGTTCATCGAAAGTGGCGGCCCTGCAGCCGTGCTGCGGTTCATCTCAGAGCTGCCTGTCGACTGGGCAGGGCAAACGGGGAGTGATATTTACATTGGGTTGTCGGTACTCCTGCGAGCGCTCACCACCATGTGGGAAGTACGTGCTGGTGTCACATTGTGTGTGTGTTTTTTTTTCTTCCTCCTGCTTCTTTCTGCTTCCCCTCCTCTGTGCCCTTGTCGTTCGTTTGCTTACATGGCATGTGCATGTGCATGGTGTCCCCCTCAGGAATCTGGGCCCACAATCAGCGGTCAGGTGCTGCTGGACCAGTTGTTAGATGATGAGGCGGTTGACCGCGTGTGCTCGCTGCTAACGCCGGACACGCCGTCGGCCACCGTGGGGTTGGTGAGCGGCATGGTGGCACTGATGTGTGCCCAGGTGAAGACAAAAAAACGAGCGTTTCGCAAGTTCCCTTCCTTGTCCATGATCAAGCTGGCGTGGCGGTGCCTCGAGTTGTTGCCCACCATCACGTTTGATCGATGGCTGCGGGAGCTTACCACCGCGAGCACTGGTTCCCACGTCCGCGCCAGCATCAGCATGCAACCCAACTTCTACACGTGCCCCAACACCCAGGAGTTTGGGATGCAGGCCTGCGAGCGTACCGTGAACAGTTTGTTTTTCCTCCTAAAGGATGTGGCAGGCAACGCCATGCATGTACGTGAGCGGCGTGGCACACCGGTGCTGTGTGCTTGGAGTGTTGTGGTGTGTGGCACCCGCCTCACATGCTGCGCCCTCCGCGCAGTTTCCTGTACGCATGGCCCAGTTCCTGGAAGGCCCCACCGCTGCATGTCCCGTGCCCCAACTATTGTTGAATCGCGTCACCGTGCCGTACTACCCGTGCATGACACCAGGTGCTCTCCATGGTGCGGCACTCGCCATGTCCATGACGACACACATACCCTGCTGGCTTGTAGCGGGACCCACATCGACGCAGGTGCCCATGGAGGAAAAGTACTGGCTCGCCATCCGGCAACGCACGCACCAAGGCAAGCGTGTTGGGCACGCTGCCATTGCGTTGCTGTGTTGCTGGTGGTTGGACACCAAATCCCTCGCCGCGGCTGCCACCGTCTGCACCTCCTGGTGGTCCGTCCTCTCCGGCTACACATCCGTCAACCGAATCCGCCCTCACGTCCTTCCCAAGTCCTTGTCACCGTTCGCCAACGCGTCCACGCCCCTTGCCGATTCCTCGATTCCGATCAACGCGTGCGTGTTGTCTGCGGTCTGCCTGCTTGTGCTTGTGTTTGTGGCGTGGGATGGCGTGCCTGCATGCCGTGCGTGGCCCGCACATTGCTGCCCTGCCGTTGTTGACCTGTGCTGTGCTTCCTTGTGTGGCGTGGTCCTGCTGGCCGCGTGTCCGTGTGTGGTGTGGTGCGGTGCGGTTGCACGCGACCCTGCGAAGCAGCCTCGGGATGCAGTTGTGGGTACGACGCCGCGCCGCAACATGGGCTCGGCCGGAGTACATTGAGCAGGCATGCCGCGCACTGGGTGCTACCATGCAAGCTGTTGCGGAGGACATGTCCCGGTGCATGTACATGGACAAGCTGCACGGCGAGCCTTCGAACACAGACACCACTGTGCGCACGGCCGTTCGCCTGTCCAACAGAAGCCGGATGTGTGCGCTGGTGTCCATGCTCACCACCGTGTCCAGTTTCCCGGACCTCCTTGCCAAACCACACGTGCGAACCCTCGTCACGCTCGCAGCACGTCGGGCTGTTGTGTTCTGGAAAGAACAAGCTCGACAGGCCAAGCACGCTTCGTCCTCATCCGCGACGCCGTGGATCAACGACATGGCGTCAGACAAAATGTTGGAAGCGACCGTGTCTCAAATATCATCGACGGTTCGTCGCGCACTGTGGGGGTGTGCTGGTGTTGCAACGAGCGTGTGGGGTTGTGTTCTCGAGCTGGCCCAGGCATCACGGTTCTTGCTGTGTGCACACAGTCCGCCGCCGCGTTTCTCGTGCCCATGGGGGCTCAAAGTTGGATGCTACTGGTGGAGAACCTGGAGTCGTTTGGATTGTCCATCACCAAGCCGAATGACAGTTTTGTGAAGCACAAGCGCACAGCGTGCATCAAACAGCTGACGAGCAAGGCCACAGACCACTTCAAGGTATGTGTTGTCCCGCATTTGTTTTTTGTTTTGTGTGCTGTTTTGTTTTGTTTTTCCTTGGCGTTTTTGTGGTGCGCACCATGTCAGGACTTTCCTCTTACCCTTCGAGGCTTGCAGGCTCGCCAATGGATGAACGCCGCCCAGTGTTACACGCTAGTGCTGCAGCTGTGCCGTCGCCACGATGCAAAGTTCACAGCAATATGTCTGAGCAACCGCTGTGCATGTTGGCTCAAGGTGCGCGCAGTTGGGATGGGTGTTTTGTCGTTGTTTGCATTGCTTTGATTGTTTTGTTGGTTGTGGTCGTTCAGATGGGGTGGGCGAACTGTGCCATTGCTGACGCCAAGTTGGCGGAGGAGCTGTGTCCTGGAGCTTCGTCCAAGCTTGGTGCTCGCAAAGTGCGCGCTGCAGAAATGCTCGATTCACAGTTCCCACCGGCCGTCCTCCAGTCCGTGGACACTGCCTTCATGAACCTCGGCCTCTGCGTCGCCCAAGACAGCTTGCCCAGCCAGTTTCCTCCCCTGACGCTGAAGCATCCCCACGTCCGTCACAAGGCAACACGGGATGAAGATGGAGCTGGAGCGAGAGCTAGGAGTGGGGCTAGGGCTGGAGCTGCTGGGGCTGCTGGAGCTGGGACGGGAGCTGGAGCTGGGACGGGAGCTGGAGCTGGGACGGGAGCTGGAGCTGGGGCTGGGACGGGAGCTGGAACTGGAGCTGGAACTGGAGCTGGGGCTGGGGCTGGGGCTGGGGCTGGAACG
>Ga0213833_1002290_pt1 | contig 12443 bp, 1 predicted proteins | sample SWATP21_FD_160575 | JGI IMG/M metagenome (GOLD analysis project Ga0213833, IMG submission 160575) | Coastal seawater microbial communities from Marineland, Florida, United States - SWA TP2 #1 | ecosystem: Environmental > Aquatic > Marine > Coastal | place: USA: Florida | collected 2016-08-14
GCGGTGGTGTCGGAGACGTTTGACGGTGCGGCCGGAGTGCTGGCCACCACCCACCTGCGACGGGACCTGGGCGCCAACTCGCTGGCGCTGGTGCGCCTCCACCGCCGGCTGGAGGACGCGTTTGACGCGGACTTTGACCTTGTGGACATGTTCCGCCAGGAAACCGTGTCCGACGTCGCCGCGCTGGTGGCACGCGTGATCGGTAGTGGCGAGGAGTACGACGGCGGTGGGGACGAGGGGGAGGAAGAGGAACGCGGTGCTGGCGTGATGAGGAGCGCCGGGCAGCCTTCTGTCGTTCCGCGTCCGTTGAAAGTGCCGGGCGCCTCTGCGTCCTTCCCTGTGGCTGTGGTGGGTGTCGCGTGCCGACTGCCGGGTGCGGACACGCCCGAGGCGTTTTGGCAGCACCTGGTTGCGGGCACAGACTTGCTCACACGCTTTGGCGTGGACGGAGGGGGGTCGTCGTCGCCACCATCGTCGTCGTTGCCAGCTGCTGCCGCCGCCGTCGCCGCCACACCTGGCGGCCACGTGCGCGCGGGTTTCCTGTTGGACGACAGCAGTGTCAAGGGCTTTGATCACGCGTTTTTTGGGTTGAGTCGTCGAGAGGCCACCATTATGGACCCACAACATCGGGTGTTCCTTGAGTGCTGCTATGAGGCGCTGGAGCGGGGTGGGTATGCCAACGCGACGTCTGTGGGGGTGTTTTCTAGCCTCAGCATGAACACGTGAGTGCACCACGTTGGTTGGCTCTTTGCGTGGCGTGTGTTGTGTGTATGTGTGTGTGGTGTGGTGTGTCAAGTTGTTGCACGCTGTGGGGGTTGTGCGCATGTGGTCACTTCCTTGGGTTGCCTTTTCTTGTGGTGGTTCAGATACCTGCTCAACAACATCGCCAAGTCCACGCACATGGCGGGCAACACCTCCCAGTTTGTGCAGTTCCTCGTCACCAACGACAAGGACTACTCTGCAGCCCGTGTGTCCCACACACTCAACCTCCAAGGCCCAGCTGTGAACGTGCAAAGCGCGTGCTCCTCCAGCCTGGTGGGGGTCGTGTCAGCCATCGATGCACTACGCGCGGGTCGGTGCGACATGGCACTGGCGGGCGCCGCCTCATTGTCCTTCCCCATGGACCGTGGCTACGTGTACGAGCAGGGCGGCATCTTCTCTGCGGACGCCACATGTCGGCCGTTCGATGCGTCCGCCGGCGGCACCGTGCCCGGCACTGGTGCGGGTGTGGTGCTGCTCAAGCCGCTGCACAAGGCCGTCGCCGATGGCGACCACGTCCTCGCGGTGGTCCGCGGCGGGTGTGTCAACAACGACGGCAGTGCGAAGCTTGGGTTCACGGCGCCCAATGCACAGGCGCAGGAGCGTGTCATTCGCGGCGCGTTGGCTGCGGCAGATGTGGATGCGGCCTCGGTGTCGTACGTGGAAGCTCATGGCACCGCAACGGCCTTGGGGGACGCCATTGAAGTGGCGGCGTTGCGGCGAGTGTATGGCGGCGCAACAACGGGTGCAAGTGCAAGTGCAAGTGCAAGTGCGAGTGCGAGTGGAGATACCACCCCCGCTGCTGTAGCTGCTGGTGTCGCGATCGGTGCCGTGAAGAGCAACATCGGCCACCTGGATGCTGCGGCGGGGATCATGGGGGTGCTGAAGACGTGCTGCATGCTGCACCACAAAGTCATCCCGGGTACGAAGCACTTTACGCGGCCCCATCCACAGTTGCGGCTGGAAACCACGGGGCTGTACGTCCCCCACTCGCCCCAGGACTGGCACGTCGCTACCGGCACCGTGCGTCGCGCCGGCGTCAGCTCGTTTGGAATGGGTGGCACCAACGCCCACGTGGTGTTGGAGCAAGCGCCGGTGCCCAACTACCCCAGCGCCGCGGCCGTGTTTGAGACCGAGGATCGGCCTGTGATTGTGCCAGTGTCGGGTCACTCCCCCGCTGCGCTCCTCGCAAACATGAAGCGGCTGCTCGGCGCTGTGCAGCAGCTGCAGCAACGCGAGGCTGCGGCCACAACACCTGCTACACGCGTGCTGGACCTCGCCTTCACTCTCCAAGTTGGGCGGCGCATGCTGCCGCACCGGTGGTCTTGTGTGGTGTCGAACCTGGACGAGTTGGCGGCTGCCCTGGCAGACGCCGTGTCCGCTTTGGATGGTGTGGAGGGCGGTGTGTCGAGCATGACAAGCGCTGCACCTGCTGGGGTATTGGCCGCTGCTGCTCCTGCCTCGGCCAGCGGCAGTGGCAGTGGCGGCAGCGATGGCGGCGTGGGGGGTGGTGGTAGTGGTGCCACTCCACTCCGCCTGATGTTCATGTTTTCTGGCCAGGGGTCGCAGCACTTGGGCATGGCCCGGGAGCTGTTTCAACGTGAGCCCTTTTTCGCGGCGCGTGTACGAGAGTGCCTGGCGTGCTGTGAACCCCCCACGGTGGGACAGGAGTTGCAGACGCTGCTGTTTCAGGACCGCGGGCGTGTCAGCAGTGACAGTGCCGCGCACCGGTCTCAGCAGCAGCAGCAGTCTGGCATGGAGCGCCTGAAGCAAACGCACCTGACACAGCCCGCGCTGTTCACCGTCGAGTACGCCTTGGCGCAGCTGTACCGCCACATCGGGGTGCAACCGTCGGCCATGGTCGGTCACTCCATCGGGGAGCTTGTCGCCGCCGCGGTGGCCGGTGTACTTCCTCTTGCAGACGCGATGCGAGTCGTGTGCCGCAGGGGCCAACTCATGGGCTCCATGCGCCCCGGCGCCATGTTGGCCGTGACTGCCACAGAAGATGACGTGCAGCGGCTGCTGCGCCGGCTTCCGGCACTGGAGCACGCAGTGATGAACGGCAGCAAGGCGCATGTGTTGGCAGGACCGACGGCGGCAGTGGCAGCGGCAGTGCCGGTTGTCAAAGCCGAGGGCTTCCGCTGCCGCAAGCTGCACACCTCCCACGCCTTCCATTCCAGCATGATGCAAGGCGCGGCGGATGCGTTACAGGCCAGCTTTGAGGGTGTTCCCATGCACCCGCCCTCCGTGCGCTACGTGTCCAACGTCACTGGGACGTGGGTGACACGCGCGGACGCAACAGCTGCGTCGTACTACGCCGCCCAGATGCGGAGCACCGTGCGGTTTGCGGACTGCTTGGACACGCTCGTGGACAACGGCGGCGCAAGTCTCTTGCTGGAGGTGGGGCCGGGCACGACTCTCAAGACCCTTGCCATGCGCCACCTGCGTGGGAGGGGCAAAGCCCTGGGTGGCCGCTCTCCGACCGTCTTGGCATCCCTCTCTCACCCCATGGACACGGACGCGGACGAACACCGCATGTGGCTGTCTGCTGTGTCGGCGTTGTGGAACGCCGGCGTGCCTGTGGACTGGCGTGCGCTCCACAACAGCCGCAACTACGGTGAAGGCCACCGCCCGCGACGTGTGCCCCTTCCCACGTACGCGTGGCAGCGCGTCCCTTGCTTTGTGGATCCCCTGCCTGCCACCACCACCGGCACCGCCACCGCCACATCTGCACCTGCATCTGCCCCAACTCGCATGTCCACTGTCGCACCCGTCACCGTGGCAACGCCAAGTGGCGGTGCGGACATGGAGCACAAGGGTGAGGAGCAAGAGAGTACCCACGACGCCAGCCCGGCGGTCGTGGCGACACAGGATGTAGCAGGTGCCTGCTTGGCGTTGTTTGCCACGGCGGTGGGTGTGCCTCAAGACCAACTTGACACGTCCGCGTCCTTCTTCGATCTGGGCGGATCGTCGCTGGAGCTCGTGTCCCTCCTCACAGAGACCAGGGCTGCCGTCGGCGTGCAGCTCAGTCTGCGCGAGTTTCACAACGCCGCCACCGCCGCTGCCTTTGGTCGGCTGGTTGCACAACGCGTTGCAGACGCCGCTGTGCCGGTGGGAGTGTCTGGAATGGGTGGAAGCGGTGGCGCTGGTGACACTGGTGACGTGTTCCACGAGGCAGCACCGGCAGTGGTGGCTGCATCAGCAACTACCGGAACCGTTGATATGCGCGGCACACACAGTGGTGACGCCACGTCTGGCTCTGGTGTACCTCCACGACCAGCCTTCGCGCGCCCAGATGTGCTGCCCCTGACGTACTCACAGGAGCACCTCTGGGTGTTTGAACGCCTGAACGCCGGACAAGCAGGCTACCTGGTGGCATCTGCCTTCCATGTGCGCAAGGACTTTGACGCCCCCGCGACTGTGGCGGCGTTTTCCGCCCTCACGCGTCGCCATGAGATCCTGCGGACGACGTTCCAAACGGCGGGTGACACCGAGCTGCCATGCATGGTGGTGCACGACGCAGGCACGTTTCCAGCCCCCGCCATGGTGCGCCATGACACAACCACCGCGGGTGTGCAGCAGCTCTTGCGACAGAACGCCACCCAGCCGTTCGACCTGGGCACTGGACCCCTGTTTCGCCTGGTCCTGCTGCGGGTCAGCGACGACCCACACCGAGACGTGTTCGCGATCGTGATGCACCACCTCATTGCCGACGGCCTGTCGTCCGCTGTTCTGGGTCGAGACCTCGCCGCCATCATGACGACCATGACAGCCGCCACTGCCACAACCGCAGAGGCCACACCCTCGCCCTCCACTCTTCCGGCGTTGCCGTGGCAGTTTGCGGACTTTGCGTTGTGGGAACGCCAGTGGGCGTCGTCGGAGGCTGGCCAAGCCACGCTGCGGTACTGGGACCAGCAGCTGTCGGACGTTCCACCGCTGTCCCTGGCCACAGACCACGCCCGCACGGAGCACATGTCGTTCGAAGGCGCGCGTCTGCCGGTGGTTTGGGACGCGCCCTTGGTCGCTGGGTTGCGGCGTGTGGCGCGTGGTATGGGTGTGTCGGCCTTCACGCTGCTGTTGACCGCGTACGTGGCCACCCTCGCGCGCCACTCCCGCACCACGCTGGTGCCCGTCGCCGTTCCGTCTGGTGGACGGTGCATGGAGACGCGTGACTTGGTGGGCAACTTTGTGAACACGCTGGTGGTTACCGCGGAGGTCGGGGACAACCCGTCCCTGGCCGATCTGGCACAACGTGTGGCAGCCACCCTAGCGGACGCCATGCACCATGACGCGCCGCTGGAGCTGCTGATCAAGAAACTCAAGCCCAAGCGATCGGCGGGTGTGCTGCCCTTGGCTCAGGTGTCGCTCACGTTTCAACCGCAGTGGCAAGGGGCATTGGGCCCGGCGTTTTTGGATCGAGTGTTCATCGACCCCCACGCCAGTCACTTTGAGTTGGAGCTGCAGCTCTGGGATGGTCCCTCCACCATCGAAGGCCACATCAACTTCCGCACAGACCTGTTCACGGCCGCCACCGTCCAACGCTTCATGGACCACATGCGCGCGATGCTGGAGGCGTGCGTCGCTGCGCCAAGCTCCCGCATCCAAGCCGTGCGCATGATGCAACCCGCCGAAGAACGCGCGTTGTTCGCGGCCTGGAACCCCCACCCGGACCCAGACCCCGGCGCGATTCGCAGTTTGGAGGCGGCCAACGGCGGTACTGGAGCCGATGACCCCAACAACCTGCTGCACAACCGGGTGTTGACGCAATGCCGCGCGCGCCCCGACGACGTGGCACTGTCCTTCCACGACGCACACGTCACGTATCGCCAACTGGAGCTGCGCTCTGCGGCACTGGCGGCGCACTTGGCCTCCCTGGGTGTCGGCATCGGCGACATCGTCGGCATGCATGTGCCCAAGTGCTTGGCGGGGCCGGTGGTTATGATGGGCATCCTGCGATGTGGTGCGGCGTACATGCCGCTGGACCCTTCGTACCCTGACGAGCGCCTGCAGGGCATCATCGCCGACTCCGGTACACGCTGGGTGGTGTGCATGGACGCCCTGCCGCCGCCGCCACTCCCCACCTCCGCATCTACTTCCGTTCCCGCCCTTGACGGACATTCGGCGCTCGGTGGACATGTGCCCCCCTCCCCTGTGCGTTTGGTGCGGGTGTTAACGGGGGGTAAGCTTCCCGCCAGTGTGCCTGTCGGCGATGGCGGGGCCGCCGCACCGCGAATCGATGTCGCGATGAGTGCGCACAACGGGTGCTACGTGGAGTACACCTCCGGTTCCACGGGCAAGCCCAAGGGCGTGAAGGTGACGCACCTGAACGCGTGCAGCATGTTCGACGCGGCGTGGGAACACTTCCGGCCCACCTCTGACGACGTCTTCTCCGTGTACGCCTCCTTTTCGTTTGACCTGTCGGTGTACGAAACCTTTGGTGCGCTGACCTACGGCGGCCGGGCAGTGGTTGTGCCCCACGAGGTGTCGCTCTCCCTGACGGCGTTCTGGCACGTCGTCAAAACGGAGGGCGTGAGTGTGATTTGGTACACGCCGTTGGCGTTCGAGCACTTCGACGAGGCGGACCGGGTGCTAGGCGCCGATGCCCCAGGCGCCTTGGAGCGCCTGCGTCTCATCGTTTTTGCGGGTGACAAACTTGAGCCGGCGGCGCTGCGTGGCTGGTTCGGTCGCCACGGCGATCGGCTGCAGCTGGTGAACACATACGGCACCACGGAGACCACGGTGTTCAACACCGTCCGGTGGATGATGCCTGCAGACTGCGCCCTGCCCGTCAGCCCCTTTGGGTTCTGCATGGACAACCAACGCCTGCTGGTGCTCAACGAAAACCAGGAGCCGGTGCCGCGGGGTGTGCCGGGGGAGTGTTGGGTCGCTGGGGAGTGCGTGTCGCCAGGGTACCTGGGCCGCCCTGACCTCACGGCTGACCGCTTCCGCTCCCTTCGGTTTTGTCCGTCGCTGCGGGCGTACAAGACGGGGGACCTGGTGCGGTACGTGGGCCGTGACAACGAACGCGGCGAGTTCGAGTTCCTGGGTCGCGTCGATCACCAGGTGAAGATCCGTGGGTTCCGCGTGGAGCTGCAGGAAATTGAAGTGTGTCTGGCCACACACGCCGCAGTGCACCATGCGGTGGTCGTGGTGGTGGACAACACGTTGGAAGCCTTTGTGCAACTCGTGGCGCCGACCTCCAAGTCTGCATCCCCCACCCGTGCCGATGCGACGACCGGGGTGACGCAGGACCCTTCCTCCTCGACAACGACGCCCAGAGACGATATTGCACCGGCACGCAGTGGTGACATTGTTGCCCTGTACGAACCCGCACTGGCGCGCACGCTCGTGGAACATGCGAAGCGTGCGCTGCCGCAGTTCATGGTGCCGCGCGTGCACCTTGTGGAAGTCATTCCCCAGTCCTCCAACGGCAAAGCCAACCGAAAGTTGTTGCAAACGTGCCTGCCGGGGGTCCTGGAACAGATGCAGCTGTACGCCAGCCAAGCATCAGTGACAGGTCCCGCAGCCGCGACCGCCACTGCCACAGCCTCAGCAGGGACGGAGCCGTCACTGTCACCATCCCAGTCGGAGGCACAATCACCGCCACACCTCCATGCCGCTGACAGGCCGTCACCTTCTGGTGGTGGTGGTTCTGTGGCAGCTGCAACGGCCATCACGGATGAACGGACGCGGGCACGACTGGCGGAGGATCCGACGTACGTGGGTCCAGCCGATGCCACCGAAGTGGCTGTGCAGGCGTTGTGGGAGGAGATACTGGACGTCCCTGTCGTGTCCATGCATGCCGATTTTTTCACGGACTTGGGTGGCGACAGTTTGGAAGCCACGGCGCTGGTTGCACACCTGAACGCCCGCCTTACCCATGGGGAGTTCCCGCTGTCCAAGATCTTCGCTGCCTCCACTCCAGCCGCCATGGCCGGCGTCATCCGCGTCTCGATGACGGATGCAGGTGCCGGTGCCCGTGCCGGGTCCTCTCCGGGAGAGGCGGTGGTTGTGGACCTGGCCGTGGGCCGGAGTGCCTCGGTGTCACCCCCGGGTGGCGGCAGTGAGTCTGCGCAGCGTCCCACCCCCTCGCTGTCTGCCTTCTTCATTCACCCTGCCGGTGGGAGTGCCGTGTGCTACGCCAACCTGGCGCAGCACTTGGCTCCTCACTTTGACGTGTTTGGCGTGGAAGACCCGGGGCTGTATGTGAGCAACCGCAGCGCGTACGCTGATGTGGACACCATGGCAACCGCGTACGTGGCTGCCATTCAGCGCCGGTGCCCGGCCGGACCGTACCTCATCGGCGGGTTCAGCTTCGGCGGCACCGTCGCAGTGGAGGTGGCGCGACTGCTGATGGCCCAAGACGACACCAGCGTGCACGGTGTCGTCGTGATCGACACCAAGATGCCCGGACAAACCAAGCGGCAACGGGGCGACCTGGCGCTCATCGAAGCCATGGCACAACACTTTGCGAGCCGGCGGGCCGGGGTGTCACGAGCGGACCTGGAGCTTGCGCCCTTCGCGCATCTCGAAGGCGAGGCGCTGTTTGCGGCCACGGGAGACCACCTGGAACACGTGGGCGTGCTCCCACCCGGAGGTCGGGACATGGTTGGATCCTTTGTCACCAGCTACCGCGCGCATGTGGCTCTCAGTGAGGCGTTTCCGTCCGTGGTGCCTCCCCTGGATGTGCCTGTGCCGTTGCTGTACGTGTGTGGCACGGACCGGGAGCTGCCCGACCAACGCACGTGGACGAGCGTGTCGCCCAACGCTGTCGTCGCGCTTGTGCCACTGCCACACCACGTCATGCTCGATGCCGTGCACACGCCGCGTCTGGCGGCACCGTTGCTTCGTATGATGCGGGGCAACGGGTTGCTGCCGGCACGAAGCGAGCACCACGGCGAGCGTGGGCTGTCGACACCGGTGGCAGCACGCCACGCACCCCGCCACTCCAAGGCCCTGACCAAGACACCGCTGCTGCTTTCACCGCAGGCTGCCGAGTCGCCGTCACAGCGCAACCTCATCATCCACGCAGCTCCGGCTGCTGTCCAGGCGGGTGAAGGCGTTGGCGTGGGTGCTGGCGTGGGTGCTGGCGCAGGCGCAGGTGCTGGCGCAGGTGCTGGTGCGGGTGCGGGTGCGGTTGCCGGTGCAGGTGTTGAGCCGAGCATTCTCACCAGCCAGGCGAGCTTGGAGAGTGGACCGGGCCTTCCATCCGTCTCCACCGTTCCTGTAGCAGCCCTCGCCGCGAGCGCTGGTGTAGTGAATCCCACGCCCACCTTGACCCGACCTCCGTTGACGGTGTGTCCCGAAGCCGTGCGCCACAGTCGTGGCGGCGTGCCGTTGTCCGGACAACAACAGCTGGTGTGGCAACGCGAAGAAGCCGCTCCCGGGCACCCGGTGAACGTGTTGGCACGGGGCATGTGGGTTGCTGGCGGATTGGACAAGGCAGGTGTAGCCGGACTGGAGAGCCGCGTCGCGAAACTGGTGGCGCGGGTGGAAGTGTTGCGATCGCAGTTCGTCGTGGGTGAGGATGGTGTGCCCACCATGGTAATCCTGCCGTATGACGCCTTTCCCCGTGTCCGCGCCTCCCATCGTGCCATTGATGCCGCAGACGCGCACTCTGTGGTCGTGGATGCCGTGCGGTACCCCTTCAGCGTTGGCACCGGCCCGCTGTTGCGGTTGGAGGTGTTTCGTCCCCGAACCCGCCACCCGCTGGGTGTATATGTGCTGCTGACAGTCCATCGACTTGTGGCGGACGAAGCCACGGCGGACGCACTATCGCGCTGCGTGCTGGGTCCATTGCGGTCCACCCCCGCCCCTTCTCTGTCGCCATCTTCACCCGCAGCTTCACCTTCACCGTCGCCTTTGCCTTCACCACTGCCTCCACTGCCTCCACTTGCCCCAGGAGCAGCGGGAGCAGCAGGGGCGGCAGGAGGAGCTGCTGCAGAAGCAGCCACAGGAGGAGGAGACATGGCTGAAACGGGCCACCAGTTTGTGGATGTCGCCTGCTGGGAGCGCGACTGGATGGCGAGTGGTGACGGTGCCGCCAGCCTGCGGTACTGGCAAACACAGTTGGACCACCTCCCACCTCTGCCACTCGCCACCGACACCGAGCGGGGGAGTGAGGTTCGTTTCGACGGCGCACGGGAGCCCATTAGCGTTGATGCCCCCACCCTTGCGTCCCTGCGCACCATCGCCCAACAGCTGGGCGTTACAGTGACGACCGTGCTCCATGCGGTGTTTGTGGGCGTCCTCAGTCGCCACTCGCACTGCTCCGACGTCGCGGTGGCCGTACCGGTGCGCTGTCCGCTTCCCGAAACTGCCGGCATCCTGGGCCCACTCACCACCCTTGTTGTCCTGCGCTCGGACGTGTCGGACAACCCCAGCGTCGTGGCCCTGGCGCGGTCCGTCCAGAAAGCCCGTGCAAAGGCGGTGCGCCACCTGCTGCCCCTGTCCGCGGTGATCGATGCCCTCGCGCCGAAAACGCCACCGGGGGTGCTGCCCTTGGCGCAGGTGTGCCTGCGGGTGGAGGGTTTGGAGGGCGTGGGGGGTGCCTCGCCACGACCACCGCCGCCAGCGCTGCAGGTGGACGGTAGGGTGGATGCACTGGACCTGGAGACGAGCTTGTTTGACTTGACGCTGTGCTTGCGCCGCGCGGCTGGTGCCACGTCTGGAACTGGGTCGAGGGGGGGTGGTGGTGGTGGTGGTTTGGATGGCTTTGTGGAGTACCGCAGTGACTTGTTCCGTTCCGTGACGGCCAAGTCGTTGGTGCACCACGTGATCACGGCTCTGGCACAAGTCTGTGCGCAGCGTGGGGCCTTGGACACGCTGCCTATCCATGGCCTGCGCATGACGACGGACGCGGAGGAAAAAGAGCTTATGGCGGCGTGGAACAACGCGTGCACGGAACCGATGCGGTGCTTGGCCGATGAACCGGGTGGCGGTGTTCTCAACCCCAACAACCTCCTGTTCAATCGAGTGCTGCACCAGTGCCGCACTCGACCCGACAAGCGCGCGGTGTCCTGCGATGGCAACCACATCACGTACCGACAGCTCGAACAACGGTCGGCAGCACTGGCGGCGCACTTGGCGTCACTGGGCGTCGGTGTCGGTGACATCGTCGGCATGCACGTGCCGAAGGTGTTGGAGGGTCCTGTGGTCATGATGGGCATCCTGCGATGTGGCGCTGCCTACATGCCACTGGATCCGTCGTACCCTGATGAACGCTTGCGCGGCATCATCTCGGACTCGGGCACCACGGTGATCGTGTCAGACGGCAGCCACGAGCTCCCCATGCCACAGGACCGAGCTGGTGTGGTGCGCGTTGTTGCTATTCATGCCGGCGGTAAGCTGCCGCCCGATGCCACACGTGATGTGGCAGGCGTTGACCCTACCATGAGTGCCCATAATGGGTGCTACGTGGAGTACACCTCCGGTTCCACGGGCAAGCCCAAGGGCGTAAAGGTGACGCACTTGAACGCGTGCAGCATGTTCGACGCGGCGTGGGAACACTTTCGTCCCACCCCCGAAGACGTCTTTTCAGTGTACTGTTCCTTCTCGTTCGACCTGTCGGTGTACGAAACCTTTGGTGCGCTGGCCTACGGCGGCCGTGCGGTGGTGATCACACACAAGGTTGCCTTGTCCCCGACAGACTACTGGCACGTGGTGAAGGACGAAAACGTAAGCGTGATTTGGCAGACGCCTTTGGCGTTTGAGCACTTTGACCAGGCAGACCGACGCCTGGGGGAGGGAACGAACGCGCTGACATCCTTGCGCCTTGTCATTTTCTGTGGCGACGTGTTGGAGCCACCCAAGTTGAAGGCTTGGTTTGATCGCCACGGCGACGATGTGGAGTTGGTGAACACGTACGGCATCACGGAAACCACAGTGTTCAACACCATCCGGTGGATCACGTCAGAGGACGTCGACATCCAGGTCTCGCCCGTGGGCCTGTGCATCGACAATCAACGCCTGCTGGTGCTCAACGAAAACCAGGAGCCGGTGCCGCGGGGTGTGCCGGGGGAGTGTTGGATCGCTGGGGAGTGCGTGTCGCCAGGGTACCTGGGCCGCCCTGACCTCACAGCTGACCGCTTCCGCTCCCTTCGGTTTTGTCCGTCGCTGCGGGCGTACAAGACGGGGGACCTGGTGCGGTATGCTGACCGCGGCATGGGTGGCGAGTTCGAGTTCCTGGGTCGCGTCGATCACCAGGTGAAGATCCGTGGGTTCCGCGTGGAGTTGGGGGAGATAGAGGGGGTGCTACAGTCGCATGACGCGGTCGTGAAGGCGACAGTACTGCCGCCGGCCAAGGGTTGGCACTTGTTGTATGCCTTTGTTGCCGCCCCGGATGTGGGGGTGGGTGAGGAGACGCAAGCGTTGGCGGAGGCGCTAATGGAGCTCTGTGATCGGAAGCTGCCAGGGTACATGATGCCCCACCAAGTCCAAGTGTTGTCCGCTCTCCCGACTTCCGCCAACGGGAAGCTGGACAAAACGGCGCTGCAGCGCGTCATTCGCACGCAGGGCAAAGGAAACGTGAGCGGCGTGGTGACGAACACCAACATGATGAAGGTTTATGAGTCTGTGTAGATGCTGTGGTGCTTCTATGTTGCGTTCGGGCTGTGGCTGAGAGATGATGACGTGGGGTGAAGCGTGTACAGCTGCGGCGCGGGCAAGAAGCTGAATGCAAAAAA
>Ga0213833_1002292_pt1 | contig 12441 bp, 18 predicted proteins | sample SWATP21_FD_160575 | JGI IMG/M metagenome (GOLD analysis project Ga0213833, IMG submission 160575) | Coastal seawater microbial communities from Marineland, Florida, United States - SWA TP2 #1 | ecosystem: Environmental > Aquatic > Marine > Coastal | place: USA: Florida | collected 2016-08-14
TCCCCCGTCCCACGGCCTGACTGGTTGATTGTGCGTGTGTGTCCCGAATGCCAGACAAGTGCGCTATTTCGCTGGTGGTTGGGCGTGACAAAGATGGGACCATGATGCGGGATGCCGGCGCTGGTGCAGACGACTTGTTCCACGAGGTTGGTGGACTACGTGACACGGATGTCGCCAGTGTTCTCTCTGATAATGATCATTCGCTGGTCCAAGCCATGTCGCTTATGAGTGACGAAGGTGCGTGCTTTGTGTTGTGCCCGTGCGTGCGCACGCACGCGTGTGTGTGAGTTCATTGCTCTCTGTCTTGCACTCTGGCTGTGTCGTGTTGCTGCTGTTCACACCTGCTGTCGAACTCTGTCTGCCAGAACAACTGTCACTTGAAACGGACGCCCGCCGCATCCAAACAAATGTGCGGTCATGGCTCTTGCGCCGTAATTACCGCAACATGCGCGACGCGGCTCGGAAGCTCCAAGCAGGTGTGTCGCCCCCGCTTCTTCCCTCTGGTGGAAGGTGTCTCATGCTGAAACTTATGCCGTGTGTTTGTGTGTGTGCGCGTCGTTTTGCTTTTGTTTGCTTGTGCTTGTACGTTGTGCGTGCAGCGACCCGCGGGATGCTCGCGCGGAAGAACTTCGAAGTCCACAAGCACAAAGCGTTTGCGGCCCTGGTGATCCAACGAGCGACACGGTCGTGGCTAAAGACCTACGCAAAAACAGGGAGGGGGGAGGTGGGCGCAGGGTCACACCTGAAACCCGTCCCAGAGGAGGATGCATCTGTATTTTGATTGATGAATGAGCATGAAGGTCGGTGCGTGTGTGTGCGTCCCCACTTCGTGCTCCGTATGTATTTAGACAACAACATTTCGTCTCGATCCTTGTTGAGCCAAGTCGTGCATGTCACAATCCAAAGCACTCCGCCGCACAACATCACGAGCACACAACATATTGTATTGAACTGGTGCCCCCACTGGTCTTGGGGCTGGTGCCCCCACTGGTCTTGGGGCTGGGCAAGCCAGCCACAGGAGTGTGTCAGAGGCGTGTGTCAGAGGCATGTGTGAGCTAGGCACGGCCGGTGAGCACCTTGACCAGCACCAACATGGACTTCCACGGAGACGGCTTCGCCCCGCGCGTGTCCTCCAGCTGCGCAGCTTCTTCCGCGCGAGTCTTGACGAGCTTGAGCAACGCGGCTAAACCAGCATGGGACGCGTCTGAAACGACAAGCACCCGGGTGTCAGCCACCGTTGTATCACGTGGAAAGACAAAGCAACAGTGCACTGGCCACGGGGTGTGGCACAACGCAAGAACAAAAAACAAAAAACAACAACACCCCCCGCTCAACCACATGCCTGCATCACACAACCACGCACCGTTCTTGCGAGCCAGGCGAAACAGGTTGGCAAACAGTTTCACGTTGGTGGTGTCGATGATAAACCCACTCAGCAACTGTTGGAGAAGTTGGATGATCAAATCGGTTTGCCGGCGCTTGCTCTGCGCAGAGCCATCCGCCACCAGCTCTGTCAACTGCCCAAGGACAGCCTGTTTGCACAAAAGGGCCACCACAGCAAGGGGCAACAAGGCGCCCGTATCGTCAGTCCACATTAGCCCGCGCAACAAACAAACAAAAACAGGCCAAGAAAACAAACAACACAAAAAAAAACTCTTCCAACACCGCCGCACGCACATTCACGGTGTCGCCGACCACGACCTCCAGTTCCGCAGAATACGCCGGGTCTCCGGCGTACAGCTTGTCGTTGCTCTCAATGCCCGCAACATGGTACGGCAGAACGTCTTGGCCGTACGCAGCAAACAGGCCGATGAGGGCGATGAACATTTCAGTCTTGCACGCCTTGTGATCACCCCAGTCGAAGCGCTCCATGGTCGCAGCCAGGGCCTGATGACCCACCCCCACACCCCCACACCCACACCCACACCCACCCAAGCACCCAGACGCATATGTTACATGTACGCAAATGCACGCACGTGTGCCATCGCAAGTACCTTTGCCAGGTGAAAGGGCCCACGATCCGGGTGGCCGGGCACCACAACGAAGGCGGAGATCAGGTCGCGCATGTAGGGTACCAACACAGTCTTGATATCCTCGCCTGTTGCCATGGTAGTTGTGGTTGATCAGGTAATTATCAGGAACACACAGTGAGGTGGGTGGGCCTGCGGTCACAAGACGGCACGCCACCCTTCCTACCTGACAACGTGTACCCCATGTCTTCGATGTCTTGAATAGCAGCCATGTAAAACGTGTCCGCCTGCGGCAAACACTGGTTCAACAGCGCTGCCTGTCCACACAGCAAGAAGAGCTTCAAGCGCGAAAACAAGCGGTCGATGGACGGAATGGTGATGTGGCAGAACGCGAAACAGGCCTTGACAAACGCCGCGGTCTTGGGCGTGTGGCGGCCTTTCATGAAGCCAAAGGCCTTCATGGACAGCTGGCAAGCAGCCAACACAAGGCGATCCTTGACGGAATCCAGGTTCGCAAACACCGCACGGCAATCGACAAGGGTGTTCAGTTGCTGCTCCAAGTCTCGACCAAAGTCAATCTGAACACGACACAGCAGCAGCCAGCCGATTTAGCAGAGACGGTGAGGCAACTAGTCGCACGGCATACTACTGCTTCGACACTGCGTTCCGAAAAGCGCACGGACACACACGAAGGGACAAAGACATGGACTGACAGTACACGACCGCCAGGCACACACCTTGTCCACAAAACGGCAAATGAGGTTGGAAACCTGCTTGCGCTCGTCTTCGACAGAGAGACTGTCCAAACTATCGTGGAGCGTCCGAGCGACATCGAACAGCCTGCGAACACAGGGACACCAGGGTAAAGAGAGTGCCAGACCTCAACCGTGAGGAAAGGCAGAAAGATCAAACGCACATGTGAATCACAACTGGGTCGTTTGTCGGGTCTTGGGTTCGTGTGAAGAACTCAAGCAGTCGCTTGGACAGCGCCGCCTTTTGTTCAGGCTTGAACAGGTCCAAAATTTTCACAAACGCGTCTGAAGTGAAAATCGTGCCGAAGTCGACCTGTGAGCTCTCGCTCATCAGCAGGTTGATGACCTTGTTCATGCCGGGTTCCGCGACCGCAGGAAGTGTCTTTGGTCGGTCCGGACCACCGACATCATCGGTGTCCTTGGACTCATCACCGCTGGCGCGATCCGCAGCGGTGGCAGCGTCACGTTCGGCTGCTGCTGCGGCGCCCATTCGCCTTGCGCAGTCACGGAGAAGAATCACAAGTTCCCGCTCCTGGGAGGTAACAATACAAGAGCAAAACCGCAAAAGGCAACGCACAGACACAGGTACAGCACACAGACACCGATAGTAACACGCACAATACAAAAAACAAAGACACGTATGCCAGGGTGGGTTCAGTTCGCAAGGTTCGATTCGCAGCACACACTCCACACACCAGGCCAGTTGCACCCCCCCCCCCCCCCCCCCCCCCCCAGACCCACAGATCTCACTCGCACAATCCAAGTAACACCGGTGCACTTGCAACCGTACCGAGTAGTACTTGATCAGAAGTCCGATGTACGCAGCCACGCAGTTGCTGTAGACACGAGGATCTTCGACCTTCGTGACCACCCGCCATGAGTCATTCAGCAGCGGCAAACGTTGGTCCTCCGGTGGGGGATGCTTTGTCAAGGCTGTGGCAAAGGCCTCAAAGCACTCCGCCTGGTCGCACACACAAAAACAAAAGCAAAACAACACAAGCACGGAAAGCAGCGACGTCTCGTTCAGTTGTTCAGACGAGCGAGCAAGCTGAATAACTCTGGACCGCACAGAAAGTACGCGGGAACAAGCACGGTATTGGAAACGTACACGCAGGACAGTGGTCTCATCGGCTTCGTTAATCAATGCCACCATCGAGCGGGCGTGTTTAGCATACCTGTTGCACACCACAACCCGCACGCGTCAGAGAGGCGCAGCGACACGAGTGCACGTACGACGGAATGCAGCCACACTTCTCTCACAAAGCCCACACGCACAGTTTGGCAGAAAAGCACTGCAGCATGTACTTGAGTACCAAAGCATCGTTGCAATTGTCACGATACTTTTGCAGCAAGGTGGTGAAAACCTCCTGTATCAGACGGGACGACAAGAGAACACACGCACGCACACATGCATTCGTGAACCAATGCGCATCGCACCGACAGGCACGACTGGGACATGAGAGGGTACACCATGACGGCCGCACGCCTGTGCTCTCACCTTGGTTGCATCCTTTGCGACGGTCTTGATTTGCCACAACACAGCGTCACCCATCAGTCGAACGTACACCTTTGGCGTCAAGCCACGGGCCTTCAGTTGCGCCATGCGACGCTCCTGCTTGAGTTCCTTGAAGGTGTACAGGAAGTCTTGCACGCCCAGTAGCACACGCTCCCGTGTTTGGCCCATGTCGAGCACCTGGTGAAGGGTGAGGGTGGTTGGAAGGGGGAAACGTGAGCAGCTTCAACCTAGCGCCACGCAAAAGCAGAACACGCCGCCTTTGCCCACAGCACTGCCGAGCACACACACGCAAACACACACATACACTGTCCGTGCACAACGACAACACGCACACACAGAAACACTGACACACAGACACACGAACACACGCACATACCTCTGAGGCACAACGTGCGAGATACGCCCGTGCGTAGGCTGCAACCATGACGTCACCGATGCCACGGATGCAGTTGAACAGCCTGGCCACGATGGCAGGGAACTCATCGTCCGAAAGAAAACGATAGCAAGGAAGCAGGGCCATCTCGACATAACTGCCATGTACGAAGCCAACACAGTCGCCATTAGGCAGGCAGTTTGGTGGTGTGGCAACACAACGTGGCAAAACAACACGACAACAATCCACGACGTCACGGCGGCGACACACTCCTACGCACAGCCGAGGAAGCAGTTCCCGGATGCATGCGGTCTTGTAAATCCAGTTGCGGCACGTTTCTTTGGCATCAGAGCTAATGTCCGCGGAGGAAAAGTTTGCTATCGAATTACACACCAGTAGACGCGTGAGACAAACAAACACCCAAGGAAAACAAACTGTGGTCGCCATAACACAGCACTGTTGGCATAGCACATCTCACCCGAAATGCGCTTGGTGGGATCAATCTTTGACTGCGCCTCTTGTGCCCGCTTGAATATGCGTTTGAACACGAGTTTGCCAAACGTGTCAAGAATTTCCGTGACGTGAACGAATAGTAGCGGGTAGAACTGCGGCACAGAGGTTTCCAGCAGCAACTTGGCGACCTGGATCGAAATTTTCAGCGACCTCACACGCTCTGCGCGCGTCCATGCACCGACAAGATCACGGCGGTGCTTCTCGACAGACGACATGATTTCCTTGTGAGACATCTCCACGCTGTCGTCTTCTTCTGTCTTCTCGAGCGCTTCCAGGCGAGCGCGAGCACGGTCCATGGCGACGGGTGTTTGCTCGTCTGATGACACCACAACGACAACAAAGGAAGGCGTGACCAGGTAGACAGCACCAACAACGTCACCATCAAAACAAGTCAACTCGCCGCCTGGGCCAACGACACTGCAGCTGGCCGACGGAAGAGAGGAGGGCAAGACGCACCTTGGTTGGAAACGTCAGACAGGAACGTTGCCGTGACACGGATCTTCCCCGCAACAGTGTGAGCGCGGAGGATGGACGTTTTGTGTGCGTCCCACTCAAACTGACGCTGTTCCACTTCCTCTCGGCGAGCATCACGCTGCGCAACCGACTCAGACCGACCCCGAATGACGTCACGAGCCGCACGTGACTTGGCGCCAAAGGAGAACGCCTGATGCAACACACATACAAACAAAACCACAACGTGCGAAAAACACACGCCCACAAACGCACAGACCGAACACATTACAAGACCACAGTTACAAGGATGAAGGAGACAGGGTACGCCGAGTGACGTCAAAAACACACACACACGCAATGCTCCACGCACGGTCTTCGAAGGTGCACTGGCCCCAGCCTGACCGCCTGCACCAGCACCAGCCCCGGCCGCAGCCATCGCGCTCAGCGGGTCAAGCATGGCCATTGCACTCAACGGATCCAAATCGACCTCTCCGTCCTGCTGTTCCACAACATTGGCGGTCGCAGCCGCGATCACGGAGGACTTGCGAGTGTCACCTTCAGCAGCACTGATTCCAGCCAGCACAGCGACGGCTGCGCTCGACTCCTGGGCTAGGCGTGCTGCAGACAAGGGGTGATCTGCCGCAACGGATGCTGTCAGGGACGCGTCTGCAGCTAGCTGCCCTGCATCCAGCTGCAGTGGTTTCCTGAAGACACCACAACACAATGTCAACACCCACCCTTCCACCACTCCCCATGCCTCCGCCACGCGCTTGCATTGCATAGCCCCAACGCCACGGCACTCAATGGCAACACACATACTACAGCAAACATACCATGATGGTTGTGCCATCGTTCCTCCCTCCAACGTGCGCCCTCCTCGACACCCGCAGAGTGAAGCTAGCTGATCACAGACTGCGATGCCGCGGTGTCGGAGTGCAGCAACTGATGAATACACATATTTGTGATTTATTTCCTTACAATCAGATCGTGTTTGGTCGGGATGCCCAGCACCGAGCGACTTGACTCGTGCTTGTGACGTTTGCACTACCCATCCCTTCGAACATGGTGCAGAAGCTACACCAAGCTGCTACACCAAGCTCATGCAGAAAACTCGTCGGGCGCTGCACACACCCAAAACAGGCCGTTGTTGGGGCAGAAGAGCAACAGTGCTGCAACACATACATGTACAGTTGTCAAGGCCCTTGACTCAAGGACAACGAACGCCTTCCCTGAAAAAAGCTACACACATGTTGTTGCTCACTGAACATCAAGCTTAACTTCCGTGCTTGGTATTCATACCAGCGACGCTCGAAAGAAAACCGAGTCTGATCTGTGTGGCTGGCAACCACAGCAATTTCGCCGGGCGCGGGCAGGCAAGTTTGTCGAATCGTGACGTGCCACAGCATAAATCGCCCATTGTCCGCAACGACAAAGCATGTTGTTGATCATTTGGCGACTTGCGGGCCATGGCAAGAGTGGGGTAGCAGTGCCTTGGTCCTCCGCAGGACTCCGCACCCGATCACCACCAGCAGCACCGCCGGCGGCCGCCGCAGCACGCACAGGACAGTCCTGTCACTGACAGGCTGTCAGGACTTGCCCGCTTGTGGAGTGGAGCACGAGATGATTGCGACAACCATGGCGTTGCAACGGACAACTGTGGTCCGAAGCGCGCGCTGCACACCTCGGCGTCACATGTGGGGGCGTGTTGGCCCCGCTCTCCTGTACATCACTCCACCACGTCAACAACGAGCAAAAGGGTACCGAAGGAAGCAAGCACAATGGTCTTGTGGGGAGTGCATTGCTGCTTCGTTGGCCAACGTGTGGGGTCGGACGTGGCCGCAAGGTGCGAGTCGTTGCGCTTTGTTTTGTACGACTGTGCACACCGGCGCACCAAACCCTCACCCCTCCACCCGCGGGCCCCCAGGCACTGTTCATGTGCAGCCCAGGCTTGAAGCACCACAACATGGAGGCATCGGCGCCCCAGCACTGCCGCGCGTGGCGGGTGACAGCCGCTGGACACGCCGTTACTTTCAATCTTTTAGTTTGTTTTTTTGCGGGGGCCGAGGCACGCGCGTGCGCCGGGATGCACGCGCCCGCACAAAAATGAGAACTTTGTGAAGTTTTGTGCAAACCCAAACCCACTTTCTCCCTCTCTCCTCATGGCGGTCTCCCCAGCACCAGCGGCACCAGCTTCGCCTGGCGACCCATCGCCGCCGCCGGCTTCCGTGAGTATATCCGTCACACCGCAGCGCTCACGGCCGTTGCCGATGGAAACGGAGCGCCTGCGGAGTGGCGCGCCTGCTGGCGAAGGTCAGGCCAAGGATGTGGCAGCGCCGATGTCGCGGTGCGACGTGATCAAGCGTGTGGTGGTTGTACTGGTCATCCTTGGGGTCGTGGCGTATGTTACCATTGACTCCTTCACCACCAAACACGTGATTGACGGTCTGGAGTCGTTTTTGGATTGGGTAAGCATGCTTTCCTTGCCGATGGCAGTGTTGTGTCAACCAGGGCACTGACACACCCGTGCGTTGGTGCCAACGCTTCGACACTTTGCACAGGTCAAGGGTGCCGGCGCCATCGGGCCCATTGTGTTCGCCCTCGTCTATTTTGCAGGAACAATCCTTTTTTTCCCAGGCTCTGTGCTGACCATCGGGTCTGGCTTCGCCTTTGCCCAGGCATTTGGACAAGGCTGGGGCATCGTCGTTGGCTCTGTGGTCACGCTTGTTGGCGCCACCACCGGCTCCTGCGTTGCCTTTGTGCTGGGCAGGTATGCGCTTCGTACCCTGGTTGCCGAAAAGGCTGCCAAGTACCGCATTCTTGCTGCGATTGACAGAGCGCTGGAGGGGCAGGTGTGTGTTCACTGCACGCGTGGTGTGCTGTGGGATGGTGTTGCTGTGTGCATGCGAGTGTCACGCCCGCCAGACTGGCGGCGCCAGTCGCACCACCGTCTCACTCTTACGAACCACCGATGGTGTTTGTCCACATCAGGGCTTCAAAATGGTGCTGCTCTTGCGCCTCAGCCCCGTCATTCCGTTCAACGCGTTCAACTACTTCATGGGACTGACGGGTGTTCGGTTTTGGCAGTTTGCGGCTGGCAGTGTTGGTATGATCCCGGGCACGGTGGCATTTGTGTACATCGGCAGTCTGCTCAGTGACGTGAAGAACGCAATTTCTGGAGACGCCACCGACGAAAATCCCACAGTGAAGTGGGCGGTGTTGATCCTCGGCATCATCGCGACTGTGGTCGCCGTGGTGTTGATCACCATCTACGCCAAGCGTGAACTCGGTAAACACCTCCAGATGGACCCCAAGCCGACTGCTGGTGAAGCCAAACAATCTGCTTCGAGCAAGGGCGGCGAGGCAGAGGGGGCGGTTGGGTCTTACACAGCGCCCAGCACACAAGAGCCCAGCACACAAGAGCCTGAGGTGTGAGCGAGTTCCGTGCCACGAAAAGTAGCGTTGTGTGCGCACGTTGTTGCGTTTCCGTTTTGGGTGTTTGCGTTTCTGCAGTGTTTGTTATGTCAAAATACGAAGCAGTTGTGTTTAGGGTTCATGTTACTTGGTGACAAAGCGACACGCGACGCTGCACGTGGTTGTGCCGTCATGTCATACAAACGGGGGTGCTGCCTAGAAAATGATGCGGCGAAGGACGTTTTGTCCACGCACCAGGTGCAAGCTGAGCCCACGACGCAAACCAGCCCAACACGCACGAAGAGGGGCAGGAGGTGAGGCGAGGTGTACACGAGGTTGGGTCCGCTGAACTAGACAAGGCACCCGCGACAACGTACCCAGCGGCGCCGATATGGAGCGGGATGAGGAACTTGCCGTAGTACCCAACAAGCTTGTGCAGTTGGTACCTGGCAACACAAACCACCTCAACATCGATTAGACCTGACTAACCATGTGCTCAACCCGGCCCATCACACACGTACGAGCGCTTTGCAATGGCCCCGTTCGGCTCAGCAGCACCTTCGATCTTTGTGTTGAAGAAAGGAAGGCCCTTTCCGCCAAAGTAGCTGCAGCAACAGCATCGAATGAACGGTCATTTCAATTTGAAACAAACACCTTTCACGGCACCACGTAAACATGCACGAACCCCATGGCAATCCCAGTGGCAGGCATGAACAATCCAAAGGCATCTGCATAGCAGTTGAAACTTGTTGTGAGGAGCGCGCGTGCCAAACACTCAAGTGCGGCACACCGCAAACACAACACCCCGGCCTGAGCCTGCAGCTTGCAACGTACACAGCGCAGTGTGGCCCGCAGCTCCCAAAAACTGCTCGATCTTGGGGCCAGGGACCGGGGGAGGCATGCGGGTGGCAAGGCGAACGCCAACACGCAACACCATCGCGCCTGCGGTGATCAGAGCCGCACTCTTGTGAAGGTGCATGAGGCGCCCCTTGATCGGGTCGCCCTTTTCAGCCTCTTGTGCAGCAATCACAGTGCCGACGCATACAACAATGCCTGCTCCAGACACCCAATGCAGGACGCGCAGAGAGCCTGGGTACTTGGCGATCACGTTCGGAGCGACGCCGGAGTTGGCGCGCACCACAACGCCAGCAGTGTGCCGCAGGCTGGTGCCAGTGCGGTGCAGCAGCAGGGCAGACGAGGACGGCGACCCCACACTGTGGGTCATGCCACGTGCGGCGCGCATTGTGCAACGGGATGCGGAAGAAAACATCGTGCGGAAATCAAAGCAGTGCTGCGATGGATGGCAGTACAACTCTTGTCCGTACGATCCGATCGGCAACGCAGACTGCCGCTGGAGAAGTATGGGATGTGTGTATTCATCTGATCTCGCTTTCGGTTCAGATTTTCATATTTTCTATCAGAAATTTTGATATTTCGGTCTCGGCTGCCTGCAGTTGTTGCGGCAGCACCACACGCCACGGTTTGTGCAGCAGTCTTGTGGTGGAGAGCAGTCACGCGTGGCGCTGGCTAAACGGACCCGGAGCGCAAGCGTTAGCTCAGACACCATGTTTTCGTCAATGAAGGGCGCTCTTGGGCTGGGTAGCCCCAGCGCTGACCTGACAGCTGGTTTGCAAGCCCCACTCCCCTTTCCTGGTTTCTACGAGACGGTGTTCCAGCCGACAGACAATGTGCTGTGGCCAAAGACGTTCGGGCGGTCTGTCAAGGTGGTGGTGGGCAATCCTATCAATGATTCGTTCGGCACCCAGTTCGAGCTCAAGCTCGACGGCAGCGCCATGCCCCAGCAAGCCGTGATGCAGCAGCAGGCACAGGGCCACAAGCCCACTCGTCGCACGCGGCACTTTCGCGCAGGCGGTTACTTCCGCAGCGCAGCACAGACCTCCGTAGCGGGGGCGCCTGTGTCTACGTTTCAGGCTCTGCTTGACCAGAGTGGCTACGTGCATGCCAGGGGGTCACAGGCCTTCGGCGACCGTGTGAAGCTGGTGATGACGGGCTCTGCTTCTCGCCAGGCGACACCCAACAACTCCTTCACCTCGCGTGTCATGTACCGTGGGGACACATTCTCTGCAACAGTGCGTGCCCAGTCCGTGTTCCATGATCGGGACATGTACAGCCTCGCTGGTGTGTCTGCGATGAAGCAGGTGACGCGGAACCTGTCCGTGGCCGGTGAGATTTACGCTGACGCCGGCCGCTATGCCCGCAACTTTCCCCAGTGGTACGTATAGCCTCGCCGTCTCGCCCCCCTCTCCCAATACTCTGCGGTCTTTGCTTGCTGGGTGTCTTGTTCTTCTCGGTTTGGTGCCCGTGCCCGGCTTTGAATGTGGGTGTTCTGAACGGCGTTGGGGTGTGTGTTTTGTGTTGTGCAGGATTCAGTACTCGGCGTCTGGAATCTGGAAGCAGAGCGACTGGATGGCAGCTGCCACGATGTCCACCATTCCTGTGCGCCAAGCACAGGCGGTGTTGTTCTTGACCTACGCCCGCAAGCTCGGCTCCACTGCGACGCTGGCATCCCAGATTCTGATTCGCCAGAGTGATCATTGGAGTCGTGTCAAGGTCGGCGGTGAGATGGTGATGCCTCACTCCAAGTCCCGCATGCAGTTTAGCTACGACACGCAGGGGACCATGCAGACTGTGTGGGAACGGCGGTTGCTGAGCAACGTGCGCCTTCAGGTGACTGGGGAGTTGAACCTGTTCTCCTTCAAGCAAACCAACCCACAGAGCCCTGCGTTCTATGGCAACCGGTTTGGGCTCTGCTTGCACATTGGGTAGGTCGGGCGTGACTTGCAGCGTGTATGTGGTGCCGTATTCGTGCTGACGTTGTGGTGGTGGTGTGGATGCACCGCCTTCTTGCCCTTTGCAGCTCGATCCCCAAGCAAGTGTCCTCATCGACTCCGCTGCTGCGCGTGTGCGGGTATGAGCGCGACATTCCCGAGCAGCGATAGCTAGATCACGTTTGAGTGTGATGCGCGTGTTGTGTGCACGAAAATACCGCTTTCTATATTCAGTTCTGGTTGTAGCATCTCTCACGCCGAGCCCCGCACTCCAGTTGATGCTGGAGGGTGGGGGTGGCATGACATCACGCGTCCCCGTGTCTTGTGGCCCATGCGTGACTTCATTCGTCCAGCGATCGATCACGATGATGAAACAGTTTTGCGACATCCGCTCTCGTGATCATACCCTCTCCATCCAACGCAGTTGGCTGCACTGCATCTGCAGCACCCCCTCGTTGCGCAGCCAGTGACAGCACGACGGTCTCGACCGTGTCACGCACCAGGAACCGATGAACGAAGGTCGGCTTGGTTTGGCCCATACGATGGATGCGCCCTGCGTTGTGAAAGGAAGGAAGACCAAGCGGCAAAAAGTGTGGGGCAGGAGACGCAAGAAGAAACCGGGAGGGAAGGGGGAGGGGGGGGGGGGGGGCCACCACCCCCCCGC